>ENA-ORXR01000934-ORXR01000934.1-marine-metagenome-genome-assembly--contig:-NODE-934-length-34346-cov-6.358516_pt1 | contig 34346 bp, 33 predicted proteins | sample MGYA00237866_ERZ511479 | MGnify/ENA metagenome assembly ERZ511479
GCCATTAAACGCGAAGCGGTGGAATTAGCCGAGCAAGACGGAATTGTGTTCCTTGACGAGATTGATAAAATCACGACGCGCTCTGATGCGCGCGGCGGGGATGTGTCCCGCGAAGGCGTGCAGCGTGACTTACTCCCGCTGATTGAGGGCACCACCGTGTCCACGAAATATGGTGTTGTAAAAACCGATCATATTTTATTTATCGCCAGCGGCGCCTTCCATGTCGCGAAACCTTCCGACCTGCTCCCCGAACTGCAAGGCCGCCTCCCCATACGGGTTGAACTTCGCGCCCTGACGGAGGAAGATTTCGTCCGCATCCTGACAGAACCCGAAGCCAGCTTGATTAAACAATATAAAGCCCTTATGAAAACTGAGGATGTCACGCTAAACTTCACAAAAAACGGCATTGCGGAAATTGCTAAAATCTCTGCCGAGGTCAATGCAAGCATTGAGAATATCGGCGCCAGACGCCTCCACACCGTCATGGAACGCCTGCTCGATGACATTAGTTTCAGCGCCACAGATAAGGGCGGCGAAACGGTAAAAATCGACAAGGCCTACGTCCAAGAGCATGTCGGTAAACTCGCCGCTGATCAGGATTTGAGTAAGTTTATTTTGTAGGCTTCAGCCACTACCGTCATTGCAAGACCCCGTTCTTGCAACCCATCTCCCGCTATCGCGTCACAGAACCATGGCGATTTAAGAAGCATGGGGAGATGGGTCACAAGACTGGTGCGCCAGCCCGGCAAGCCTTGTGATGAGGAGACGTTAACTAGTTTTTCAAAAACACATACCACGCGCCGCTGCCGCCATGTTTGATATGGGCTTGGGCGTAAGTTGCGATGAGCGGTCTTATTTGCGGGTCGCCTATCCAGCCTATGAAATTTCGGCGGAGCACGCCTTCGCCGCGTAGACCTTTCCCCGTCACCACCAATACGCATTTATGATTGCGGTTACTAGCGCGGATGATGGCTTTCATCAGAGTGGGCTTTGCCTGCGCTTGTGTCATGTCATGCAGGTCAATTTTGGCGTTTATAACAACTTGCCCGCGGCGGGTTTTTTTATCTTGATTTTCATCCAAGCTTTGCGGGAGGCCGCGCGGCGCAGGTGCGATATCGGGCGGGAGGCGTAGCATATTAGCAAAGTCTTCTTGGGTTGGGTCTTTTGGCGGTAGCGGCCTAGCGGATTTTGGCCCCTTTTCATATCGGCGCGGCGCGACGGTTTTGGCCACACGTTTCCAAACGGTTTTTTCTTCAGGCTTTAAGGGTCGCCCATCTTTGGACTTTCGGCTCACTTAGCCAATGCCTGTCGGTTTCGGTGCAATGGCTTTGGGCACAAATATCGTCCAGCGCACGGGATGTTTCATAACGCCGGCCTTATCGCCTGCGACGTCACCCGCACCAAAGAATAAATCCCCGCGCAGCGGGCCGCGAATAGCGCTGCCTGTATCTTGGACGGAGACGAGCACGCCTGATTTTTTACCTCTAAAATCGCCTGGGGCTTGAGGCAGAGTTGTCTCAAGCCACGCCAATGTCCCATAAGGATGATAGCGCGGGTCCACCGCCATAGAGCCCATCGCGGTCAGCGGAACCCGCATAGCGCCACGAGGCCCCTCACCTTGGCCAATTTTTTGTTCTACAAAGAAAATGTAACGCGGATTTTCATTCATCAGCTCGCGCGTTTTCTCGGGCCCTGAACGCTCCATCCAATCACTAATGGCTTGCTTGCTGGCTTTCTCAACCGTCATCTCGCCGCGCGCCACCAAAACCTTACCAATGGATATATATTTTTTGCCATTATTGCCCGCATAAGCGGCGCGCAATGTTGTGCCGTCTCTAAACTTAATGCGTCCTGAGCCCTGTATCTGCATGAAGAAAACATCAATGGGCTTCCCATAAGCAATCACGCGAGACCAATTTGGCACAAGTTGCGAGCGTTCCAGCTTTTGAACAAGTTCTGTTTTAGGTTTAGCGAGAATGGGTTCAGAATAAACCGTATTAGCGACTTTGCGAACATCAATTTCCGGCTCATAATAGCCTGTCAATAATCCCTCATCCCCTTCGCGCGTGGCCAAAACAAGCGGTTCAAATTGGTTTTCAAAAAAGCGCCTTGCGGCTTTTTTGCTATCGCCAACAAATTGAGCTTCGTCGCAAGCTGGCATCCAATCATTATAGCGGCCATATTCAGGCTGTTTGGGGTTTAGCAAGGCAGCAGGGTCAGCTTTGGCAAAACTGGCACAGCTGCGCTGAAAAGATTCTAACGCCGGACGATGATCCGTGTCTTTCCAATAAGAAAGCTCAGCATACCATTTCGGCGTTTCAAAAATTTCGACTTCAAGAGGCAGGTTAGATGGCGGCGGCGGCGCGCTTATCTGTGGTGTCGATTCTGGAAGGGGTTTCGGCTCGGCAATGGGCGCGGATTCGATGATAATTTCAGGCTTAGATATTGCTTCGGGTGTTGTCACAACAGGGTTTTGCGGCACAGGTGCCGGCACAGTTGTGCAGGCTGTAAAAGATAGAATCGCCCCAGTCCATAAAATATGACGCAACAGCACCTTTAAGTCTTTGTGTCTGGTGTTGGGTCAGCCTCAAGTTCATCGCCCTCACTTGGCGAGACATCAGAGAGACGCCAATTAAGATCCGTCGATTTCACATCGCGCTCAAAAGTCCAAATTTCTGACACGCTAGAGAGAACATCAGGGTCGCCCTGAACAACATTGCCGTCTTTATCCATAAGAGCAGAGGTGAGTTCAGATTCGTATAGCACTTCTATGCGCGCCATTTTTCCATCCAAAACGGCATCTTTAATCATGGCTTTGCGAAGACGTCCCAAATCTGTGACTTGTGTAAGTTCATCTGTTTCGCGTGCATCAATCGCCTCGGCGTAAACCTTGTAGACATCCGTGGTCAGAAGTGATTCAAGCTGTTCGCGGTCTCCTGCTGCGAAAGCTTCAAGGATCATAGAATAGGCCGCTTTCGCACCATCCATAAAATAAGCTGGTGAAAAGTTTGAATCTGCCCCCGCGATAGCTTCAAGTCCTGTTGGTGGGCCTTTGGCCGCGTCCAGTTGGACAACTTTATTTTTATTTGCGGACGCCTCTTTAATAGCTTTCTCTGCATCAAAGCCAGCTTCCGGACCTTGTCCCACAGACTTTCCAAGAACGGTATAGAGCATCACGCACACGATGGTCGCAATAGCGGCGTAGAGAATGACTTCATACATACAGGACATATCCTTTTTTGGGCGTGTGGCTTGATATTTATACGCGCCAGTACCAGTTATGAGTTGAGATAGGCGCTAATAGCCCATCTCGCAATAAGCAATTGCCCGCCCGACTGCACTATGTTAGCGAGCGGCTGGAAATTAAGTAACGGGAGACCGGATATTATGGCGAAAAAGCCAACTAAAAAAGAGCTCGCAGCTCAAAAAGCTGCAGAGGAAGCGGCGGCCGCCGCTGAAGCCGAAGCGCAACAACAGCAAGCCGCGCAAGGCCCAATGCTCAGCGTTTTGGCCCAATATACGAAAGACCAAAGTTTCGAGAACCCGAATGCGCCGGATAGTCTGCGCTCAGGCCTTGCCGCGCCTGAAATTCAAATCGGTATCGAAATTGGCCGCCAAATGCTCGAAGGCGATAATGTCGAAGTGACATTGATGCTCAAAGCCGACGCTAAGCGCGGCGATCAAACCGCCTTTATTGCTGAGCTTGAATATGCAGGCTTGTTCGCGTTCCAAGGTGTAAGCGTTGAAGAAATTCAGCCGCTCATCCTTATTGAGTGTCCGCGTCTTCTTTTCCCTTTTGCGCGCCAGATTATGGCCGACATGACACAGAACGGCGGATACCCGCCTATCATGTTGGAGCCGCCGGACTTTGCCGCCATGTTTCGCGACGAGATGATGCGCCGCGCTGCAGAACAGCCAACAAATTAAATGATAGGGCCCTTTATAAGGGCCTTATTTTTTGGACTAAGTAGGGTGTATTAGAGCTTGCTCGTAATACACCATTTAGGCTTTTATGGGTAGATTACGTCCTTCGTCCTAATCCACCCTACGTCTTAGGTGTTATGCGGAGGAGTTTTCCATTTGCTGAATCATCCGTCAGCACCAAGATTGCCCCGTCAGTCGCAACACGGACATCTCTTACGCGTGCATCTAAGTCAGATAAAAGACTGACTTCACCGACAGACTTTCCATTCTCAAGATCAACCAACCGCAAATCTCGGGAAATTAATCCGCCTACCAAGGCATCGCCATTCCATTCGGGGAACATGTCGCCGCGATAGATAGCGAGCCCTGAAGCTGCTATGGAGGGTGTCCAAACATGCACACCATCTTTCATGCCTGGATAGCTTTCATGCGGCGTAATTTTCGCGCCATTATAATCAAGGCCTTTAGAGGCAATCGGCCACCCGTAATTTTCGCCAGGCAAAATGAGGTTTAGCTCATCCCCCCCGCGCGGACCATGTTCATGCGCCCAAAATTGGCCAGTCTCTTTATCATAGGTCAGGCCTTGGGTATTACGGTGACCATAAGAATAGACTTGTCTCTTATCGCCCAATTTGGGGTTGTCGCTCGGAATACCGCCATCCAAATTCAGGCGAATAATTTTTCCTAAATGGCTATTTAAATCCTGCGCCGCTTCGCGATATTTAAACCCTTCGCCTGTCGATAAGACCAATGTCTGATCAGGAAGGAAAACTATCCGTCCGCCAAAATGAGCATTTGTATCTTTAGATGGGCTCGCGCGAAATAATGTTTTGGTATCCGCAAGACTATCGCCATTCACTTTAGCTGAAATTAAAGCGGTGCCATTGGCCTCCGCATTTCCATAAGCGTAGCTGATATATAATTTATCATCCAAGGTTCGAACATCGAAGAGCCCTGCTTGCCCCTCCACATAAATATCATTTGGCAGTCCTGTAATCTCTGTCTTTGTATTGTTGGTGATGCGGTAAAGTTTCCCGGCGCGTTCTGTAACAAAAAAACCGCTATCATCAGCTGCAACAGCCCAAGGATGTTTGAAACCTTCAGCTATGACTTCAACAGTAAAATCAGACATAGGCCTTTCAGAAATTTCTGGAGCTGGTTGTGCTTCCAAACACGCGGTGAGCGATAGCCCTAAAAATCCAATTATAACATTGCGCATCTTCTGCTCCATTGACCACCTCCTAACATTACGCATAATAGGGTTTATGAAAACATTTATTTGGACTTTAAAACGAATATTGATTTTGTTTGTTTCTGTTATTTCGACAGTTATCGTGGCCTCTACCATATCCTCAAATCGGGTGATAAATAGTCTGGGTGCTATAGGCGCAGAAACGAGTTTCGGTGAGCGGCTCTCAATGAGTGTTTATGATGTTACGCATTTTGGCACGCTCTATGGAATTTTTATCTTCCTGGCGCTGGCAATAGCATTTGCAGCGGGATGGGCTGTTTTCAAACTCGCTAAAACAGGCCGCACACTTGTTTATGTGGTAGCAGGCGCCACAGCCATATTTGTGATGCTCTGGGCGATGGAACAGGTCTTTTTTGGCGTCCCTATTGTTGCGGGCGCACGCGATGGATTTGGTCTTATCCTGCAAATGCTTGCAGGCGGTGTTGGCGGATTTATATTTGCGAAATTAACCTCGACTAAAGCCGCCGTCACCTGAAACCACTAAGCCTGCTTAAGTATTCATACTTTCAAAGAAATCTGCATTACTCTTATTATCTTTAAGTTTGGAGAGTAAAAACTCAATCGCGTCCATAGTGCCCATCGGATTAAGAATACGGCGAAGCACATAAGTTTTTTGCAGGTCAACGGGACTGATAAGAAGTTCTTCTTTTCGTGTCCCAGATTTCGTCACGTCAATGGCCGGGAAGATACGCTTATCAGCGACTTTGCGGTCCAATACGATTTCAGAGTTACCTGTGCCTTTAAATTCTTCAAAAATAACTTCATCCATGCGAGACCCCGTATCGATTAATGCTGTCGCAATAATTGTAAGCGAACCGCCTTCTTCAATATTACGTGCCGCGCCAAAGAAACGCTTTGGACGTTGGAGCGCATTGGCATCAACGCCGCCTGTTAAGACTTTACCTGAGCTTGGGACAACCGTGTTATAGGCGCGGCCTAGGCGCGTGATGGAGTCGAGCAAAATAACAACATCTTTTCCATGCTCGGTCAGACGTTTGGCTTTTTGAATGACCATTTCCGCAACTTGAACATGGCGTGTTGCGGGTTCATCAAATGTTGAGGAGACAACCTCGCCCTTAACACTGCGCTGCATGTCCGTCACTTCTTCAGGACGTTCATCAATGAGTAATACAAGGACATAGCATTCAGGGTGATTACGTTCGATGGAATGCGCGATATTCTGTAATAAAACTGTCTTACCTGTGCGCGGCGGCGCAACAATTAAAGCCCGCTGCCCTTTACCGATGGGCGCAACAATATCAATAATGCGGCCCGATATATCTTTTAAGGTTGGATCTTCGATTTCCATCTTCATACGCTCATCAGGATATAGCGGCGTTAAATTATCAAAGTGAGCTTTGTTACGGGCTTGCTCGGGCGTTCCAAAATTCATTGAAAGAACTTTACTCATAGAAAAGTAACGCTCATTTTCTTGAGGCGCCCGAATTTGTCCAGAAACTGTATCACCTGTACGTAAACCTAACTTACGGATTTTTTTCGTGCTCACATAAATATCATCTGGACCCGGAAGATAATTGGCTTCAGGAGCTCGCAGGAATCCAAATCCATCTTGGAGAACTTCCAATACACCGCCGCCGTGAATCTCAACTTCATCTTCGGCGAGATCTTTTAGAACTTTAACAAAAATGTCTTGTTTGCGCATAGAGCCTGCATTTTCAACGCCGACCTCTTCAGCAAACTTAATAAGCTCTGCGGGTTTTAATTTTTTTAAGTCTTCGAGACTGATAGAGGTCATTCCCTCTAAATCTAAAGTGTTTATATCTGACATGGTATTTCTCTTAAGGGGAATAAATCTCTTCAAACTTATCTTTAAGCTAATATAGGGAAGAGGTGCGGCAGGACTGCTGTCTTATGATCATGCCTTTATCTCTGAAACTTTATGTCGTCAAGTTAATTAGAACGGTTTTACAATCGCCATAATGACAATGATAATCGTAAATATAGCTGGTATTTCATTTATACGGCGGAAGAATTTTTCAGATCTTGGTCTTTGCCCATTCGCAAACAATTTGCGCTGTTTTGATAAAAAAATATGATATCCTATTAAAGCGAATACAAGTGATAGTTTTATCCAAATCCATAATTTTGAAGTTAGGATGCCGAATTTATAATTATAGTAAATTAAAATCATTCCTAATATAAAAGACACCATCATAGCTGGGTTCATAATAATCCGCATAAGCTTCTCGGCCGCCTCTATCATTTTGGTCTCTAACTCGCCGCCGGGTTTTGACGCGCTATGATAGACAAAGAGCCGCGGTAAATATAATAAACCCGCCATCCAAAATATAACGGCAATCAAATGCAGGGCTTTAAACCACTCATACATAATCTCCATCTCCTGTTCTGATGTGATTTATAACCGCGTGAACATTTTCAATCTTAACATCTGGCGAAACCCCGTGACCCAGATTAAAAATATGAGGCCCTTTAGCTGTATCTAGCACAGTTTGAACCGCAACCTTTAAGACATCGCCCCCAATGCGCAGCGCTAGAGGATCTAAATTTCCTTGATAGGGCATATTCCCAGGCAGAGCGTCTCGAAAGGCTTGCATTGGAACATCTGTTCCCCCAGCTATCGCTGTTATCCCTGTTTGCTCAGCGTAACGCAGCGCATTTAATCCTGCTCCTCGCGGGAACCCTATAATAGGTTTTTCAATTCCCGCGGCGCGTACACGTTTTATAATGTCTATCGTCGGATGAATAACTAAGCGATCAAACAAATCAGGTGATAAACCTTCAGCCCAGCTTTCAAATATCTTTATAACATCGGCCCCGGCCTTGGCCTGAGCGATTAAATAATCTGCGCTAGATACAGATAATGCTTTAAGGAGGTGATCCATTGCGGATGAGTTTTGATAAGCAAAGCGTTTAGCGACTTCTTTCGTTGGACTTCCTTGCCCTTCAATCATGTATGTTGCGACCGTCCAGGGACCCCCGCAAAACCCGATAAGTGCCTTTGAAGAATCCAATTCAGCGCGTACTTTTGAAACAGTTTCGTAAACAGATGAGACTCTGTCTGCGGCTCCCTCTATTGTAAGTTTAGAAATATCTGAAACTGATATAGGATCCAGTTCGGGACCTTTGCCTTTTACAAATCTGACATCACGTCCAAGACCAATTGGGATGAGCAAGATATCTGCAAATAATATAGCTGCGTCCATATCATAGCGCCTGACAGGCTGTAATGTCACTTCAGCTGCTTTATCGGGTGTGAAACAAAAATCGATGAAGTTTTTAGCTGTGGCTCTTATCTTTAAGTATTCAGGTAAATGACGTCCAGCTTGGCGCATCATCCATATTGGTGGTATGCCTGTTCTTTGTCCGTTTAAGACTTTTAAAATATCAGAGGTCAAGTTTATGCACCATGTTACCGTCTAGTTTTCTTTCCTCTTATATATAAAATATAAGAAGTGATAGTATTAGAGATGTGACAATGTGGACGGTGTTAAGACTTTAGTAACCAATCTTAATATTAAACGAAAATTTTAGAATTGTTCTTTAATGTATAAGACGGATATTGTTATTTGGTTATATGTATAACCTTATAAACCCTTGAATTTCATCAAATTTATATGAGATTAAGGTCTGAATGAAATTGAGGATAAAACTTACTCACATTATTCACAGGATTAATATTTACAGTGTTAACGTAGGGAGAGTTTTGTGTATGGGGCAAAATCAACTCAAGGGATTCACATCAAAGCACCTTATGTCAGACTATGTGTGGACAAATTTGCATAAGCCGCTTTAGAAAGGCTTATGAAAGAACTTAATAAAAATATCGCGATATATTTTCATGTTCACCTTGTGTCTGACTCCACAGGTGAAACATTAGTCGCTATGATGAAGGCGTCCACCGCGCAATTTCGAAATGCGACGGCTTTGGAGCATTTGCATGCCTTAGTCAGATCAGAAACACAGATGCAGAAAACGCTCAATGACATTGAAGCCAAACCCGGCGTGGTCCTTTACACGCTTGTTAATGAAGAGCGGCGTAAAATGCTTGAAAGCCATTGTGCCAAATTGAATATACCGGCAATTTCAATATTGGACCCAACGTTATCAATGTTAGGACGCTATTTAGGCTCAGCTATGATTAGCGAAGTTGGGGCACAGCGCACGCTCGATGCAGAATATTACAAGCGGATTGAGGCCCTAGATTATGCCATGGCGCATGATGACGGACAAAATGTGATAGGACTTGAAAGGGCTGAAATAATCTTACTTGGAATTAGCCGGACCTCTAAAACACCGACATGTATATATTTGGCTAATCGCGGCTATAAAGCTGGAAATATACCGCTCGTACCTAATGCGCCGCTGCCGACGATTTTAGATGGTTTTAAAAAACCTTTTATTGTTGGCCTAGTGGCTTCACCGGACCGTATTGTTCAAATCCGCGAACAGCGATTAATGGGACTTAAACAAAAAGAACAGACGGATTATATCGATGAGGATCGGGTTCGTGATGAAATGCGCGAAGCTAAACGTATGTTCGTGCGCAAAGGATACAAAGTGATAGATGTAACCCGCAAATCAATCGAAGAAACTTCTGCGCAAATTATTAATGCCTACCAACAGGCCAATAAGGTAGAGGTATGAGAGTCATATTAGCTTCAGGTAGCGCGATAAGGCGCAAACTTATGACAGATGCAGGCCTGAAGTTCGACGTTGTTGTAAAACCCGTAGATGAGAGCGCTATCAAAGACGCTATGCTAGCTGATAAGGTGCGGCTTAGAGATATTGCGGACGCACTCGCTGAGGCCAAAGCTATGCGTGTTAGTTTGATTGAGGCTGGATTAGTTATCGGAGCTGATCAGATTATGGTTATGAATGATACGTTGTTTGATAAACCAACAGATATAGATGACGCTCGAAATCGTCTTAAACTCATGCGGGGGCAAACTCACTTCTTAATTGGGGCTGTTGTTATTTGTGAAGGTGGTGTGCCTGTTTGGCGGCATATGGCTAAAACGAAACTAACCATGCGTGATTTTTCTGATGATTTTCTTGAAGATTATTTGTCTAAGGAAGGTGATCTTGTGACTAAATCTGTAGGCGCTTATCGATTTGAAGGTTTAGGGTCTCAACTAATCTCTCATGTTGAAGGCGACTTCTTTTCTATATTGGGATTATCACTTTTGCCTGTGATGGACTATCTACGAACTCGAGGAGCTCTTCAGTCGTGAGTAGTGTTACTAAATTGGCGGGTGTATGCGGCTGGCCCATCCATCATTCTTTATCCCCTCTGCTTCATAATTATTGGCTTAAAGAATTAGGACTTTCTGGCGCTTATGTACATTTTGCCGTGAGGCCGGATGAGGCGCTGCGGGCATTTAAAAGCCTTAAACGCACATCAATTTCGGGCGTTAATGTGACGATGCCTTTGAAAGAGCTCGCTTTTGAAGCCGCAGATGAAAGAACACCCGACGCTATAAAATTAGGGGTTTCGAATTGTCTTTATAAGAAAGACGGTAAATTGATTGCGCATAATACTGATCTCGAGGGATTCGCTGCGCCTTTAATAAAAGCTATGGGTGCAAAAGCTTTATCAGAAACACCAGCTCTGATCATTGGAACCGGCGGAGCTGCACGGGCTGTAATCGGCGCGCTATTAGCGCTTAATATTCCTGAAATTCGTATTACGGGCCGCACAGACAGTAAAGCGGAAGACTTGGTTAATATGGTGAACGTGCCGAGCTTTTATGCTGTCCCTTGGGAACATAGACGTGTCGCAGTAGCAAGTGCGGGTTTGATTATAAATGCTACGTCAGCCGGGATGCAGGGAAAAGCGGCGCTAGATATAGATATAAGTAAAGCTGAGGCTGGGTCGTTTGTTTATGATTTGATTTACACACCGCGTAAGACCAAATTACTTAAGGAGGCCAAGCAAGCAGGGTGTCAGACTTTGGGGGGGCTTGAGATGCTAATTGCGCAAGCCAGACCTTCCTTTAAATTGTTTTATGGACAGAATGCGCCAACTCTGCCTGATCCTAGCGAGATGCTATTTAAGGCTCTTAAGGATGGCTTATGATTATCCTTGGACTGACGGGCTCTATCGGCATGGGCAAGTCAACGACGGCGCAAATGTTTCGCGACGAAGGGTGTCCTGTTTTTGATGCTGACGCAGCGGTTCATGATTTATATGCAAAAGGCGGAAAAGCTGTCCCTATTATAAAAGCTGTATTTCCTGATGCGGTAAAACATGACGCTGTAGACCGCGCCGTCTTGGGCCAATATATGCGGGCTGACCCGATAGACCTCCGGGTTCTAGAGAGCTTCGTCCATCCAATGGTTAGCGAGTCTCGTGAGGCTTTTTTTAAAAACCATAAAGATTCCGATATCGTTATTATGGACGTTCCTCTGCTTTTTGAAACTAGTCTGGATAAAGTTGTTCACCATGTTGTTGTTGTTACTGCGCCTTATAAGGTTCAGCGCCAGCGTGTTTTAGCAAGAGATGGTATGTCAGAAGACTTATTTGAATCTCTGTTATCACGCCAAATGTCTGATGAAGAAAAACGTAAGCGAGCTGATTTCTTGATTTTTACCGATAAGGGACTGGAAAATGCGCGCAAACAGGTGCAGAAAATTTTACGGGAATTGCGGCTTAAGACTTAGGGACTAATCATGGATGGTGTGCGGGAAATCTGCTTTGATACAGAGACAACGGGCTTTAATGCGCGCGGTGATGACCGTATTACCGAGATTGGCTGTATTGAGCTAATTGATATGTTGCCAACCGGGCGGGAGTTCCATGCATTGGTTGACCCACAGCGGAATATTCCTGAAAAAGTAACCGAACTGACGGGGCACACGCTGGAAAACTTAAGAGAGCGCGGGGCGAAGGTTTTTAAAGACCACGCTCAAGCTTTTCTTGATTTCGTAGGCGATAGTCAGCTGGTTGCGCATAATGCCGACTTTGACCGCGGCTTTATCAATGCTGAACTTGATCGTGCAGGGTTTGCGCAGATACCGACGCGCCGCTTCACAGACACACTTCAAATTGCCAGAGAAAAATTTCCAGGCTCACCTGCTTCGCTTGATGCTTTGTGTAAGCGCTTTGGGGTTTCCCTCGCCTCTCGAGACAAGCACGGCGCGATTATTGACTCTATCTTGCTGGCAGAGGTTTACCTTCAGCTTAAGGGCGGCCGTATGCATAAATTAGGTTTGGAGCCTGCCTCAGCAAAAGAGCTGGAGTCTATCCTTGTGCCAGTGGCTAAAGCGCGATCCACACCTTTAATGAAACTTTCTTCCGAAGACGAGCGCGCGGCTCATAAGACTTTTATTGAGACGATGGGAGAGGATACGGTTTGGAATAAATATTGGCGCCGCGCTTAATCCCCTTAAAGAGTTTGCAAGCATGTTTGCAGAGCTTCCTTATTCTCCGCCGTTAGGCCAGCAATGGGCTTGTGATCAAACACATCATCGGTAACAAGTAAGTCAGCTGCGTCAGCGGCTTTGGCATTCCAGTTTTTGCGGATGCGGCCCAGTACTGGAATGTCTTTATCGCGCAGACTTTGAATCAGGCCGTTATTATCGACGCTATATCCTACCCAGGCGGCGACTTGGTTATTCTTATAACGGGTTTGGCTTAGCGCTTCATTCGATCCGATAGAGAGCATCATGTCTGGGGCTAAGCGTGCGAGCTTTTTCGACTGCCCTTCATTATAAGATATTAAGATAACATCTTCAGCCATATCATGTTCGCGGATGAGGTCGAGGACAGTTTCATATTTAGCGCTACTTTTAAAATCGACTTCAAGATAGATTTTTCCTTTGGCAGCTTTGAGATAATTCTCAAATTTCACAGGGCGGTCAGCACTTAACTTTCCCTTGGTGTCGTTAAGGAGAATTTTCTCAGCATCCTTCCATGTGGAGGAAGCGATAGGACCTTTACCAGTGGACTTTTCATCCCAGACGCCATCGTGATAGAGAATGTGTGTGCCGTCTTTAAGGCCCGCCACATCAATTTCTGCAACCAGATAGCCTTTGTCCAATAAAGCCTTTAACGCGCTCATGGAGTTTTCGGGGTAGTTGGTATTTTTTGCCGTCCCGCGATGTGCCGCAATAAGAGCGGCTTCTTGGGGCAAGCAAGCAAGATAATCCACTAAAGGCGGTAGCGCTCTTTGAGTTTGAGATTTTGGGGCCGAATTGCTTGTCGTATCAAGATTAGTCTCACTTTCACTGCCACAGGCAGAAACCATCAAGGCTAGAATTAGGCTCAAAGGGCGGGCAATATTTCGCATAGCAAAGTCTTTCTTATTGTCTCGCCTCCCTATAAAAGCCCGAAGCTATGAACGGTAGTCCTAATGATACAATTTTTGCGCTGTCATCTGCGCCAGGACGCGCTGGTGTGTCTGTTTTTCGCGTCAGCGGCGAGACTGCGCAAAATGTAATTGAGATAATATCTAAAAAGCCCTGCCCTGCTCCGCGTTACGCGGCTCTTCGCAAGCTTTATACAACATCAGCAGAGCTTATTGATGAGGCTTTGGTTTTGTGGATGCCGGGCCCTAAGAGTTTTACGGGCGAAGATAGCGCGGAATTTCAGGTTCACGGCAGCCCGTCAGTTATCGAGGCTATGGCACGCGCCTTCCTTGAATTGGGTTTACGACAAGCTGAGGCTGGCGAATTTACGCGCCGGTCTTTTGAAAACGGAAATATGGACTTGACGGAAGCCGAAGGCCTGGCGGATCTGATTGATGCTGAAACGGAGAGCCAGCGGCAGCAAGCCCTGCGTCAGATGCAAGGCGGGTTGCGCGATTTATATGAAGGCTGGCGCGAAACTTTGCTAGATGCCTTAGCCCAAATCGAAGGGGAAATCGATTTTCCTGACGAAGATGACATTCCCGATACTCTATCTCATAAAGCTTATCCTTATTTGTCCGAGGTTATAGCTTCGATGCGTAAGGGCCTTATGGAGGCCGATAAAGGGGAAGCTATTCGGCACGGTGTTGAGATTGCGATTATCGGACGGCCTAATGCTGGTAAGTCGACATTGCTCAATGCATTGGCGGGGCGTGAGGTTGCGATTGTGTCGAGTGAAGCAGGAACAACACGTGATATTGTATCTATAAACACAGTTTTATCAGGACTCGCTGTCAGATTATCTGACACAGCCGGACTTAGAGAGACTGATAGCGCCATAGAAGCTGAAGGCGTTAAGCGCGCTTTGAGCTTGGCGGCTGAAGCTGATATGCGTGTAGCTATTATAGACTCCACAGACCCTGATAGCTTTTCGGAATTGGAGCCACAGCTCAAAGACGGTGATGTCTTAGTTTATTCTAAATCTGATTTAGCCTCCGACTTGGCTCTGGATGTTTTACGTGAAACATATTCTGTTATGTCTGTGAACTCGAAAGATATGAGAGATGTGGAGGCTTTGCGTCAGCGCTTAGAGACCGAGGTGTCGCGCCGTTTCTCCATTGGTGATGATGTCGGCTTAACGCGAGCCCGTCACAAAGATTGTGTGGGGCGAGGCATTGTTGCTTTGGAGCGCGCTGTAAAAAAATTAGGCATTGCACCTGAGTTGGCAGGCGATGATATCAGAACCGCCTTATACGCCGTCAAAGAACTTGCTGGCGAAACAGATATCGAATCTGTTTTTGATCGAATATTTTCGCGGTTTTGTGTCGGTAAGTAGGGTTTCGTCGCTTGACTGGGTGACAGACAAGACACCTTTTGAGTGTTAGCCAAGACCATGTTTCACGCGATAATGGAATAATCCTGTATTCCCGTGCCCCACAAGTCGCGTGAAACATAACCTTCCCTTACAGAGCTGCAAGCGCTATAGGCTCGCGCAATAGTTATATGGAGATGTTTCACGTGAAACATTGGGATGTCATAGTTATTGGGGGGGGTCATGCAGGTTGCGATGCAGCCGCGGCTTCTGCACGACTGGGCGCCAAGACACTTCTTCTAACGCATAAACTTGAAACCATTGGTGAAATGTCCTGTAATCCAGCGATTGGTGGGTTAGGCAAAGGCCACCTCGTTCGTGAAATTGATGCGATGGACGGCGTTATGGCGCGTGTTGCTGATGCTTCAGGTATTCAGTTTCGCTTGTTAAATCGGTCAAAGGGTCCAGCTGTGAGGGGGCCTCGTACACAATCAGATCGTTGGCTTTATAGAAAAGCGATGCAAAAGACGTTGTTAAGCTACACAAATTTGACGACAAAACCCCTCGCCGTTGAAGATCTGCTTGTGAAAGATAACCGCGTAACTGGCGTCGAGACGGCTGATGGCCAACAATTCCACAGTGAGCGCGTTGTTTTAACGACAGGCACCTTCCTGCGCGGTGAAATTCATATTGGGCATGACCGCACGCCTGCGGGACGCTTTGGTGATGCGCCCTCAATTGGCTTGGCGGACCGGCTTTATGGACTCGGCTTTGATATGGACCGCCTTAAGACCGGCACCCCTGCCCGTATTTCAAAAGCGTCGATTGATTGGGACGCATTGGAACAACAAGCGGCTGATGACGAGCCCGTGCCCTTTTCCTTTATGACGGACAAAATTACAGTTCCTCAAGTAACATGCGGTATCACGCACACAAATGAAGAAACACACCGTGTTATCAGTGATAATATAAAGAAATCAGCGCTTTACGGCGGCGGTATCTCTGGTAAAGGCCCGCGCTATTGCCCTTCTGTAGAAGATAAGGTCGTTCGTTTTGCGGATAGGAACCGTCATCAAATCTTCTTAGAACCAGAAGGCCTGCCGGAAAACCCTGATGGCGATACGATATACCCCAATGGTATATCCACCTCCCTGCCCCGCGAGATTCAAGACGCCTTTATGCGCACAATCGCGGGTTTAGAAAATGTCGTCGTAAAACGTTACGGCTATGCTATTGAGTATGATTATGTCGACCCGCGCGAATTACGCGCAACATTAGAAACGCGCCGTCTGCCAGGCCTTTATTTGGCGGGCCAAATAAATGGCACGACGGGTTACGAAGAAGCGGCAGCCCAAGGCATGATGGCCGGCTTTAATGCAGCTTTGGCGGCCTCTGGTTCAAAACCATTTATTCTGGACCGAAGCCAGGCTTATATTGGTGTGATGATTGACGATTTGATTACGAAAGGCGTGACTGAGCCTTATCGTATGTTTACGAGCCGCGCAGAGTACCGTTTATTGTTACGAGCAGATAATGCAGATCAACGCTTAACGCCATTAGGTGAGGCCATAGGAGCCGTTAGTTCTGAGCGCTCACAGGCTTTTGCAGATAAGATATCCGTCCTAAAAGACGCCAAATTACAAGCGCAGTATCTGTCAAAAACACCAAATGAGCTGAAAAAACAGGGACTTACGATAAATCAGGATGGTAAAAAGCGAAATGTCCTAGATTTGCTGGCCTATCCAAATATAGGTTTTGAAGACATCGTTAAAGTCTGGTCTGAGCTTAGCGGCCTTCCTCATTTTGCGCGAGAACATTTGGAAACAGAAGCACTTTATGCAGGATATATAGAGCGGCAGGCTCGTGACATCGCCGCATTTCAACGTGATGAAGGTCTGCGCATTCCTGAGGCTTTCGATTATAAAACCGTGGGTGGATTATCAAATGAGGTCCGCGGCAAACTGGAATCAGTGCGCCCCGCCACTCTGGGACAGGCCGCGCGTATTGAGGGCGTTACGCACGGAGCGCTAACGGCCGTGTTAGCCTATCTGCGTAAAGCCTCGTAATGACTTATAGTTTTGAGGATTTCGCGCGGGACAGCAATGTTTCACGTGAAACATTGGCGGATTACCAAGCTTGGTCAGCGCTGCTGTTGAAATGGAACCGTAAGATAAACCTTGTTTCACCTACGGCGCTAGGAGACTTCTGGCGGCGTCACGCGCTCGATAGCTGGCAGATTTGGCCACATATACCGCCAAACGCTAAAAATTTTATAGATTTAGGTTCAGGTGCCGGGTTTCCTGGTTTGGCAATGGCCATCGGTTGTAAAGAGCAGGGTCATGGTCATGTTACATTGGTTGAGTCAGCGGGTAAGAAAACAAGTTTTCTGCGCGCGGTAATTCGGGATCTGAAACTTCCAGCTACAGCGACCTCTGAGCGCGCTGAAGACATCGAGCCCAAAATATTTGATGTTGTAACCGCGAGAGCTTTTGCGCCTTTGCCGCGGCTTTTCTCTTATGCACAGCCTTTTTGGGGTGAGGGAACGATTGGCCTATTTTTAAAGGGTGAAGCTGTCGAAGAGGAATTGACGGAAGCGTCAAAAACATGGAGATATAACGTGGAAAAATTCCCTAGCCTCAGTAATGGTGAGGGATGTTTACTTAAAATTACGGAGTTGAATCTTCGTTGATATCATATGGGGCCTATATGGCTAATCCGCGCATTATAGCGATCGTCAATCAAAAAGGCGGTGTCGGTAAAACGACCACAACAATTAACTTGGCGGCTGGTTTAACGCTGCGCGGTAAAAAAGTTCTTTTGATTGACCTGGACCCGCAGGGAAATGCGGCTACAGGATTGGGAATCCCCAGAACGCAGCGCGATATTACGGTTTATGATGTCCTTGTCGAAGGTACACCCATAGCTCAGGCGACAATGGATACTGTCGTCCCAGGATTAAAACTCGTTCCGTCTCATATAGACTTGGCGGGCGCTGAATTAGAAATTGGCGATAGGGCAGGGCGTACAACAATATTGCGGGATGCTTTAGAGGGCGTCGATGTTGATTATGTTTTGATCGACTGTCCGCCGTCCTTGAACTTATTGACGGTCAATGCCCTCTCTGCTGCCCGCTCTGTTCTTGTGCCATTGCAATGTGAGTTTTTTGCTTTGGAAGGGCTTAGTCAACTTTTACAAACTGTCGAGATGGCCAAAGCGAACATAAACCCTAAGCTTGTCATCGATGGTGTTATGTTGACGATGTATGATGGGCGTAACCGGCTTTCGGCACAGGTCGCGGCAGATGTTCGAAAGCATCTGGGGCGGGCTGTTTTTAAAACCGTGATTCCGCGTAATGTTCGTATTGCCGAAGCGCCGTCATTTGGGAAACCTGTCACAATGTATGACCCGGATTGTGCCGGCTCTGTAGCTTATATTGCGCTGGCAGATGAAATACTTTCAAGGCATGCTAAAACACGGCATTAAAATTAAATTATATCAATAATTACAGTAGGTTAGAGATATGGCAAAGAAATCAAAAGAGCGCGGATTAGGTCGCGGATTATCAGCTTTAATGTCTGATGTCAGCGTTGCGGCAACACCTAGCAATACAAAAGAGGCGGCAAAAACCAAACCACCTAAAGTTACACAAAAAACGAAAAAGATTGCCTTAACAAATGGCGTAACATCTGTTGCTATTGATCAATTAGAACGCAACCCAGATCAGCCGCGAAAATATTTTGATAAAGAAAAACTCGCAGAGTTAACTCAGTCTATAAAAGATAAGGGTGTCTTGCAGCCCATTCTTGTGCGGCCACTTCCTCAGAAAACTAACGAAAAGAAAAAGTATTATCAGATCGTCGCGGGAGAACGCCGCTGGCAGGCGGCTTTGAAAGCTAAACTTGATACCATGCCCGTTCTTATTCGAGAGCTATCAGATCAAGATGTTTTAGAAATTGGCGTTGTTGAAAATGTTCAGCGTGCGGATTTGAACCCTATTGAGGAAGCTTTGGCTTACAGAGCGCTGTCTGATCAATTTAACCGCACACAAGACGATATTGCTCAGGCGGTTGGAAAATCCCGTCCGCATGTCACTAATATGCTGCGCCTATTGACCTTACCCAAACGCGCGCAAATATATTTGGCAAAGGGTAAAATTACGGCGGGTCACGCCCGAGCCATTATCGCCGCGCCAGACCCTACGGAATTAGCGGACGCTATTGCTGAGAAAGGATTGTCTGTCAGGGAAGCGGAAGACTGGGTGCGCCGTATAAAGGCGGCAGAGGGAAAGCCGACTAAAATCCCAGCGCAAAAGGGTGCTGATACGCGGAAGGTTGAAAATGATCTCTCTGATATCCTTGGCCTTGTTACGGACCTGCGCCATAAAGGCCCAGGTGGAGAGCTGAGAATAAAATACCGAACCAGTGATCAGCTCGAAGCTCTTATAAAAAGACTCAAGTCTTAGTGCGAGGTCTGTCCCCTAAAAGCAACTCTACGCCATCGCCGCTTATACCGGCGGCGACAGTTATGTTACTCCGAGAGCATGGAGGGCGTCTTGAAGTTTTGATGTTGCGACGAAACCGGCAGTTGAAATCATTTGGTGGGGCTTGGGTTTTTCCTGGCGGCCGCGTTGATGACGCTGATGCTGGGCAGGGCGAGCTTGAGCGCGCTAAAGCCGCGGCCATTCGGGAAACAATGGAAGAAACGGGATTGGACATTTCCGGTGCAGATATGGCAACATTGTCGTGCTGGATTCCGCCGGTTCAAGAAAAGCGCCGTTTCTCGACATGGTTTTTTCTCGTGCGCGCCCCAGATGCGTCTGTAAGAATAGATGAAGGCGAAATACATGATTACCGCTGGGCTTGTCCGGCAGAATTTTTAGCGCCTGTCCCAACGCCTGACATCACAATCATGCCGCCGACCTTTGTTTCCCTAAAAACACTGACAAAGTTTTCAACTGTTGAGGGGGCTATGTCACATATTCATTCAGTAAAGGCCGATATCTTTGAAACACGTTTTACCAAATCAAAAGACGGTTTTGTCACATTGTGGAAACCTGATGTGGCGTATGAGAGCCTTGATCTTGAGGTCTCAGGTCCGCGCCACCGCTTAAATTGCTATTCAGATAGATGGGACTATCAAAGGGGCTAAGCTTTGAGTGTTTCAACGGTGAGGTTATTATTGGTAAAGACACAGATACGATCAGCAATGCCCATCGCTTTACGAGCTAAAACTTCGGCGTCATCCTCATACTCATCCATCGCTAGAGCTGCGGAAAGTGCAAAATTCCCGCCGCTCCCAATGGCTGTAATACCGCTTCCGCTTTCAAGCTTATCAGGCTCTACAACATCGCCATTGCCGGTCAGCACATAAGTTTCGTCTTTATCTGCGACAATCATCATCGCTTGGAGCTGACGCAAATATTTATCGGTGCGCCAATCTTTTGCGAGCTCTACACAAGCGCGGGCAAGTTGGGTTGGATATTGTTCCAGTTTAGCTTCGAGCCGCTCTAATAAAGCGAAAGCATCTGCTGTTGCGCCTGCAAAACCAGTAATAACCTTCCCGCCTGCAAGGGTTCGCACCTTGCGCGCGCCAGCTTTCATGACAGTATTGCCTGCACTGACTTGGCCATCACCAACGACAACAACTTTTCCATTTTTACGAACAGATAAAATCGTTGTGCCTCGCCATTGGCTAGCATCGGCATAATCAAATTGCGGCATTATAAAACTCCATATCTTTAGATAAAGATGGGCAGTCCCGACATATATTTCAAGTTAGTCAAGTGGCCGTGCTTCTTCGATAAGCATAATTGGAACACCTTCTCTAATGGGATAAGCCAGTTTCGCTTTTTTGCTGATTAATTCATGCGTGGCTGAGTCATAGGTCAAGGGCCCGCGTGATTTAGGACAGACGAGAACACCTATCATTTTAGGGTCCATCATAGGGTCTGCAGACTTTTCTCTAGAGGTCATAATTTAATTCCGAATTGAGAAGGGCGCGGTCGTTCATTGTTGAACTTGACCCGGATTTTGCCCCATATCCTTATTCGCATAAAGATGCAGGAGACCGATTAGTAATTTTCTGCGATCATCCGTAGACACCGCCTCAAGAAGGGATTGTTTATCTTCTGCTGCGAAAGGGCTAATCATCGCGGCTTGATTGATAAGAATGGGAAGAGGAATCTCGTTAAGTCCGCCCCAGTCTATTTGCACGCCTAATGTTTTGGCGAGCGCTTTCATGGCAACCGTTAAAGTGGCACGTTCCCCGCCTTTACCCGAAAGGGCCTCTGAGGTTTGCTGCGCATTATGAATATCTGGGTCGGAGTCAAACCCGCTAAAATTAATCTTGGCTTGTCGATAAGGCGTTTTTACATTTGCCTCTTTCGTAATAGAAAACCGTTTTAAACCCTTAAGAACAATAAGATAGCGTCCATCATCTGATTCCGAAAACTGGATAATACGTCCAAGCCCGCCAACTTTTGCTAAGCGGCCATTTTGTTTTTGAACCATCCCAATTAACCGGTCACCCTTAAGGGCATCGTCAATCATATTCAAATAACGCGGTTCAAAAATATTAAGCGGTAAATCACAAGCGGGTAACAGCACGGCGCCATTAAGCGGGAATATCGCGAGCTGTTCCGGATTTGTCCTGCGGGCAAGGGATTTATAGTGAGCACTCATAAAGTTACGATAAATCCTTAGGCAAAAAGAATGGAAGATAGGGCGCGGCGACCGTCGATTGAAACATCGGACGTTGGCCCCTCAGCCTCAAAAATAGTCAGCAAAAATAATCTTGCAGCCTCGCCATTATGGGCTCGGTTTTTACCAATTGAATAGAGCAGGTGTTCCGTTGCTTCGCCATTACGCCCAGAGGCAGCAAGTGCTTTGGCGAGCGCTAAGCGAGCGTTCAAATCATTAGGTTTGGCCTTTACTGCAGCCGCTAATTCTGCCGTCTCGTCAGGCTCAACGGTTTGTTCGGTGAGTGTCAGTTGAGAGGTTACAGCTTTAATTTCAGGATGATCCTTCATGCTCTCCGGTGCGGAGGCAAGCAAGTCGGCTGCAGCATCTTCATTTCCGCCATCAATATAAAGCCGAATAAGTCCTGCCATGGCGGCGGCGCTATTTGGATCAAGGGACAAAGCTTGCGCATAATCCTGCGCCGCGCCTCCTGGATCACCGGCTGCGAGGCTGTCTTTGGCCCGTGCGGCAAGGGTGACGGCTTCTTCTACAGGGTCACTTTCCCCGGTGAGGCGGCCAACAAATTTCTTTAGTTCTGACTCCGGTTGTCCGCCTTGAAACCCATCAACGGGTTTTCCGTCTTTAAAGGCGTAAACAGCGGGAATGGAGCGCACGCCAAGCTGTCCGGCGATAGCCGGATTTTCATCAATATTGATTTTCACCATTTTGACGCCGCCTCCAGGGGATTTATTGGCATCTTTTACGACACGTTCCAAAACCGGCATAAGCTGCTTACAAGGCCCGCACCATGGCGCCCAAAAATCGACAACAACAGGCGTCTCTTGGCTGGCCTCAATCACATCAGCCATAAAGCTATGATCAGAGCCATCTTTAATTATATCGAGTGTTTCACTCATCATTTAGTCCTTTTTTCGTCAGTTCAGCAAAATCAAGGATGATCGGATCATGTCCTGTGGCTTTTGCGAAAGCTACCATATCTATAGATGAAATGGCGGTCGTAGCGTCATTTAGCAAGGGGTGGAAATTAACAATGTTATGCGCTGTTAAAGCGGCATCCAGAATTAATGTAATTTGATGCGCCTTGTCATTTAAAATCGAGAACAACGTCACAGAGCCTGGCGTTACGCCTAATAACGCTAAGAGCGGCTCTGGCTTACCAAATGAGAGGCGCTTGCAGCCCAAGAGAGGATGCAGCTTGTTGATGCGAATTTGCGTATCGTTTTGCGCGCAAATAAGAAAAAATCGTCCAGCCTTGTCTTTGAGGAATAGGTTTTTAGTATGTGCCCCTGGCATGGCCGCTTTAATGTCTGCGCCATCTTCCATTGTAAAAATAGGCGCATGGTCAACTGTGCTATGCGCTATATTGAGGGCATCTAAATATTTAAACAGGTCTTGGCGCGTAACAGGCATATGACTCTTTTCAATTGAGCTGTGATAAGGCAAGTTACACACATGACAAAGACAAACGAAACCCCTTTTCTTGACGCATTTGCTATTCATGAGGTTGCCCCACCGCTTTTACCTGGTCGGCCACACCGTGATTGGATGGATGAATTTACGGATCGGCAGCCTTATCGGTGCCTGCCGCTAACCATGGCCAATTCTACGGGGTGGGAAATGACCTGCCCGTTTCCGCTAGATATAAATTGGAATGGGGGTCCTGATGCCGAGGATATTAAACTTAGCTCACCTGACCCGAAGGCGCATGTTGCCGGGCTGGCAGTGAGCCATTTCCGTGAAGGTATTGTGACCTTTCATACGGGCTATATTTTTAGAACGCCTCCGGGATGGGCCGTGCTCTGCGGCGGGCCGCCTAATTGGCCAAAAGATGGTATCTACCCTTTATCGGGCCTTGTGGAGACAGATTGGCTCCCTTTTCCTTTCACAATGAATTGGCAAATGACGCGTAAAGGCAAAGTGCGGTTTGAAAAGGATGAACCTTTTTGCTTTGTTTCACTGTCTGAGCATCGCAGGCTCGAAACTGTGCAGCCTAAAATTAAGTCTCTGAAACAAGATACCGTGCTCTCGGCGGATTACAAATTATGGAATGAAAGCCGTAATGATTTCATCTTGAGATTATCAGCGCGCGAGAGCAGTGCGGTTAGTGATGGCTGGCAGCGACACTACATGAAAGGTGAAAAGCCAAGCGGCGCGAGAGTCGATGCAGAGCACAACACCAAGCGCCGTCTCAAAAAACCCATAGATTTAAGGGGTGGTGCTCTTTTAAAACGTTAAAGAGGCTTAGGCGAGACTTAGAAAGTTTTCCTGAAAAACTGCGCAAAGCCGCTTGATTATGAATCCCGTTTAGGTCATATAGCGGCCTTCTGCCAAACGGGCTTGTCCCGTAACTACGCAAAATATGAGCGGGCGTAGCTCAGTGGTAGAGCATCACCTTGCCAAGGTGAGGGTCGAGGGTTCGAATCTCTTCGCCCGCTCCATTTTTTCCTCTATTAGATCAACGATTTAACGACTCAACGAAAATTTTTGATCTATAGCAAATCAAGATTAAGATCGCTAAAATTATCAAAAAGCTCAAGGAACCCAATCGTTACTTAGTGAGCGCGTGATGACTTTGGCCTTTGGAATGCGCAAGCGTGCGCATGTTCCGCGGTCTTTATTGGACACCATTGTTAGCTGCGTTCCGCAAGCGGCGGCGAGTTGTTTAGAAATGATAAGGCCGAGGCCAAGCTTTGACGGACTGGCTGAAGATTTTGGCGGCGCTTTTGGAGCTGTTGGCCCTAAACCGCGGCCGTTATCCACAACCCAAATTTCTACAGACCCGTAACGGCGGCGCAGACCCAATACCAGCTTATCTGCATAAGCATGTTTAATCGCGTTTTGTATGAGGTTGCGTATGATGCGTGCAACTAACACCCCATCAGATTTCACAATTACACGCGTGGTCACACACCGCAGAGTGATATTAGCTTCTGCCGCTCTTTCGCTATATTCTTGAATAAGCTGCTGAAACATCTCGTTAATGTCGAGCGCCTCTTCGATAACCTCAATATCGGAATTGTTATAATGTGTGAGCTGCAGAATATCCTCAATCATGCGTTTGGTCGAGCGCACACAATTATTTACATTTTGAATGAGGGCTGTTTTCTCTGGCAGGTCTTCTTTAATGGCTAATTCTCTTAATATAAAATCAGCGGCATTTACGGGTTGCCGCAAATCATGACCGATGTAACTCAACAGACTTTGCCTGATGTCGAAGTTTTCTTTCGCCTGCTTTTGCGCTTTGTCCAGCCTTTCATTACGCTCATTGGCGAGTTGATTAAGCACGGCTAGCTCAGATCTGAGCCATGTGGCTTCCCGGTTTCGCTTAATGACCCAATAGCCAATGGCACTAATCATCAGCAAACAGACTATGCTAACAGCAAAGAAGGGCAGGGGTGATAGGCCGGTATTCGGGCTAAAATAGACGTAAAGACCACAGACAAAAACGACGAGTATTTTGTTTAAAACAAAGATTAAACTGAAACGTGCAATCAATGATATTGATATGAATGACATGCCCACGATAGCAAAAATAATAATGAAACTGGCTGAGTGTTCTGGCCCGATAAAGTCTAATAATAAGACAAAAATAAGAGTCGCCTCATAACCAAGAATAGAGAGTGCGACGAGAGATTTTCTTAGGCCATTTTCGACCTTTGAAAACACCGTCACATTTAAAATAGTAATGACCGCAATAAAAGCCAGCGAAGAGAGAACATAGAGAATGCCCAAATCCGGACTCAGGCCTGCAAAGCAGGCAAGGGCGGCGAGTAAGACCACCAGATTGGTATAAGCCAGGCCAATCAAAGGCGCGTCTGCCGCAAATTCTTCAAATAATAAATTATCGATATGACTGGCTTGCTTCGGGGTCTCGACGCCCATTATCAAGCTTTTGAAACTGCCCCCAAGCGCGCTTGATTGTGTCATGTTTTTGAGACCGTTTTTGCGGGAAACATGGCCCGATTAACGAACCAGTAAATTGGCGGAACGAGGAAAACGGTGGGAACAGATCGCAAAGACATGCTAAAAAAGACATAGGCGAAAGCCTTACCGCACATCCCCTCACCCGCCCCGCAATGTAAAGCGGTGTGATAGGAGGTGAAGGCATTCTCTAAACCAAAAGCATAGCGAAAGCTTGTCGCAATAAAAACCAAGGGCAGAAAAATAGCGATGGGACTAATAATGAAATAGCGCCAATTATCCCAGCCGCGAACTTGTCCAAAGAGTAAAAAAACGGCCGCGAATAGGAAAAATATTATAAGGGCAACACCATATTCACCGGATTGCTCATATTCAGGCAGATAAATTGAAAGAACGACATCACTTGCGTAAAGGACACCCCATATTATCACCGCGAAAACTAAGGACCCCATGATGGCCCGTATCAGTAGGCTTACCTTTGTGTCTGGCATGTTCCTGATATTGGATAACATTATGGCGGGATCTCACATTGCGCGGCTAAATCTTATAACACAGCCCGCTAGACGAGGCCATGCCGTTTCGCCCAGTCTCGCGCCGCGCTTCTTCCGCCCACGCCCAGCGTATCGTAAATGCGCGCAAGATGTGATTTAACTGTTTCGGGGGAGACTTTAAAGCGGATCGCGATTTCTTTGACGGTCAAGCCGCGAGATAAATGCACTAAAATATCAATTTGCTTTTGTGTCAGGCCCATATCCTGAGCATCTCTTGCAGTGCGCTCCAGAAACTTATCATCGAGTTTTTGGCGCGAGAGCAGGCGTTCCAAACCACTAACGACGATGTCAGGGTCTGCATGTTTTTCAAAATAGGCATCAGCCCCCGCACTCAGGCATTCTGTACGGTCCGTTCGGCTGATAGAGGAAGATATCACGACCACACATGCATTTTTAAATGTTGCCTTCAGGCGCTCGATCCAGACAAACATATCATAGCCCGGAATGTAAAGATCGCTCACGACCAGCGAAACAGCCTCCGCCGCCTGAGACTCCACCGCATTTTGTGGGTCCTCAAAACTAATGACATCCGTAATACTTCCCAGAGAGCCGAGAATAAATTTAAATCCGCCGCTAAACATCTGGTGATCATCAATGATGATGGCTGTCGTCATATTCATCAAACTTTCGCGTGACAGGGTTCTAAATGTCTTAAATCATCCCCCATAATGAGGGCTTTATCCATAACAGCTTCATAGGTTTTTAGAACCCCCCATTATGGGGGATACCGCTCTTAAAAGGCGTGTCGTAATACTGTGGCCATAAACTCGTTAGGATTGGAAAGCGCGCCATGAAACTACTCCGTGATACTCTCAATATTTTAAGTGATACGCTTGATATGGATTTCTCCGTATCGGGAGCTATTCAGTCTTTTTCAGGTCTGCCATTACAATTTGACGGATCAACACAAACCGGAGCAGCCGGAACAGACTATCTATTTGGCCTCAATAACGACCCCAATGCGCCAACCCTTCCCGGATCGCCCCTTGAGATTAATACCGCGGGTAATGGCGTAATCAACGGTACGGCGGATGCTGACATCCTGATAGGATTGAGCAGCAACAGCCCCTCACCCGATACCATAAACGGGTTAGGGGGCGACGATGTTATTATAGCTGACCATGATATAGTATTCCAAGATAACAGCGCCGGAAATGGAACCTTTCAGACCGCAATCAATATCGATTTTGGTAGCTTCTGGTCAACCCAGCCTAATCTTGATGTCGGGGATGATAGTATCCCCTATACGACGATATTGGCGACGGGGGCCGGAGAATTTGACTGGTTCGAAGTTACCGTAGGGGCCGGAGAAACAATCACGCTGGATATGGATTATGCTTCAGGCGCATTGGGCGGGCCTGGTTTTGATAGTGAAATCAAATTATTGGCAGATGACGGGACGACAATTCTTGAGGCTAATGATGATGCATCTGCTTCGTTCGGGGGACGTGGTAGTTCAAGCAGCCTCGACTCCTATCTCGAATTCACCAACATGTCGGGAACAGAGCAGACATATTATATCCGCGTCGAACAGTTCAATGATACTGTGATTGCGGCCGGTAACACCTATATCCTCAATGTCTCCGTCACGGGACACGCTAACTCCAATATTGCTACGCCTGATGACGATATCGTCATTGGCGGCGACGGCAATGACCTGATTTATGGCGGCGGCGGAAATGATCAGCTCAATGGCGATGCCGACAATGATACGATTTTTGGCGAAGATGGCGATGACATCATCAATGGTGGCGACGGCGATGACATCATCGAAGGCGGCGCGGGCACGGATACGCTGGATGGCGGCGCGGGGATCGATACGCTGTCCTACGCCAGCTCGAGCGCAGCTGTGATTGTGAACCTAGAGAGTAACTCTTTTTCCGGGGGCGATGCGCAAGGAGATGTGATATCCGGGTTTGAAAATGTTATCGGCTCTGATTTTAATGATACTATTGTAGCGTCAACCAGCTCCAATGGTCTTTTTCAAGGCGGCCTTGGTGAGGATGTTCTTGTTGCTTTGGGCGGAGGTCTCACTCTGGAAGGCGGAGAGGGTAATGACCTTTTACGGGCTCAAATTAATTTCGCGACATCGGGGGCGACTTTTGATGGCGGCATCGGAACCGCTGACGTATTTTTTCTCTTCGGACCAACCGCAACCAACACCTTCGACCTGCGGGATGACACTTTTATAAACATTGAACAGATTCAATTTGAAGTTGATGGCGCAGAATTTCAAATCCTTGAAATAAATGCTGCGCAATTTATCGGCTCTGGCGTGGATACGGTCACGGTTCAGTTCAATGCTCATAGTGATGGCGGCGGGCAGCTCAGCCTCTTTATGGACACGGAAACCACCCTCGACCTCTCAGCCGTGACTTTTAATGGTTTTGTAGAGCCAGGCGACTTGGTGAGGATTACAGGCGACGCCGACGCGGAAACCATCACTGGCTCCAGCGTCAACGACATCATCAATGGCGGCGCGGGCGCAGATACGATTAATGGCGGCGCGGGGAATGACACAATCAATGGCGGCGGCGGTGATGACGTTATTGAGGGCGGCGCGGGCGCGGACACGCTGGATGGCGGGTCTGGCATTGATACGCTGTCCTATGCAGGCTCAACGGGCGGCGTGACCGTGAACTTTGGGCAGTCAGGTGGGGGCCAAACCGCCACAGGCGGCGATGCGAGTAGCGGCATGGCGGATGATACCATCTCCGGATATGAAAATTTCATCGGCGGATCGGGCGACGATGTCGTCACGACGAATGGTTTTAACGGCGCTGTCTATACATATGAGGGACGCGGCGGGGATGACCAGTTCTTGATTATCGGGGGTGATTTCTTCTCCGATATTGACGGCGGGGACGACACGGATACGCTGGATTTTTCAGGCTGGGTATTTTCCGGCGTGACTGTGAATTTAGAAACAGAACTTTTCGATGATATTAATGGCGGGGATCAGCACACGGTCCTCAATGTCGAAAATGTCGCTGGCACGAATAAAAATGATAACATCACCGGCGACGGCGAAGACAACGTCTTTAGCGGGAATGGCGGTAATGACATGCTCGATGGCGGGGATGGTACGGACACAGCCACCTTTAATGGGGTAAGGGCCAATTATACCATTACGGCTAATCCCGATGGGTCATTGACGATCACAGATAATGTCGGGACGGACGGCTCTGATACAGTCTCAAATATCGAAATTTTAGCTTTCACGGATATTGACGTGACCGTTTCCGGCGGCACCTCCGGCAATGATAATTTGACGGGAACTGCGGCGGGTGACCTCATTAATGGCTTGGCCGGCAATGACAACTTGGACGGCCTTGAGGGCGACGATATAATTATTGGCGGCGCTGGGGCTGACCGCTTAATTGGCGGAGCTGGCGCGGATGCTCTTATTGGCGGCGACGGCTTTGATAGTGCGGATTACCGCGGAGCGGTTTCCCGTGTTGCCTTTAACGTCGATACGGGCGGAACCGTGGGTGATGCCGCGGGTGACACCTATTCAGGGATAGAGCGTTATTACGCCTCTAATTTCAATGACGCCATTACAGGCTCGGCGGCTAATGAGTTCTTCTTTGGAGAGGACGGCAATGACACGATTAATGGCGGCGGCGGCATTGACCGTATCAATGGCGGCGACGGCAATGATATTTTGCGCGGCCAAGAGGGTAATGATTTGATTTTCGGCACGGCTGGCGGCGATCAAATTAATGGAGGAACAGGCTTTGATATCGTCAGCTATGAGAATGCTGCGAGCCGTGTTGTGCTTAATCTGGGTAGCGGCGGGACATTAGGCGACGCGGCAGGGGATAGTTACTTTGGTATCGAAGTTGTGCGCGGCTCTGATTTTGATGACATCTTGGCGGGGAATAATTCTACCAATGAGCTTCGCGGTGGTGACGGGGATGATATCCTGAACGGCGCAGGCGGGAATGACCGCCTCTATGGCGGGCAAGGCGCTGACGCTTTTAATGGCGGTACGGGTATAGACATTGCGGTTTACACAGAGGCGGCCGAAGGCGTTGGCGTTGATCTTGCTGCCGTCGGTTTTGGAATCGGTACTAGCACAACAAGCGAGGCCATTGGAGACAGCTATTCCTCCATTGAATGGGTCTTTGGCTCCGACCATAATGATTTCATTGCTGGCGATGGGGCGAATAACCGCCTGGAAGGTCGCGGCGGAGATGATATTCTTCTTGGCCAAGCAGGCAATGACCGGCTGCTCGGCGGTGATGGAGGTGACGTCATCTTTGGCGGGGACGGCGTAGATACTATTTTTGGCCAAGACGGCAATGATTCCCTCTTCGGCGATGCAGGGAATGACTTCTTCTTTGGCAGTGATGGCGGTGATAGCATGGATGGCGGTGCCGATTTTGATACGGTCTCTTATCTGGCCTCGACATCGGGCGTGACCGTTAATCTTGCGAGCGGCGGAACGGCCGGCGATGCGGCGGGCGATAGCTATACTTCTATCGAGCGGGTCTTAGGCACCAGCCATGATGACAGAATTACGGGTTCAACTGACGATAATGTCCTTCTGGGTAATGGTGGCAGTGATTACCTGGCTGGCGGGGCTGGCACAGATACGCTTTTAGGCGGTGCGGGTCTTGATAGCTTTGGCTATAATACAACATCTGACGGCACTGACTTTATTAGTGATTTCTTTGGCGGCGAGACGATTTACATCCTCGGCGGCGATCCCGACTTTGATAGCTTTGCTGAGCTTCAGGCCGTTGCCACAGATGCCGGGGCGAATATGATCTTTGACTTTGGCGGCGGAAACACCCTGACAATCGTCGGACAAAACCTCGTCGATCTGGACGCAGGTGACTTTGACTTTAGCGGATCTGCACCCGCAGCTCCGCCGCCGCCAAGTAACTCAAATGCTCTTGCCATCGAGTCGGTGACTGATGCGGCTATGTTCACAGATTTCGGCGTCTCAGCAGAATATGACATCTTCGATTACGGATGTATCGCTTAGGCCCCCATAAGCGAGTGCCAAGCCTTTAAGGGGCTTGGCCGTTCTTATGCAACAAAGGCTTAGCTGCATATCAAACTCCAAAATGTTAGCAATTCGAAAGCATTAGAAATCGAAATGCACGAACATTCCAATTTCTCAGTTGCCAAGGTGAGGGTCGAGGGTTCGAATCTCTTCGCCCGCTCCATTTTTCAAATATAGTGACGATAATGCTATCTTTTGACGTGGTAGATTGTGATCTGTTGTCTTAAAATAATTCTTGCTTAAACTTGTCGGCTCTTTCGTGATGTGTTTCTCTGCGGCAGAGTGAGAGCTACATGAAAAAACTATTACTGATTATTCTAGGCGTTGTGATTTTAATCGGACTTTATCTGGCGGCTTGGCCTGTGTCTATTGATCCTGCGCCTTGGACCGCGCCTGAGAATAAAGGCTATGTTGGCGACTTTGCGCCTAATACGGAGCTAGCCAATTTAGAGCGGCTCTCTATTGGCGATTTGCACGGTCCCGAAGATGTCGTGATGTATGAGGGCAAGTTATATGTATCCTCTCAGGAGGGGAAGATAATAGAAATTGATCCAGCCACTAATACACACCGCGAATATGCGGATACACAAGGTTCCGCTTTGGGCATGGAAATGGACGCGCAAGGTAACCTTATTATCGCCGATGCTTTTCGCGGGCTTTTGGCTGTCTCGCCATTAGGGCAGGTTCAAGTGCTGACAGATGAAGTGGACGGCACACCCATTGCCTATGCCGATGATTTGGATATTGCCGCTGATGGCATAATTTATTTTTCAGATGCCTCAACTAAATTTGGGGCTAAAGCCATTGGCACGACACTCGCCGCCAGCCTTCTCGAAATTATGGAGCATCAAGGTACGGGCCGCTTGCTCGCTTATGACCCTGCCACCAAACGCACCCGCACCGTCAAAGACGGTTATGTTTTTTCCAATGGCGTAGCCGTGACAGCAGATGGCGATATCTTAGTCAATGAGACCGGCACATACCAACTCCACCGCGTGTCCCCTAATGGGCAAAGCCGCGTGATAATGGATAACCTTCCCGGCTTTCCCGATAACATTAATCGCGGCCCAGCTTTGGCCGATGGCACAGAGACATTTTTATTGGGGTTAATCTCTCAGCGTTCAGAGTGGCTGGATGCAAATTCTGAAAATATAGGCGCGCGTAAAATAGCGATGCGCCTACCCGCATTTATGCGCCCTCAATCCGTGAGCTATGGCCTCATTGTTCAGATTGATGGTGAGGGCAATATTATCAAAACCTGGCAAGACCCAAGCGGTGATTATCCTGATGCAACAGGCGCGATTATCGCGGGCGATGGCTATATGTATGTGTCTAGCTTGACCGCGCCTGATTTAGGCCGCCTAAAATTAGATTAAAACGCCTAAAACCTAAAACTGCTAAACATTTGCGCCGCTCGTATTTATATGCAACTTATTGCATATAAGGAGAAACCTATGTCGCGTGAATTTGATGTTGTTGTTTATGGAGCCACAGGCTTTACAGGCCGCTTAGTGGCGGAATATTTACAAGGCCAATATGGGCCAGATATATCTTGGGCCATGGCGGGGCGCTCGCATGATAAGCTCGAAGCCGTCCGTGATGAAATTGGCGTCTCCAAAGATATCGCGCTCATCGTTGCCAACTCCGATGATCCTGCCTCGCTGGACGCTATGGCGGCGCGCACCAAGTCTGTTTGCACAACAGTTGGCCCTTATCAGCTCTATGGCGAAGGCCTTGTCGCGGCTTGTGTCGAAGCCGGCACGGATTATGTGGATCTGTCGGGGGAACCCGCTTGGATGTATGACACTGTTCGCAAATATCAAAGCGCAGCAGAAAAGAGCGGCGCAAGGATTGTGCATTCTTGTGGTTTTGATTCTATCCCCTTTGATCTCGGCGTTTATTTCCTGCAGCAACATGCTATTGCCCATAATGGCGGACCATGCACGAAAATACGGGGGCGCGTTCGTAAAATGAAAGGCACATTTTCTGGCGGCACGGCGGCTAGTTTTTTTGAAACCATGAAACGCGCGGGCAAACAGCCCGAAGTCTTGCAATGGCTCAAAGACCCATTCTCTCTTGTTCCAGGTTTCACGGGGCCGCCGCAACCGACAGGGCATAAGCCGATTGAGGAAACGGATATTGGCAGCTGGTCTGCGCCTTTCATCATGGCGTCGATTAACACGAAAAATGTCCACCGCTCTAATGCGCTGCTCGGGCATCTTTACGGTGAAGACTTTGTCTATGACGAAATGGTGCTGACGGGACCCGGAGAGAAGGGGAAAGCGGCAGCAGAATTTGTCGCTAAGGATGACTCCATGGCGAAAAACCCGCCCAAGCCCGGCGAAGGCCCCAGCAAGGAAGAACGCGAAACAGGCTTTTATGACGTGATGTTTATCGGTGATGCCCCTGACGGGACTCGCATTATCGCAGGCGTCACAGGGGATAAAGACCCAGGCTATGGCTCGACCTCAAAAATGATAGCCGAGTCCGCGCTCTGCCTCGCCAAAGATATCAGCCGCGACGACACTCCAGGCGGAGTCTATACCTCAGCCCCTGCCATGGGTGGGGCGTTAATTGACCGCTTGGTCGCCAATGCGGGACTGACATTTAAGATTGAGAGTTAGTTCTCAAATTTTCGTCATTGCAAGACAGCGTTCTTGCAACCCATCTCCTTTTCTAGACTTATGTTATTTTAGGACAGTGCAGGTGATGGGTTACAAGGACAAGCCTTGTAATGAGGAGTGGGGTGTTACCCTTTATTTTGGATAAATTCTCTCAGCAACTCCGCGTAACCTTCACCGTGGGTCCAATAAGGTGTGATTTGAATCAGTGTCATAAACACGCCTTGGTCGATGAGGGATTTGGGCGGAGATGTGCCGTGGCGTAGGTCGTGATATTGCAGCCAGAAGGTAAAGTGTTGGGCGATGCGTCCCGCGAGCGCGTCCCTCTCGCCGTCATCAAATTTCAAATGGCCTTGGCTTTCAAGCGTTGAAAGCAGGGCGAGGGCGGTTTGCTCTTTTAGAGATAATATCCGCGCGAACCGATTTCGCAGGGCGGGAATACGGTCAACAAGCTCGGATTGATTTTTGTAGAAAAAGCGAAAGTCGAAAATCTCTTCAAAGATAATATAGAGATAGATCCAATTATCCTCAAGCTTAAGTGGTTCGCGAACAGGCGAGCTAAGGACTTGACGAATTTCCTCTTCAAAATCCGCGAAGAGCTCAATAATAATTTCGTCTTTGCCTTTATAATGGTAATAAAGATTACCAGGGCTGATACCAATGACGGAAGCAATATCAACGGAGCTCACCGCGCTTTCGCCTTCATTATTAAAAAGGCCTAAAGC
>ENA-ORXR01000935-ORXR01000935.1-marine-metagenome-genome-assembly--contig:-NODE-935-length-34341-cov-4.965912_pt1 | contig 34341 bp, 24 predicted proteins | sample MGYA00237866_ERZ511479 | MGnify/ENA metagenome assembly ERZ511479
CGGGTTTTTCATCGACAACCTTGATATCGTCGCCACGATTGTTGCCGCCATTCTGGTCGCGGGGCTGATCATGTTCGCGCAATACACCAAGCAGGGGCGCGCGATGCGGGCCGTGGCGGATGACCATCAGGCGGCGTTGTCGGTCGGGGTCTCGCTCAACTTTATCTGGATTTTGGTCTGGTCGCTGGCGGGGTTTGTGGCGCTGGTCGCAGGCATCATGTGGGGGGCGAAATCCGGCGTTCAATTCTCGCTTTCCTTGATCGCATTGAAAGCGTTGCCGGTCCTGATGCTGGGTGGGTTTACGTCTATTCCGGGGGCGATCATTGGTGGTCTGATCATCGGCGTGGGCGAGAAGCTGTTTGAATTCCTGATCGGTGCGCCTTTCCTTGGTGGGGCGACGGAGAACTGGTTTGCCTACATGCTGGCGCTGGTGTTTTTGGTGTTCCGCCCGCAAGGCCTGTTCGGGGAGAAGATCATTGAGCGTGTTTAGAGTAATGATCGTGAAAAAATCACTCCTTCAGGCTATTGCTGATGATCTCTCGGGCGCGGTGCGCGGCACCCGCACAGACAGCATCCTTGGACGAGCGGGAGTTCTATTTGTCAGGCTATTCCAGCTGTTCCTTCTAGTGAATGCGGGGATCTCTATTTTTCAATTCTACTTCTTAGGCGGTATCATCTGCATTGCTCTGGCTTGGGGACTTGGATGGATACTTAAAAACCGACCCTATTGGATCGGCTTCGAAAGGAATAATTCCTAATGTTCTACCGTGAAGCAGGCGATTTTAGCACGACCTATCCGCAGGACCAGCAGACGTTCCCGATCAAGTTTGATCGCTACCGCTACTATGTGATCCTGTTCATCGCCATCGTTGTGGTGCCGTTTGTCATCAATGACTACTGGGTGAATTCGCTGCTGCTGCCGTTCCTGATCTATGCGATTGCCGCGTTGGGGTTGAATATCCTTGTAGGCTATTGCGGGCAGGTGTCGCTGGGCACCGGCGGTTTCATGGCTGTGGGGGCGTATGCCTGCTACAAGTTCATGACGGGTGTCGATATCTGGTGGGGCGGTGAATTGCTGTTCCGGCTGCCAGAGTTCAACATCTTTTTCAGCGTGATCATGGGCGGGGTCATGACCGCCATTGTTGGCGTGCTGTTCGGTCTGCCGAGTTTGCGGATCAAGGGGTTTTATCTGGCGGTGGCGACACTGGCGGCGCAGTTCTTTTTGGTGTGGCTGTTCAACCGTGTGTCGTGGTTCTACAACTACTCTGCCTCTGGCCAGATCAACGCACCCGAGCGGGACCTGTTCGGCATTCTGATCACAGGCCCGTCCACGGCACCTTGGGCGACCTATCTGTTCTGTTTGTTCTTTACCATCGTCAGCGCCTACATCGCGCGCAACCTTACGCGCGGGTCGGCGGGGCGCAAATGGATGGCGATCCGGGATATGGACATCGCGGCCGAGATTATCGGGGTGAACCCGCTGCGCGCCAAACTGACGGCGTTCATGGTGTCCTCGTTCTTTATCGGCATCTCGGGGGCGCTGTTCTTTTCCGTCTATCTGGGCGCTGTGGAAGTGGGCGAAGTGTTCGGCATCCAGAAATCATTTCTGGTGTTGTTCATGATTATTATCGGCGGGCTTGGCTCGATCTTTGGCTCCTTTGCAGGGGCGGCGTTTCTGGTGCTCTTGCCTGTCGCGCTCAAGGTTGTGGGCGTGGACTGGCTGGGCTGGCCCACGGATATCGTGGCGCACCTGAACCTTGTGATCGTGGGCTTTTTGATTATCGTTTTCCTGATCGCAGAGCCGCATGGCATCAACCAGCTGTGGCGTGTCGCCAAGGAAAAACTGAGATTGTGGCCCTTCCCGCACTGACGGGGGGCCATGAATAACGAAGGCGGGAAAACCCGCTCAACCAAACCAATCGGATAAAATCCAAGGGAGGAACTACCGATGAAATATAAACTAGGTACATATGCCGTGGCGGCCGTGATGGCTGCCAGCCCCGTGATGGCGGACCTCGTGTTCCCGTCACTCAGCTATCGCACAGGTCCATACGCTGCGGGCGGTATTCCGTTTGCAGACGGGTACGCCGACTATTTCGCCATGCTGAACGAGCGTGATGGCGGCATCGGTGGCGTGATGACGCGCGTGCTGGAATGCGAGACCGGCTATAACACCGAAAAGGGTGTTGAATGCTACGAGAGCACAAAGGGCGAAGGCTCGCTTGTGTATCAACCGCTGTCGACCGGCATCACCTATCAGCTGATCCCGAAAACCACGGCGGACGGGATCCCGATGCACACGATGGGCTATGGCCGTACGTCTGCCGCCAATGGTGAGGTGTTCAGCCACACGTTCAACTACCCCGCAAACTATTGGAACGGGGCGTCGGGTGCGATCAACTATCTGCTGGGTGAAAACGGTGGCGATCTGAAGGGCAAGAAAGTCGCCCTCGTCTATCACAACTCTGCCTATGGCAAAGAGCCGATCCGCACGCTGCAAGAGCTGTCTGCAAAGCACGGCTTTGAATTCAAGGAAGTGCCCGTCGACCACCCCGGTCAGGAGCAGAAATCCCAATGGCTGCAAATCCGCCGGGACAAGCCTGACTATGTGATCATGTACGGCTGGGGTGTGATGAACCAGGTGGCCGTTCAGGAAGCCGCCAACATCCGTTTCCCGATGGAAAACTTCATCGGTATCTGGTGGTCGGGTTCTGAAAATGACGTGCTGGCAGCGGGTGATGCGGCCAACGGCTACAAGGCGCTGACGTTCCACGGTGTCGGCAACGACTTCCCCGTGTTCGACGACATCAAAACGCATGTTGTCGACAAGGGCAATGCGGCGGGTGCCGGCGACCAGATCGGGACGGTTCTGTATAACCGCGGCATGTACGCGGCGATGCTGGCCGCCGAAGCTGTGAAAACGGCGCAGGGCATCCACGGTGTGATGGACATCACGCCCGCCATGATGCGCGACGGCATGGAAGCGCTGGAAATGACCGAGGCCAAAATGGCGTCACTGGGTCTGCCCAACTTTGGTCCCGAGTTCAACGTGTCGTGCCAGAACCACGGTGGCGAGGGCCTTGTGGGGATGACGCAGTGGGATGCCTCTAGCAAAACATGGAGCCTGATTTCGGACTTTTCCGCCTCCGACATGGATGTGATCGGGCCGCTGATCGCCGAGGATTCTGCGGCCTATGCTGCGGAAAACAACATCGAGCCCGGCTGTAAGTAAGCGGGTTGCCCTCTGGCCGCTGCCCTTGGGTGGCGGCCAGAGATTTTTCAGGAATTCAAGAAGGGACCGAGGGCCATGTTGGACGCAAACCCTAGCGAAGTGCAGGTCGAGAATCTGCTCGAAGTGAACAACATCGAAGTGATTTACAATCACGTTATCCTTGTCCTCAAGGGCGTGAGCCTGAACGTCCCCAAGGGCGGCATCACCGCGTTGCTGGGCGGTAACGGCGCGGGCAAGACGACCACGCTCAAGGCGATTTCCGGTTTGCTGGCCTCCGAGCGCGGCGAGGTGACGAAAGGCTCGATCAAGTATCGCGGCCAGTCGATTTCGGAACAGGATCCCGCCGAGACAGTAAAGAAGGGTGTCGTGCAGGTCATGGAAGGCCGCCACTGTTTCGAGCATCTGACGATCGAGGAAAACCTGCTGACCGGCGCCTACACCCGCGCGGATGGCAAAGCGGCCATCGCTGCGGATCTGGAGATGGTCTATGATTATTTCCCGCGTCTGCGCGAGCGGCGCAAAAGTCAGGCGGGCTATACCTCGGGCGGGGAGCAGCAGATGTGTGCCGTGGGCCGCGCACTGATGAGCCGCCCCGAGACGATCCTGCTGGACGAGCCGTCAATGGGCCTTGCGCCGCAGCTGGTGGAGCAGATTTTCCAGATCGTAAAAACGATCAACGAAAAGGAAGGCGTGACCTTTTTGCTGGCCGAGCAGAATACCAACGTGGCCCTGCGATTTGCCCATTACGGTTATATTCTGGAAAGTGGCCGCGTGGTCATGGACGGGCCTGCGGCGGACCTGCGCGAAAATCAGGACGTAAAGGAATTTTATCTGGGCATGTCCGACGAGGGCCGCAAATCGTTTCGTGACGTGCGCAGTTACCGTCGCCGCAAACGCTGGCTAAGCTGAGGATGCTGCCTAAAAAACCGGCAGCTGTGGATTTTGTGATTTACGGATTGCGCCAAATGACCATAGTGGAACATTCTTGAGATCGCGATCAGGGGCGTGGAGCGGCAGATGCCACCTCTGAACTGGATATAGACGCGCACGGTGAGATCGTGGGCAAGCAGGCTACCGCCGAACGGTGGACCGGACAAGAGACGGCAGATGCATACATTTTTCGACGATCTTGAGACCCGCAGCGCGGATGAGCGTGCGGCATCACAATCCGCCCAATTGCGCGACCGGCTGGCGGGAATTGATTTTTCCCACGACGACTGGCTGGAGAAGGCCGCAAAGGTGCGCGAGATTGACGATCTGCAAAACCTGCCCGTGCTGCGTAAATCCGAACTGGCCGTGTGGCAGAAAAATATTGCGCCGTTTGGCGGGATCAAAGTCGGGGATGTGTCGCATGTGTTCCAGTCCCCCGGCCCGATCTATGAACCCGGTCGTCTTGAGGATGACTGGTTCCGCATGGGGCGGTTTCTGCATGCTGCGGGCATTCGTGAAACAGACATTGTGCAAAACTGCTTTAGCTATCACCTGACGCCTGCGGGCCATATGTTCGAGAGCGGCGCGCGCGCTGTGGGGGCAAAGGTTTTGCCAGCGGGCACCGGCCAGACCGAAATGCAAGTGCAGGCCGCGTGGGATTTAACCACCACCGCCTATGCCGGCACACCCGACTATCTCAAGGTGATCCTCGAGAAAGCCGACGAGATGAACATAAAGCTCGATATTTCCAGAGCGGCAGTGGGCGGCGGGGCGTTGTTCCCCAGCCTGCGTCAGTATTACATCGACCGCGGCATCAGCTGTCTGCAATGCTACGCCACCGCCGATCTGGGTAACATCGCCTACGAGAGCCTTGCAATGGAGGGGATGATTATCGACGAGGGGGTGATCGTCGAGATCGTGACCCCCGGCACCGACACCCGCGTCGGCCCCGGCGAAGTGGGGGAGGTCGTCGTCACCGCACTCAACCCCGATTATGCGCTGATCCGGTTTGGTACGGGCGATCTGAGCGCGTTCATGGAGGGGCAAAGCCCTTGTGGGCGGACCAACACCCGCATCAAGGGCTGGATGGGCCGCGCCGATCAGACAACCAAGATCAAAGGCATGTTTGTACGCCCCGAACAGGTGGCGCAACTGGTTGCCGCCCACGCGGAAATCACCCGCGCCCGCGTCATTGCCACCCGCAGCGCGGAGCAGGACGCGATGACCGTCCAGATCGAAAGCCCAGGCGGCGATGCACAGGCCTATGCGGCCAGCATTGTTGCCACGCTCAAGCTGAAAGGCACGGTCGAGATCGTAGCCCCCGGTAGCCTGCCCAATGATGGTCTGGTGATCGAGGACCGGCGCAGCTACGACTAGGCCGCGCTGGCGCGGGCTGTGGCACAGGGTCACTTTTCATTCTGACTAAAATAGTCGACATAGGGCTATGTCCTATGCCGCCCCCCTTGTGAAAAAGCGAAAACCCGACGGTGCGCGGGGGTTGACTGGCGTGGTGCTGCTGGTTGCGGGGCTGTGTGCGCTGCCGATGCTGGCGGTCGCTTTGGCGGCGCTGTCGGGCGGGACGGATACGGTCAGCCATCTGGCGAAAACGGTGCTGGGCGGATACACGCGTACGACGCTGACGCTGGTGGTTCTTGTGGCGTGTGGCACGTTTGCGATCGGGGTCGGGGCGGCATGGCTCGTGACGATGACGCGCTTTCCGTTTGTCCGGCTTTTCGAGGTGGCGCTGGTGTTGCCATTGGCCTTTCCCGCCTATGTTTTGGCCTATGCCTATACGCATGTTCTGGATCACCCCGGCGTGGTGCAGACGGTACTGCGTGATGTGACGGGATGGGGGCCGCGCGACTATTGGTTTCCTGACATACGGTCGCTGGGCGGGGCTGCGATGATGCTGGTGCTGGTGCTCTATCCTTATGTCTATCTGCTGGCGCGCGCCGCATTTGTGCAACAAAGCGGGACCACATTTCTGGCGGCACGGGCGCTTGGCTCTTCCCCGTGGGCCGCGTTTTTCAAGGTGAGTTTGCCACTGGCGCGCCCTGCGATTGCGGGCGGTGTTTTGCTGGCTGTGATGGAGACGATCGCGGATTTCGGAACCGTCGCCTATTTTGGCGTTCAGACATTTGCCACCGGCATTTATACCAGCTGGTTTTCGATGTTCGACCGCACAGGTGCGGCGCAACTGGCGCTGTGTCTGCTGAGCTTTGCGTTATTGCTTGCGATGCTGGAACGCGCGCAACGCGGTGATGCGCGCTATCATGATCCGGCGCGCCAGTCCCAGCAGGCCCCGCCTGCGCAGTTGCGCGGTGTGGCGGCGATGCTGGCGGTGGCTTTGTGTGGCCTGCCTGTGCTGCTGGGGGCCGTGCTACCGATCATAGTGCTGTTTGTCATGGGATTGGGGTCAGAGCAGAACCTGCTCAGCCCGCGCTATCTGGATTTCATGCGCAACTCGGTGGTGCTGGCGGCGGTGGCGGCGGTGGTGACGGTGGGGGCCGCGATTTGTGTCGGGTTTTTCCAGCGGATCAATACAGGCCGTGCGGGGCAGAGCGCGGCCTATATCGCGCGGTTGGGCTATGCCGTGCCGGGGGGCGTGATTGCGGTGGGGTTGCTGGTGCCGTTTGCGGCCTTTGACAATGCGCTGGATGCGTGGATGCGTGCGACATTCGATGTCTCGACCGGCTTGTTGGTGACAGGCTCTATCTGGCTGCTGGTGATCGCGTATATGGTGCGGTTTCTGGCTGCGGCGCTTGGGGCGTATGAAGGGGGGCAGGCGATGGTGCACACAAATATGGATGCGGCATCGCGCTCACTGGGGCAGGGGCCGATGGGGACGCTGCGCCGGGTGCATCTGCCGATCCTCGCGCCCAGCCTTCTGACGGCCCTGTTGATTGTTTTCGTCGATGTGATGAAGGAGCTGCCTGCCACGCTGATCATGCGCCCGTTCAATTTCGACACGCTGGCGGTGCAGGCCTACCGGCTGGCCAGTGACGAGCGGCTGGAAGGCGCGGCGGTGCCCAGCCTTGTGATCGTGGCGATGGGGCTGTTGCCGGTAATCTTGATTTGCAGGCAGGTGGGGCGGAAGTTCTGAAACAACTGCCGGTGCGCGCTGTGCAACCTGCGGGATCGAGTTTACGGGAAAAATGAAGAGGGGCGTGCGCGCACCGGTTTGGCAATGGCGCGCGCGGCGGTGTTAGTCTTTGGCGATTTTGTCCTGGGTTCTGGTTTCGAAATCAGAGGCGTCGTGGCGTTCGTGCAGTTGCAAGGACAGGTCGTCGCCAAAGGCGCGGTTGACCATGCGGCCGCGGGTGACTGCCGGACGGGCGTCGATTGCCGTGGCCCAGCGATGCACGTTTTTATAGCTGTCTACCTCCAGAAATTCTGCGGCACTATAGAGGCGGCCCAGAACCAGTTGACCGTACCACGCCCAGATCGCGATGTCGGCGATGGAGTAGTCGCCCGCAAAGTAGTCATGTTCCGACAGGTGACGGTCCATAACATCAAGCTGGCGTTTCGTCTCCATTGCGAAACGGTTGATCGGGTATTCGAACTTTTCGGGCGCGTAGGCGTAGAAGTGGCCAAAACCGCCACCGAGATAGGGCGCCGAGCCCATTTGCCAGAACAGCCAGCTCATCATCTCGGTTTTTTGGGCGGGATCTGTAGGGATAAACGCCCCGAATTTTTCGGCAAGATAGAGCAGGATCGCACCGCTTTCGAACACACGTTGGGGGGTGCTGCCGGAGTGATCCATGAGGGCTGGAATTTTGGAATTCGGGTTTGCGCCTACAAAGCCGGAGGAAAATTGCGCCCCGTCCCCGATATTGATGAGCCATGCATCGTATTCCGCACCGCTATGGCCCTGTGCCAACAACTCCTCCAGCAGGATTGTTACCTTTACCCCATTCGGCGTTGCCAGTGAATACAGCTGCATCGGATGCTTACCAACGCTGAGTTCTTTGTCATGTGTGGCGCCGGCAATGGGCCTGTTGATGGATGCGAATTTGCCACCGCTTTCTGCATCCCATGTCCAGACTGCGGGTGGGGTATAGGTGTTGTCGCTAGGCATGAGAGGCTCCTGTTTTGTGCAACTGTCTATCGGAAGTAAGGTGACGCCGCGCTAACGCAAGAGCCAGTGCTAAATCGCACGCTTTTGTGTGATGAGGTGCAGAATGCAGACCCCAAAAAAGGCCGCTCCCGTGAGGAAGCAGCCTTTTTATAGTCTATGAAAAGCAGTCTCAGCCCTGGCGAGCTTTGAAACGCTTTTGTGTTTTGTTGATAACGTAAACGCGGCCTTTGCGACGCACAACGCGGCAATCACGGTGCCGGTTCTTGAGCGAGCGGAGCGAATTGCGAACTTTCATCGAATTCATCCTTCCATCAATCATGGCGCGGGCCAGCGCCGGGTTACGGGCGACCCTGCGGCAGATGCCGGAAGGCCAGTTAAAGCGTGGTGGACGATACTGGGATCGAACCAGTGACCCCTTCGATGTCAACGAAGTGCTCTACCGCTGAGCTAATCATCCACTATAGTGCGTTGTTAGTGCCCCAAACGAAACGGGGCGCGTAACATCGCGCCGTTCGGCTGCTATAAAAGGAGTCGCGCAGGTGATCAAGGGCTTTTGGCTTTCATCTTTTCTGCGCTATGTCTTTTATTGAACAGGAGACACATATGCCCGCTGCCGCCTTTGACGTATCCACGCCCAGCACCCTGTCGTCCTGTGTGGTTTTTGCCTCGCCGCATTCCGGGCGCGATTATTCGTGGTCGTTCATGCGCAAAACGGTTCTAAATGAACACGCGATCCGCTCGTCGGAGGATGCCTTTGTCGATCAGCTGTTTGAGTGCGCGCCGCAGTTCGGTGCCCCGTTTATCAAGGCTGGTGCGCCTCGGGCCTATGTTGACCTGAACCGCGCACCGGATGAGCTTGATCCCGCTCTGATCGAGGGCGTGCGGCGCAAGATGCACAATCCGCGCGTGGCATCGGGTCTCGGGGTGATCCCGCGTGTAGTGGCCAACGGGCGCGCAATTTATCGCGGGAAAATGCCGTTGAGTGAGGCGCAAGACAGGATCAAGCAGTACTGGCACCCCTATCACAACCGCCTGCATGCCCTGCTGGATACGGCGCATGCACGCCACGGGCAGGCTGTGTTGATTGACTGCCATTCGATGCCGCACGAGGCGATGGACGGCGTGGCCCGTGCGGGCATGCGCCGCCCCGACGTGGTGCTGGGTGACAGGTTCGGGGCTGCTGCCAGCGGAGATGTCGTCGACCGGATCGAGGCGGCTTTTACCGATGCCGGGTTCACTGTCACGCGAAATGCGCCCTTTGCAGGCGCCTACATTACCCAGGCTTACGGTAAACCCGCGAAATGCCAGCACGCCGTTCAGGTCGAAATCGACCGCTCGCTTTACATGAACGAAGCACTGATCCGCCCCAATGGTGATTTCGAGGCGGTCCAGCAGGCTTTGCGCGGTGTGGTCGAGGTTCTGGTAAAGATCGGGCAGGGCCGTATCCCGCTGGCCGCTGAATAACCTATTTTCTCTGACGTCAAATACTCCGGGGGGATTGAGCCGTCAGGCTCAATGGGGGCCGGCCCCCTCGCGACCCTACCGCAGGGTGCGCCCCTTGACGATGGCCGCCGCGCCGAACCGGTCGCGGATGGCGTCTGTTGCGCGTTCTGCTTCTGAACGGCGCGCGGCACCGGGGTCCAAAAGGTCGCCCAGTTTGTCGGCCTCCGTTGCGTCGTGCAGGTCCGACAGACCACAGCCCAGCAGGCGGTAGGGGCCGGTGTCCCCCAGTTGGTCGAATAATCCGCGCGCAGTGCGGTAGATGCGGTCGGCCAGCTGCGTCGGATCGCTCAGCGCCACGCGCCGCGTCAGCAGCTTGTGATCCGCCTGTTTGAGTTTGAGGGTTACAACGCGGCCTGCCAGACCTTTGGCCTTGGCGCGGTCCGCGACTTTTACCGCCATGCGCCATATGTGCCCGTCCAAAATGTCGGGGTCGGCGGTATCTTCGGAAAATGTCGTCTCGTTCGAGATGGATTTCATGGGGGCATGGGCCGAGACACGGCGACGGTCCTCGCCCCGCGCAAGATGGAATAACCGCTCGCCCGTGCCGCCAAAACGCGCGACCAGATCGGTTTTCTCCCATCGCAGCAGATCGGAAAAGCTGCGGATGCCGGCTTTGTCGAGGGAGGCCTGCGCCGCTGCGCCGACGCCCCAGATCATGCGCACGGGTTTGTCATGCAGAAATTCCATCGTCTCTGCGCGCCCGATGACCGAAAACCCGTGCGGCTTGTCGAGGTCAGAGGCGACTTTAGCCAGAAACTTGTTGTGGCTCAGCCCGATTGAGCCGGTCAGCCCCAGCTCCGATTTCATCCGCCGCACCAACCGCGCCAGCATCACGGCGGGGGGCGCACCATGCAGGCGGGCTGTGCCGGTCATGTCCAGAAATGCCTCGTCCAGCGACAGTGGCTCGATCGCGGGGGTCAACTCCTCCATCATCGCGCGGATTGCACGCGAGGCTTTGACGTATTCTTCCATTCGGGGGCGGATCACAACGGCTTCTGGGCATAGTTTGAGCGCCTGAAACATCGGCATTGCCGAGCGGACACCCCGGATACGCGCGACATAGCAGGCGGTGGCGACAACCCCGCGGCGGCCCCCGCCGATAATGACAGGCTTGCCCTCCAGCGTGGGATCGTCGCGTTTTTCGACCGAGGCATAGAAGGCGTCGCAATCCATGTGGGCGATGCTCAGGTCCCACAGTTCGGCGTGGCGCGTCACACGCGGACTGGCGCAGGCGGGGCAGCGCTGTGCGGTGTCGAATTGGGTCAGGCAGTCACGGCACAGGGCGGGCATAGCGGGGATTGTGATCTGTTTCAGGATGATTGATCCTAGAGCCGTTGAACGGAGAATCCCATGCAATTCGACATCGAGGCTTATGACGGGGCGCCTTTTGCCGGGGCCAAGGTGGCGCTGTATCTGGGGACAGAGCTGGCTGTGATCCTGCGCGACGATCTGCCGGATCTGGTGTTTGCCAACCATTGGGATTTGCCGGGTGGCGGGCGCGAGGGGGGCGAGACCCCGATGGCCTGCGCCTTGCGCGAATGCCACGAGGAGCTGGGCCTGTCCGTCCCGACCAACGCCGTGATCTGGGGCCGGAAATTCAGGGAAGGAACACAGGCGAAATGGTTTTTCGTCGCACAGTTGCCTGCCTCTGCGGCCGCGCAGGTTGTGTTCGGGGATGAGGGGCAGCGGTGGATGCTTATGTCGGATGACATGTTTGTAACGCATCCCGATGCGGTGCCGGCCTTTCGCGACAGGCTGCGCATCTGGATGCGTGATCGAACGGCAAGCCGTTGAGTTTTTGATGTTTTTTTGAAAAACCCCCCCGCTGGTTTCAGCGGGGGGAAGGTGACGAACATCAGGAAGAACCAGTCCGTCGGGGAGTATCACCATGTATAGTTAAGCATAAATCCGATATTTCACAAAGTATGGGATTCCCGACTGCGCAATCTGCGCGCGGCCTGTGATGGATTTAGCACACGGCTAGGTTGTTGGAGGTATGCCCGCGATTTCGTGCAGGACTGCACGCGCGGCTGCGGCGGGATCGCTCGCTTGATGGATAGGTCGGCCGATGACCATATGATTTGCCCCGTTTTCAAGGGCTTGCGCTGGTGTCGTCACACGTTTCTGATCCCCCATCGCGGCCCCCGCTGGGCGAACGCCCGGGGTGACGATCAGTTTTCCTGCCGCTTCAGGTTGCGCGCGGATCATTGCCGCCTCTTGCGGTGAGGCGATGACACCATCGGCGCCGGCCTCGAACGCGTGCAGCGCACGGGCCACGACCAGCTCTGCGACATCACCCGCGCGGATCAGGCTGGCGTCCAGATCGGCGCGATCCAGCGAGGTGAGGATGGTCACGCCCAGGATTTTCATGCCGCTGCCAGCCGCACCTTCCTGTGCCGCGCGCACTACATGCGGATCACCGTGAACTGTCAGGAAATCAAGGTCGAATTGCGCCAGCCCGCGCACGGCGGCCTCGACGGTGGCGCCGATGTCAAACAGCTTCATATCCAGAAAAATACGCTTGCCGTGCTCTTGCTTTAGCTCGTTGGCCAGTGCCAGCCCGCCCCCTGTCAACATCCCGAGGCCAATTTTGTAAAAGCTGACTGCATCGCCAAGGCGCCCCGCCAGTTCCAGCCCCGCAACGGCGTTGGGCACATCGAGGGCGACAATCAGGCGGTCATCAGCGGCATCTGGGATCAGGGGGGTGACATTGGACATTCGGGCGCTCCGTCAGGCTGGGGAAATGGCAAACGTCTGACGCCCTATGACACGGTGGCAGAATTGTACACAAAAAAAGGCCCGATCACGCAAGAGCGGACCGGGCCGAGGGATCACAGAGTTGCAGGCAGGCAAACGTCTGTGCTTTGCGCCAAAGCGGTACATGCGGGGACAGGGTGCATGTAGAGCCGCCGAGGCTGGCGCAAATCTGGAAATTCGTATGGTCTAGGCCGCTTTGTCCATCGCGTTGAAGCCAAGCTGCGACAACCATGCACGCGGATCAAAGCGGGGGCGACCTGCGCGGACTTCGGCGACGCGGGTACGCATTTGTGAATACATCCCTTTGCGCGATTTGTGCAAACGCAAGGCTTGTGTCTCAAGGCCTTTCGCGGCCTGTTCAAAGCTCATGCTCATGGGCGCCTCGATGGCACACGGATATTTGGATGTGGATGCACCTGTATCAACCGCGACCAACGCTTCAAAGCACTGTGTGCTTGCGTTGTAGATTACGTTGTCAATTTTGACTTGTGTCTGTGTCATGCTCTTCACCTCAGTTTGTGTCCGCGTTATCCGGAATTTATTTTGTTGTTGTTGTTATGTTTGGACAACGCTCTTGGGGAAATAACTGTTAAAAACGCAAAAAGTTTCCCCGTTTCTGCATCAACACACCAACTGATTCGGTTTGTTGACTAAAATCAGGGGGTTGGCCAAAGATCTTTTTCTCAATATTTAGTGGCTGATGTGAAAATCGCTACAATATTTGCGAAATTCGAGGAAAAGCCGTGCATGAAAATAGACGGGCCGAAAACCTTGATCGTGCAAGAAATATTCCCACATAAAAGGCACGAGGTTCATAAATGCCACATGCCGCCAAGCGGGTGTGGCGATCGGATGAACGCTTTTTTGAAAGGAGAATACCATGGACTTGACCAAGTTCACGGAGCGGTCGCGCGGATTCGTGCAAGCGGCCCAGACGATTGCCACGCGCGATAGCCATCAACGGCTCGCGCCCGAGCATATACTGAAATCACTTATGGACGACGAGGAAGGGTTGGCAAGCAACCTGATCGCGGCGTCGGGCGGGGATGCCGCTGCGGTCAAGCAGGCCGTCGATCTGGCGTTAGGCAAGATGCCGCGCGTCACCGGCGATGCGGCGCAGACCTATCTGGACGGTGCCACCACCCGCGTTCTGAGCGAGGCAGAGGCGCTGGCGAAAAAGGCGGGCGACAGTTTTGTCCCGGTCGAGCGTATTCTGATGGCGCTGTGCATGGTCAAATCTGGCGCCAAGGTGGCGCTGGAGGCGGGTAAGGTTTCAGCGCAAAGCCTCAATACCGCGATCAACGATCTGCGCAAGGGGCGCACAGCTGACAGTGCCAGTGCCGAAGACGGCTATGACGCGCTCAAGAAATACGCGCAGGATCTGACGGCGCGCGCCGAGGCGGGTAAGATTGACCCGATCATTGGCCGTGACGAGGAAATCCGCCGTGCGATGCAGGTGCTAAGCCGCCGGACCAAGAACAATCCCGTCCTGATCGGGGAGCCGGGCGTGGGTAAGACCGCGATCGCCGAAGGGCTTGCGCTGCGCATTATCAACGGTGACGTGCCCGAAAGCCTGCGCAACAAACGTCTGCTGGCCCTCGACATGGGTGCGCTGATTGCCGGTGCGAAATATCGTGGCGAGTTTGAGGAGCGTCTCAAGGCGGTGTTGACCGAAGTCACGCAAGCGGCGGGTGAGGTCGTGCTGTTCATCGACGAGATGCACACGCTGGTGGGTGCGGGCAAAGCGGATGGCGCGATGGACGCGGCCAACCTGATCAAACCCGCACTTGCGCGCGGGGAGCTTCACTGCATCGGGGCCACAACGCTGGATGAATACCGCAAGTATGTGGAGAAAGACGCGGCCCTTGCGCGGCGGTTCCAGCCCGTGATGATCCTTGAACCGACGGTCGAGGACACGGTGAGCATCCTGCGCGGCATCAAGGAAAAATACGAACTGCATCACGGGGTGCGCATCACCGATTCCGCGCTGGTGGCGGCGGCGACGCTTAGTCATCGCTATATCACGGACCGGTTCCTGCCGGACAAGGCGATCGACCTGATGGACGAGGCCGGCAGCCGGTTGCGGATGGAGGTCGACAGCAAGCCCGAGGAGCTGGACGCGCTGGACCGCCAGCTGTTGCAGCTGCAAATCGAGGAAGAGGCGCTGAAACTGGAGGACGATGCCGCGAGCAAGGACCGTCTCGAGACGCTGCAAAAGGATCTGGCCGATCTGCAAGAGCGCAGCGCCCAGATGACGGCCGCATGGCAGGCCGAGCGCGACAAGCTGGAGGGTGCGCGTGGGATCAAGGAACAGCTGGACCGTGCCCGCGCTGATCTGGACATCGCCAAGCGCGATGGCAACCTCGCGAAAGCGGGGGAGCTGTCTTATGGCGTCATCCCCGATCTGGAGCGGCAGCTGGTCGAGGCCGAAAGCCGTGAGGAAGGCATGATGGTGGAAGAGGCCGTGCGCCCCGACCAGATCGCAAGCGTTGTCGAGCGGTGGACGGGCATTCCCGCTGGTAAAATGCTGGAGGGAGAGCGCGACAAGCTGCTGCGCATGGAAGAGCAGCTGCACGCCCGCGTGATCGGTCAGGACGCTGCGGTCAAGGCCGTGGCCAACGCGGTGCGCCGCTCGCGCGCGGGTCTGAACGACGAGGACCGTCCGCTGGGCAGCTTCCTGTTCCTTGGACCGACAGGCGTGGGCAAGACCGAGCTGACCAAAGCCGTGGCCGAGTTCATGTTCGACGATGACAGCGCAATGGTGCGCATCGACATGTCGGAGTTCATGGAGAAACATGCCGTGTCGCGTCTGATCGGGGCGCCCCCCGGCTATGTCGGTTATGACGAGGGCGGCGTGTTGACGGAGGCTGTGCGTCGTCGTCCCTATCAGGTTGTGCTGTTCGACGAAGTCGAAAAGGCGCACCCGGATGTGTTCAACGTGCTGTTGCAAGTGCTCGATGACGGCATGCTGACGGACGGGCAGGGGCGGACGGTGGATTTCAAGCAGACGCTGATTATCCTCACCTCCAACCTTGGCGCGCAGGCGCTCAGCAATGCGCCTGACGGCAGTGATATGTCGGACGCCAAGCGCGATGTGATGGATGCTGTGCGGGCGCATTTCCGCCCCGAGTTCCTGAACCGTCTGGACGAGACGATTATCTTTGACCGTCTTAACCGCGAAAACATGGACGGCATCGTCACAATCCAGATGGCGCGATTGCTCAAACGTCTTGCCGCGCGCAAGATCGAGCTGGCGCTGGATGACGGTGCTCGCAAATGGCTGGCCGATGAGGGGTATGACCCTGTGTTCGGCGCGCGTCCGCTAAAGCGGGTTATCCAGTCTGCGCTGCAAAACCCGCTGGCAGAGATGCTGCTGGCAGGGGACGTGAGCGACGGCGATACGATCCCCGTGAGCGCGGGCGCAGACGGTCTGATTATCGGTGACCGGATATCGCCAAGCAATAAACCAAAGCCGGACGAGGCGACTGTGCACTAAAATTGGAACAGGCCGGGGCAAATGCTCCGGCCTGTTTTGTAGGTGTAGGTCGGGTGTGCGTACCTAGTCGGCATTTGATCTTCACCCTGCCTGACGCAAGCACTGCGCCGAATACTCACGGCGGGCATCGGGTGATACCTGTTTCAATATGGTCGTGTCGCCCTGACGCACGGCCGCAGGGGGCAGAACAGCCAGCCAGATTGACGGCAATGTCTGCAAAAATATCAATACCATCCACCATCCTGCTGGCACCGCCAATATGCAGAAGGACGCGATGACAGTCTGTGAGCCTCACCAAAATGTGCACCGCATTGAGGGCCTGTGCATCGCTGGCGTTTTGATCATGTCGGGATGCCCCTAATTAAGGGCACCCCGTGTCATTGTTACCGGCGGTCAACCCGCAAGATGGATATCATGCAAGGCAAGTTCATAGAACGGGTGCACGTCTACATTGGCGAATTTGCCGTTCGAGTGGTTGTAGACGGCGCGCCAGTAGGGCTGGATGACCACGCCTTCGTCCTGCATGATCTTTTGCATTTTTCCCATGATCTCGCGGCGGGCATCTGCATCTGCGAGGGACAGGCCCTGCTCGAGCAAGCTGTCGAACTCGGCGTTGGCGAAACCGCTTTCGTTCCAGGGTACGCCCGATTTGAACGCCAGTGACATGATCTGGATGCCCAACGGGCGTGGGCCCCATTCAGTTGCCGAAAACGGATATTTGGTCCAGTCGTTCCAGAACGTAGCCCCCGGCATGACTGTGCGTTTGATGTTAAGACCGGCGTCGCGCATCTGTGCTGCAACCGCATCACAGGAGTTTTTCTGCCAGTCGGTATCGAGCGAAATCAACTCGAATTCCGTCTCTGCGTGACCTGCTGCGGCGACCATCTCGACACCTTTGGCCGGATCGACTTCCAACGGGGGCAATTTGGCATATTCGGGATGGACAGGGGCGACAAAGTGGTTCTCGCCTGGCAGTCCCAGCCCGCCGATACCCAGCTCAAGAACCTTGGCATTATCTACGGTCATTTGAATGCCGCGCCGCACGTCGCGATTGTCATAAGGCGCGCTAAGCTGGTTAAAGCGTATTGAAATTGTGTTCGCCGTAATCACATCCGAGGATTTCCAGCCAATGCCGTCGAAGGCGCCGACAAAATCGCTGTCGGTCCGGTAGGTCAGATCAATCTCGTCGCCATCCGCCGAGGCAAGCCATGCGGACTGGTCAGTTCCCAGGTCGATAAACTCGATCCGGTCGAGCCATGCGCCCTCGCGCCAATAGTCGTGATCGGGATTGCGCACCAGAACGCCGCCGACACCGACCTCATAGCTTTCGGGCAGATAGGCGCCGGTTCCGATCGGGTTCTTTACGGGATCGCTGCCCCCGACAAAGCTGCGGTGAACCACGGCTGCCGGATAATCCGACAAAGCCGCCATGATGCTGATATCTGGTGATCCAAGGTTCAGTTGCACCGTGGTATCGTCAATCGCCACGACCGCACCCTCACGCAGCTTTTTCGTTTCCGTATCCTGCAAGGCCGAGACACGCGAGGCCATGGAATTCGCTTCTACAGTCCCGTCCGCCCACAGCATAAAGTTGTGGATCACGTCCTGCGAGGTGAAGTCATCGCCGTTGTTCCATTTCACACCCTTTCGCAGATTGAGTGTGTATTGCGTTGCGGTGTCATTGGCCTCCCAGGATTCGACAAGGCTGCCCGTGACGCTGCCATCCCGATTGAAAAGCGTCAGGTAATCCAGCCAACCGCGGCAAAAGTTTGCATATTCGCTCCAGTCCCACAGGCGCGGCTCCTTCATCGCTTTGGTTTCCAGATTGATCCGCAGCGTACCGCCTTTTGTTGCCGCTGCTTGTGCTTTGCCCGGCGCGACCGCACCGATCAGCCCGTAGGCGGCGGTGGATGAGACGCCAAGCATTGTCGCACGGGAAATAAATTCACGGCGCGAGAGCTTTCCGTCCGCAACCTCGGTCGCATACATTCTAACGGCTGGGTGTAGTGTCGAGTTCTTCATATTCTTCTCCCTGACTTCATCTTTTGTTGTGTGGTATTTATCGATAGGCGCGCGCGGTCCGCTTTGGTGGTGTGGCAAAGGTGTTGAAAACTGCCTGCCGGATACTGTGCCCGCGTCCCTCTCTATCGGTCTTCATTTGGGGCTGGACAAAGCTGTCCAATCGGTATGAAAACTAAAGGACATAAATGTCCAATACGCAAGATGATTGTTTTTGGGCAGGATTACATCAGGGAGACACCACATGAAGTCGCATTACCAAGCCGTCGTAATCGGAGGTGGCGTTGTGGGCGCTTCGGTGCTCTATCACCTTGCAAAATTCGGCTGGAAGGACGTCTGCCTGATTGAGCGGAATATCCTCACGGCGGGGTCCAGCTGGCATGCGGCGGGCGGGTTTCATGCGCTGAACGCGGACCCTAACATTGCCAGCCTTCAGGCCTATACCATTGATCTGTTGTCCGAGATCGAGCGCGAATCAGGACAGTCGGTCGGTATGCACATGACGGGTGGTATGACGCTTGCGGGCACGCCGGACCGGTGGGAATGGCTGCAATCGGCCTACCGCACATTCCAGTCGATCGGCATTGACGATGTCCGCCTGATTACCCCCGAGGAAGCAGGCGAGCTGAACCCGCTGATGTCGACACACGGGATACTGGGCGGCATGTGGGCGGACCGAGAAGGCTATGTGGATACGACGGGCACCGTGCATGCCTATGCGGGTGCTGCCAAAAAGCACGGCGCGGAAGTGATCGAGCATAACCGCGTGCTGGAGCTGATCCAGACCAAGGACGGCTGGGATGTCGTCACTGAAAAAGGGACCATCCACACCGAGCATGTCGTCAACGCCGCAGGTCTGTGGGCCAAGCAGGTGGGCCGCATGGCGGGGATCGAACTGTCGGTCTCGCCGCTTAACCACCACTACCTAATCTCCGATACCATCCCCGAGCTTGAGGCCATGGATACCGAAGTGCCGCTGACTGTCGATCTTGAGGGGTTCACCTACACGCGGCAGGACCAGAACGGGCTGCTGTTGGGGATTTACGAGATTGACCATGAGCACTGGATGATGGACGGCGCCCCGTGGGAATACGGCTTCGAGCTTCAGCAGGAAGATCCCGACCGCATCGAGCGTGAATTGACGCTTGGGTTCGAGCGGTATCCGGCATTGCAGAATGTGGGCGTGAAAACGTGGGTTAACGGCGCGTTTACCTTTGCGCCAGACGGCAATCCATTGGTCGGTCCGGTGCGCGGCAAGCCCGGCTATTGGTGCGCATGCGGCGTGATGGCGGGGTACTTGCAAGGCGGCGGTGTCGGCAAATCGCTGGCCGAGTGGATGATCCACGGCGAACCCGAGGCGGATGTGTTCGGCATGGATGTCGCGCGCTTTGGCGACTACGCGGGCAACAAGCGTTTCATCAAAGAGACCACCGGCCAGTTCTATACCCGCCGCTTTGTGATGACCTATCCGAACGAGCAACTGCCCGCAGGCCGGCCGCTCAAGAAATCCGGCGCCTATTCCGCCATGACCGACGCAGGGTGTCAGTGGGGTGCTAGTTGGGGGCTGGAGGTGCCGCTGTATTTTGCCTCAACGCCCGATTTCAAGGAAAAGCCGAGCCTCAAGCGTTCTAACGCCTTTGATCTGGTAGCAGCCGAATGCAAGGCCGTGCGCGAGGCGGTGGGCCTGTTGGACATCTCGGGCTTCTCGCGCTTTGAGGTCAGCGGGGCAGGGGCGAAAAAATGGCTCGATCATATGATGGCATGCAAATTGCCCACGCCGGGGCGGGCCAAGCTTGCCCCGATGCTGTCGCCCGAAGGCAAACTGAAGGGCGATCTGACAGTTTTCAACTGGGGTCCGGACGCGTCTGGACACGACACATGGTGGATCATGGGCAGCTATTACCTGCGCGAATGGCACATGCGCTGGTTCCATGATCATATGGACGAAGACGTCGTCGTGCGCGACATCGCGGATGCGACGGTGGGTTTCTCACTATCCGGCCCCAACAGCCGCAAGGTGCTGGAAAAGCTGACGGATGGACCCATTGGTGATCTGCCTTTCATGGGCTGCGGGATGTTTGACATTGGCATGATCCGGGCGCGTGTTGGCCGCCTGTCTGTCTCCGGCGAGCTGGGCTATGAGATCCACTGCTCCGCCGCCGAGCATATTACCCTGCGCGAGACGCTGCTGGACGCGGGTGCCGATCTGGGCTTGCGCGAGGTCGGATTTAACGCACTCCTGAGCTTGCGATTGGAAAAAAGCTTTGGCATCTGGAACGCGGAGTTCACGCAAGGATACACAGCCGCGCAGACGGGCATGGACCGCTGGATCGACTGGGAAAAGGATTTTGTCGGCAAAACCGCAGCATTGGCCGAACGGGATGGTAACGGCCCTGACCAGATCGTCGTCACCCTAGAAGTTGACGCGACCGACGCAGATGCCAGCGGGTTCGAGCCGGTCTGGAAAGACGGCGCACTCGCAGGTTTCGTTACATCGGGTGGTTACGGTCACACGGTCGGCTCCTCGCTCGCCTTGGCGATGCTGGACCGTACAGCGGCGGATGTTGGTACGGAACTGAACGTGCATATCGTCGGCGCGGAATGCAAAGCGCGGGTAATCGCAGCATCCCCCTATGACCCGTCAGGCAAGGCGATGCGGGGGACGGCATGACAGTCGAACCACCACGCGACGCCCCCGTAAGACGCAGGCGCGGGCGCGGCAATGGCAAGCCTGCGGCGTCCAAACGTACACCCAATTACCGCCAGCTGCGCAATCCGTTTCCCACCATGAATGTGTTTTCGGAGGACGAGATCGCCAGCATGCACGACACGGCCCTGCGCACAATCGAAGAGCTGGGCATCAAGGTTCTATTGCCCGAAGCGCGAAAGATCTATGCACAGGGTGGTGCGCGCGTCGACGAGGACACGCAGATGGTCTATATCGGGCGCGATATGGTCGAGGCGGCCGTCATGTCGGCCCCGAAAACCATCGCCTGCAAGGCAGGATCGCCGCACCGCGATATCCAGTTGGAGCTGGGCGCACTCACTTTCCAGCCGGGTGCAGGGGCGCCCAACGTCACGGACCGCGTGCGCGGGCGCAGGCCGGGATCGGGTCGGGATTTCCGTGAACTGTTGCAGATCGCGCATCATTTCGACGTCTTCCAGATGGTGTCGCCGCTGGTGGAACCACAGGATATTGCCACCAACCTGCGCCACTATTTTACCATCGAAGCACAGATGACGCTCACTGATAAATTCCCTTTCGTCTTTTCGCGCGGCACACCGCAGGTGATGGACAGTTTCGAGATGATCAAAACATTTCGGGGCCTTTCAGACGATGAATTCCTGGCCAATCCCTATAGCTACACGATCATCAACACCAACAGCCCGCGCACCCTTGATATTCCAATGGCTCAGGGCCTTATTGATTTCGCGCGGTTCGGGCAGATGCCGATCGTCACGCCCTTTACACTGATGGGGGCTATGGCGCCAATTACCGTGGCGGGTGCGATCACCCTCAGCCATGCAGAAGTACTGGCCGCGATCACGCTGCATCAACTGGTACGGGCGGGTGCGCCGATCTGCTATGGCACTTTCACCTCTAACGTGGACATGAAATCGGGTGCGCCCGCCCTTGGCACGCCGCGGCATTTTCAGGCGTCATTGGCGGCGGGCCAGATGGCACGGCATCTCGGCTTGCCGTGGCGCTCTGCCGCCGGTTCCGCCTCTAATGTCAACGACGCGCAGGCGGCCAACGAGAACCAGATGGGGCTTTGGGGGTGCCTGATGGCAGGGGCGTCGGTCATCATCCATTCCGCCGGCTGGCTGGAGGGAGGGCTGAGTGTTTCTTACGAGCAGCTGATCACCGATGTTGAAGTGCTCAATATGGTGGCAGAGCTGTGTGCGGGCAATAGTGCAGGCGCGGATGAAATCGGTTTCGAGAACGCTATTTCCGAGGTTGACCCCAGCGGGCATTTCTTTGCCACGACCCAGACGATGGCCCGCTACAATACCGAATTCTATGAGCCGGTCGTGCATGACTACGCCAATTTCGGCACATGGGTCGAGCGGGGCAGCAAGGATGCATCGACGCGCGCGACGGAAGTCTGGCAGGGGATCCTTGCGGCAGACAAGCGGCCCGAGGTAGACGAGACACGGCTTGCCGCCCTGAAAGCCTTTATCGCCAAACGTACCGCCGAGGGCGGCGCACCGCCGGAGAGTTGATATGAGCGCACGGGTTACCCCCCTTTTGCACCGCGATGACCCCGAGAAGGATCCGCTTGTCGGTCACACCAAAGTCACGCGTGAAGACTGGATCAACGTGGCGCGTGATGTGTTGGTCAGCGACGGTGTGGCCGGGGTAAAGGTGCTGGCCCTCGGGCAGCGGCTCGATGTCTCGCGGTCCAGCTTTTACGGGTATTTCAAAAGCCGCAATCATTTGCTGGATGCCTTGCTGGACGATTGGGAAGAGCGCAACACAGCAACCATCGTCAACAGTTGTGAGCGTGATGTCGCGTCGATCACGCAAGGCGTTTGCAATTTTTTCGCCTGCTTTCTGGACCCCGACCAACTGGATCAGGGGCTTGATTCAGCCGTGCGTGACTGGTCGCGCCGCGACGGGCGTGTCCGCCAAAGGATTGATGCGGCAGATGCCGCGCGCCTGCATGCAATCGCCATGATGTTTGTGCGCTTCGGCTACAGCGAATATGACGCCGACACGCGTGCACGCATTCTGTATTTCATGCAGGTCGGATATCACGCGATCGAGATGCGTGAGCCGATCGACACCCGGATGGCCCGCCTTGAGGGGTATATGCGCGGATTCACGGGTGCCGATCCTGACGCGGCAGCCATCGTGGAGTTCCGTAAGTTTGTTCAAGCACTCGGGCTGAAATGAGCCGCCATTACTCTGCATTGAGTGTGCTGCGCGAAGGTTTGCGCGGCAATCGCGGCTGGACAAAGGCATGGCGCAGCCCTAGGCCCAAGTCGTCTTATGATGCGGTGGTCATCGGCGGCGGCGGGCATGGCCTTGCGACGGCATATTATCTGGCGAAAAATCACGGCATCACCAATGTCGCGGTGCTGGAGAAGGGCTGGCTCGGCGGCGGCAACACAGGCCGCAATACCACTGTGATCCGATCCAATTACTTCTATCCCGAAAGTGCTGCACTCTATGATCTGTCGGTCCGCCTGTATGAGAAACTATCGCGCGATCTGAACTACAACGTGATGTTTTCGCAGCGCGGCATGGTCGTGACCGCCCATTCCGAGCCGGAGATGGAGATGGCTGCACGGCAGGTCAATGCAATGCGCCTCAACGGGGTCGATGCGGAGCTTCTGGACCGCGAACAGGTGCGCAAACTGGTCCCGATCCTGAATTTTGGCCCCGATATGCGACACCCCGTGCAGGGCGGCGTATTGCAACCGCGCGCGGGCACGGGGCGCCATGATGCCGTCGCATGGGGGTATGCCCGCGCGGCGGATGCGGCAGGCGTCGATATCATCCAGAATTGCGAGGTCCTTGATTTCATCATCGAAGGCGGGCGTTGTGTCGGCGTTCATACGTCGCAAGGTGACATTCGCGCCGGGGTCGTGGGGGCTGCGGTCGCAGGCCATTCATCGGCTCTTGTGGCAAAAGCGGGTCTGGATTTGCCGATCACGTCTTATGCGTTGCAGGCGTTTGTGTCCGAGCCGCTGAAACCCGTACTGGACACCGTAGTCCTGTGCCCGCCGTTCGGAACGTACCTGAGCCAGTCCGACAAGGGCGGGTTGGTGATCGGGGGCGGGCTGGACCGTGTGCCGTCTTATGGCCAGCGCGGCAACATGCCGGTGCAAGAGCATATTCTGGCGGGTCTGGTCGAAATGATGCCGGCGCTGGCAAAGGTCAAACTGCTGCGGCACTGGGCAGGTATCGTTGACGTGACCCCCGACAGCTCACCCATCTTGGGCCCTTCCGGCCTTGATGGTCTGATGCTCAATTGTGGTTGGGGCACGGGCGGGTTCAAGGCGATCCCCGCAGGCGGCTACCTGTTCGCGCATCTGCTGGCGACAGGCGCGCACCACGAGATCAGCCGCCCCTTTGACCGCGACCGGTTCGTGACGGGGCGGTTGATCGACGAAGGTGCCGCTTCAGGCATCGCGCATTGAGGAACTGAGCGATGCAGATTTTTTCATGCCCTTTTTGCGGTGACCGCCCCGAGGCAGAATTTCATTTCGCAGGCGAATTGGGCAAGGTGCGGCCGGATACGGTGGCACAGGTCGATCCCGATGACTGGGCCGGCTACCTTTATGCACAGCGCAACGAAAAGGGGCCTGTGCGCGAGGTCTGGATGCACATGACTTGCTCTGAGCTGTTTATGATGGAGCGTGACAGCGTCACAATGGCTGTGCTGTCGAGCAAATCGTTGCGAAAGGTTGCGCCATGACCTCTCACCGTACCGCGCGGGTGGCGCTGATCGACCGCAGCAAGCCGCTGGATTTCACCTTTGACGGTACGCCCTATCAAGGGGTCGAAGGCGATACGATTGCATCGGCACTGCTGGCTAACGGTGTTCGCGTCATGGGGCGCTCGTTCAAATACCACCGCCCGCGCGGGCCGTGGGGTGCGTGGGTCGATGATCCGAACGCTATCATGTCCGTCACGCTTGACGGGCGCGCGTTCCCGAATTGCCCTGCGACCACCACGCCACTGGCGGAGGGGATGCAGGTCCGCGCGGTCAATGCCTTCCCCTCGGCGCAATTCGACCTCAAGGGCGGGCTTGATCTGTTCCACCGCTGGCTGGGCGCGGGTTTTTACTACAAGACTTTTATGTGGCCCGACTGGCATCTGTTCGAGCCGCTCATTCGCAAGATGGCAGGCTTGGGCGACGTCAGCCGCGACGTGCTTGAGGGGTACGCGTCAGATCAAGTGTATGATCACTGCGACGTGCTGGTCATCGGGGGCGGTGCGGCGGGGCTTGCCGCTGCGCATACCGCAGCGGTGGCGGGGCAGGACGTGGTGCTGGTCGATGACCATCCGGCGCTGGGCGGTGGCCTTCATCAATGGGCGACGATCGAGGGTGCGGCACCTGCGGACTGGATTGCAGCACAGGTCGCCAAGATCGAGGCGGCGGGCGGGCGTATCCTGCGCGCTACCACGGCTTTTGGCGTCTACGATCACAGCATGGTAGCGCTGGCGGAAAACGGTCCTTTTGGCACCGCGCCGCGTCTGCACCGCATGCGGGCAGGGCGGATCATCCTCGCCACAGGTGCGCTTGACCGGCCCATCACATTCGCCAACAACGACCGGCCCGGTATCATGTCCATTGACGCCGCTGGCGAATACCTCGCCCGCTACGGCGTGTTGGTCGGACGACGGATCGCCATGGTGTCCAACAACTCGAACGCAGACGCGGCAGAGGCGTTGCTGAGCGAAGCGGGCGCGGACGTCCGGCGGATTGACCCGCTGCTGGGTCCATTGTGTGCTGTAGGGGGCAAACGTCTGAAAGGGCTCGTGCAAAACGGCACCCGCACCGCTGCCGATACCATCCTTGCATCGGGGGGTATGACGCCGCTTGTGCATCTATGGCGGCATGCAGGTGGCAAACTGGAGTGGTGTGCCGACCGGCAGGCGTTTTTGCCCGCCGCTGGACCCGAGGGAATGTGCGCCATCGGGGCTGCGAACGGGACCTTTGATCTGACACGCGCGCTTGAGGAAGCGCGCGCTGCGGGTGCGGGGGAACAGGCGTTGCGCGCTGCGACCACCTATCGCCTTTCGCCGCTTTGGCCTGAGCCCGGCAGCAAGGGCCGCCAGTGGATCGACTTCCAGCACGATGTGACGCTCAAGGATATCGAACTGGCCGCGCGCGAGAATTATGTCTCGGTCGAGCACCTCAAACGCTACACCACATTGGGAATGGCATCGGATCAGGGCAAGACATCGAATATGGCAGGCCTTGCCGCGATGGCCGCGATCCAAGGCAAGCCCTTGCCGGAGGTCGGCACCACGACTTTCCGCCCGCCGTTTGTTCCGGTGCCTCTCGCGCTCTATCACGGCGGTCATGGCGGGCAACTCTGGAACCCGCTTAAGCGTCTTGCGCTCGAGCCGCAGCACCGCGCTGCTGGTGCGGCCTTGGGGGAATATGGCGGATGGCTGCGTCCGGGCTGGTATGGCGCGGGCGATGCGGCCGAGATCATCCGCCACGAAGTGCTGATGGCACGGGCGTCGGCAGGCATCATGGACGCCTCCCCTTTGGGCAAGATCGAGGTCATGGGCCCCGATGCCGAGGCCTTTGTAAATTTCGTCTACTACAACACCATCAAGACGCTGAAACCCGGCCACATCCGCTATGGTTTCATGCTGACCGAGGGGGGCGTGATTATGGATGATGGCGTGATCGCACGGCTGGACGAGAACCGCTTTGTCATCTCCTGCTCGTCGAGCCACGTCGATGCTGTGCGATCCCATCTGGAAGCATGGCGCCAAGACGGCAATGATCCCGACCGGATATTCATCCACGATGTGACGCAACACTGGGCAACCGTGACCATCGCAGGACCGAAGGCGCGCGATATCGTTTGCGGGCTTGGCCTTGATCTGGATCTGTCGGCAGAGGCTTTTGCGCATATGACGCTGCGTGACGCGGAATTCGACGGCAAACCCCTGCGCATCGCCCGCGTCAGCTTCACGGGTGATACCAGTTTCGAGCTGTCGATCCGCCGCACCGGGGCCGAAGCCCTTTGGGACGCCGTTATAGCACTCGGCAAAGACACAGGCGCAGGCCCCATCGGTATCGAAGCGCTGTCGATTCTGCGTGCCGAAAAGGGCTATATTATGATCGGCAAGGATACCGACGGAGAGACGATGCCCCATGATCTGGGCTTTGCCATACCGCGCCTGAAAAAGAAGGTGCCGTTTCTGGGCGACCGCAGCCTGCACAGCGAAAAGGCAAATGCGACGGGTCGCAAGTCGCTTGTCGGGCTGGCGGTGCCGGACGGTGCGGCGGCCCTGCCCACCGGCGCACATGTCGTCGAGGGCAAACGCTCCGCCGGCTATGTAACGTCGAGCTATGACAGTCCGACCCTTGACCGTCCGATCGCATTGGGGTTGGTCGAGAACGGTACGGCCCGCATGGGCGAGAGTGTCGAGATATGGCATCTGGGCGCTACACGGCAGGCCACGATCTGCGCGCCCTGTTTCTTTGACCCGGACGGGGGGCGGCTCCATGCGGAATGACACTGCAAAATGGGATGTGCCCGAGTTGGCCATAGCGGAGCAGATCGGCGGGGTCACGATCACGACGGCCCCTGTGGCACGGCAGACACTTGTTTCGGGTCAGGCCGTTCTGACGCAGATCTCGCATCCGCTGGTGCGCTGGCCGGATGTTGCAGTGACGGATGTCTATGCACTGGCCCTGCGGCGGGACCGTGTTCTTGTCATCAATGGCGCTGGGATGGCGGAAGGATGGGACGACACCACGGCACAGGCGGTATCGGATGCAAGCGACGCCTACCACGTTATTGATCTGGCCGGGGACACAGCGTTCGATGTTCTCAAGCGTGGCTGTGACGTGCGCTTGGATGTGCCCTCAGGATCTGTAGCACGCGTTTGTTTCGGGCTTGGGGTGTTTCTCTACCGTCACGGTACCAAGCAGAGCTTTCGATTGCACATAGGCAGTGCGCATGCGGATGCGCTGGTCAAAAGCCTTAAGCACGCGGCCCTCGCGGTTTGACAGGCCCCAATCCAATATGACCGTCTTCGCGGGTTTACCGCGACAAGGCCAATCCGGCCCGGATGAATGACTGGTCTAGGGCGGTCTGCAATACGCGAGATGGCATAGCTCGGACGATACAATAATCTCAGGCCCTAGAAAAAGCTCCCTCTGCGCAGGTCCGGTTCGCCTGCACCTTAATCCAGCGCCGCTGCGCCTTCGCTGTGACTTGTAGGGCTGGCTGGCATTGATGTGGCGTGCACCTTGGGCAATTTAACACCGGCAGTATCTTCCGTACTGTGAACGCACGCAGCGCTGAATGTGAATCCACACAACCGGTTCAAATCCGCTATTCGCTACGGTGCAGCCTAGGCCAGATACAGCCCCCGAACAAAAAGCCCGCCGACGCAGGACTGTCGGCGGGCTTTTCCTTTTCCAAACCCCTCGGGGAGAGTTACGAGCCGGGCATGATTACTTTGTCGATGACGTGGATCACGCCGTTTGTTGCCTCGATATCGGCGGCGGTTACAGTCGCATCATCGACCATGACACCGTTGTCGAGGTCGATCATCACGGTGTCGCCGTTCACGGTGGCAGCCTCTGTGTCGTCCTTCAGATCGGTGGACATGACTTTGCCCGCGATCACATGATAGGTCAGGATGCCTGCCAGCGCTTCCTTGTTCTCGGGCTTGAGCAGCTCCTCGACGGTGCCTTCGGGCAGGGCCGCGAATGCGGCATCGGTGGGGGCGAACACGGTGAAGGGGCCATCGCCTTTCAGCGTTTCTACCAGACCTGCAGCTTCGGCTGCAGCGAGCAATGTGCCAAAGTCACCAGCGGCAGATGCCGTGTCTACGATGTCCTTTGCATGGCCTGCCGCAAATGCGGATGTGGCGAGGGCTGCGGCTGCGGTAATGGACAGTGCGGTTGTACGAAACATTATATTCTCCTGATTTGAATGAATGCAGTCGTTTGCATCGGGATGGATACGCACCGGGTCGCCATTTGGTTCACATTAAAACGCAGGTTTATTTTCTTGACCGGCAGGCCGTTTGTCCTATTCACTGGCTGGCTGCGCAAAATCCGCCAAGCAATTGCAAAACAGGCGAAAATCCGCAGGTTTAATGCTTTGGACTGCGGCATTTCATCCGGTGGGCTTGTCCTTTCGGGTGTGTGCCGCATGCACGCTGCGCCCCCGGGTGAGGGGTGTGAAACATGCGCTGACAATCAGGTGTGATCCCTGAAATGAAGTCAGAAAGAGTTTGGTCCTGCGCGCGCACCGCCTTACCTGTTGTGCAACACAAAGGAGATTGCGAATGGCACTGCGCTGGAAAAACACTCTCAAGGATCACCACGTCACGGATGAGGCGGCGTTTTTGAACCGCCGTCAGTTGATGGGCGGGGCGGCTGCGGGTCTGGGGCTTGCCTCGATCGGGGCGGCGCCGGGATTTGCCGCGACGCTGGAGCCGAGCAGCTATGACGACATCACCCAGTACAACAACTATTACGAGTTTGGCACAGGCAAGGATGATCCGGCGCGCAATGCGGGTGCGCTGACGACTGCGCCGTGGTCGGTCAGGATTGACGGGATGGTCGACAAACCGGGCGACTATGCGTTCGAGGACATTATGAAGGCGATGACGATCGAGGAGCGGATTTACCGCTTCCGCTGTGTCGAGGCATGGTCGATGGTGATCCCCTGGAACGGGTTTGAGCTGGCGGATCTGCTGGCGATGGCCGGCGTGAACTCGGGCGCGAAATATGTGGCGTTCGAGACGGCGCTGCGTCCCGACGAAATGCCGGGCGTGAAGTTTCCTGTGCTGGACTGGCCCTATGTCGAAGGGCTGCGGCTGGACGAGGCGATGCACCCGCTGACGATGATGGCCACCGGCATTTACGGCAAGGACATTCCCAACCAGAACGGCGCGCCGCTGCGTCTGGTGGTGCCGTGGAAATACGGTTTCAAGTCGATCAAATCCGTGGTGCGGATCACGCTGACCGACACGCAGCCCCCGACCAGCTGGAACAAGTCCAACGCGCGCGAATACGGGTTCTACAGCAACGTGAACCCGGAGGTGGATCACCCGCGCTGGTCACAAGCCTCCGAGCGGGTGATTGGCGGCGGGCTGTTTTCCAAACGCATCCCCACGCTGATGATGAACGGCTACGCGGATGAGGTGGCGCCGCTTTATGCGGGGATGGACCTGTCCAAAAACTTCTGACGCGATTGACCGGCAGGGGGCGGCCCCTATGGTGCGTGGCATGAGAGCTGTTTTTTACGCACCGGATTTATCTGGCGGTGATTTTATCCGCGATTCCGCGCTGCATTCTGTTGAGATGCGCGCGGCGGGGTCTGTGCCGTGGCTGGCGCGGAACACCTGCCTTGGGCGTTGCACGCAGGGACGAGGTTTTGACGATGTTGCACAATGACCGTATTTTTCGTGCGCTTTCGCCTTTGCCCGTGTGGATGGGGTCAGAGGCAGTGGTCGCATGACGGATGCAATAAATTCATGGGCGCGCAAGCTGCCCACATGGGTGGTCTATCTGGCGTTGCTGATCCCTGCGCCTTATCTTTTGTATCTGGGCCTGACCGGCGGCCTCGGGCGCGAACCGATCAAGGCGCTGGAGCATGAGCTGGGCGAGATCGCCTTGCAGCTGTTGATTGCAGGACTCTGTATCACGCCACTGCGCCAATATGCGGGCATTAACCTGATCAGGTTCCGCCGTGCGCTGGGTGTGCTGGCCTTTACCTATGTTGCGCTGCATCTGGCCGTCTGGGTGGTTCTGGACATGAGCCTGCTGTGGGCGCAGATGTGGGCCGACATCTGGAAGCGCCCCTATATTACGGTTGGCATGGCGGGGTTCGTCGCACTGGTGCCGCTGGCGATCACATCCAACAATGCTTCTGTCCGCAAACTGGGCGCGGCCACATGGCGCAAGCTGCACAAGCTGACCTATCTGGCTGTGCTATTGGGGGGCGTCCACTATCTGTGGCTGGTCAGGGGCATCCAGTACGAGCCGATCCTGTATATGGTAGCGATTCTGCTGCTTCTGGGTCTGCGGGTGGTGAACCGGACGCGCTAGGCCCGGAATTTGGCGCGCGCTCCGTCCGATGCTTGTGGCTGTGATCGCGTATAATACCATATGTTGAAAGTGCGGTGGGTAGTTGACGTAGGGACGCATCGGGAAACTGACGTGGTCAGGACTGGTTGCGCAATCATAAATCTGTAAGACATTGAAATTATTATATATATAAGAAATTTGAGAAAAATCACGTTTTGAGGAAAAAACCACTTGCGGCTTTGTTGAGGTGGCACTAGAACCCCCTAACCGGCGGCGCTGAGATGCACCAACGGGCAGCGGACGAAGCGGCGCAGAGATGCAAGGCGACAGACGCTGATACAATCGGATATGATTATTTGCGTGAGGCGCTGATTTTGTCGGTGCTTTGTGTTTATCTTTGTGTCTACGTTATTTGAAAATTGAATATCTGAAGAGATATGTGGGCGGTTTGGTCTGTTTTCGATGGATCAACGTCTGTATATCGCGCTCTTAGGGAAGTCATTTATTTGGCGGACTGATTATGGAGTGTCAGCTTCACTGTTTGAACGGCTTTCGGTTACTTTGGTAACTTAGAGTACATCAAACAGAAAAGACGCCTGTTGTATTCAGTAAGTACAGCAGGTCGATGTGCAGAGGTTCGACGTCAAGGATATGATCGTAAGATCATTTCAACTTGAGAGTTTGATCCTGGCTCAGAACGAACGCTGGCGGCAGGCCTAACACATGCAAGTCGAGCGCACCCTTCGGGGCGAGCGGCGGACGGGTTAGTAACGCGTGGGAATGTACCCTTTACTACGGAATAGCCTCGGGAAACTGAGAGTAATACCGTATGTGCCCTTCGGGGGAAAGATTTATCGGTAAAGGATCAGCCCGCGTTAGATTAGATAGTTGGTGGGGTAATGGCCTACCAAGTCTACGATCTATAGCTGGTTTTAGAGGATGATCAGCAACACTGGGACTGAGACACGGCCCAGACTCCTACGGGAGGCAGCAGTGGGGAATCTTAGACAATGGGCGCAAGCCTGATCTAGCCATGCCGCGTGTGTGATGAAGGCCTTAGGGTCGTAAAGCACTTTCGCCAGGGATGATAATGACAGTACCTGGTAAAGAAACCCCGGCTAACTCCGTGCCAGCAGCCGCGGTAATACGGAGGGGGTTAGCGTTGTTCGGAATTACTGGGCGTAAAGCGTACGTAGGCGGATCAGAAAGTATGGGGTGAAATCCCAGGGCTCAACCCTGGAACTGCCTCATAAACTCCTGGTCTTGAGTTCGAGAGAGGTGAGTGGAATTCCAAGTGTAGAGGTGAAATTCGTAGATATTTGGAGGAACACCAGTGGCGAAGGCGGCTCACTGGCTCGATACTGACGCTGAGGTACGAAAGTGTGGGGAGCAAACAGGATTAGATACCCTGGTAGTCCACACCGTAAACGATGAATGCCAGTCGTCGGGCAGTATACTGTTCGGTGACACACCTAACGGATTAAGCATTCCGCCTGGGGAGTACGGTCGCAAGATTAAAACTCAAAGGAATTGACGGGGGCCCGCACAAGCGGTGGAGCATGTGGTTTAATTCGAAGCAACGCGCAGAACCTTACCAACCCTTGACATCCTGTGCTAACCCGAGAGATCGGGCGTTCACTTCGGTGACGCAGTGACAGGTGCTGCATGGCTGTCGTCAGCTCGTGTCGTGAGATGTTCGGTTAAGTCCGGCAACGAGCGCAACCCACATCTTTAGTTGCCATCATTTAGTTGGGCACTCTAAAGAAACTGCCCGTGATAAGCGGGAGGAAGGTGTGGATGACGTCAAGTCCTCATGGCCCTTACGGGTTGGGCTACACACGTGCTACAATGGCATTTACAATGGGTTAATCCCCAAAAGATGTCTCAGTTCGGATTGGGGTCTGCAACTCGACCCCATGAAGTCGGAATCGCTAGTAATCGCGTAACAGCATGACGCGGTGAATACGTTCCCGGGCCTTGTACACACCGCCCGTCACACCATGGGAGTTGGTTCTACCCGACGGCCGTGCGCCAACCCTTCGGGGAGGCAGCGGACCACGGTAGGATCAGCGACTGGGGTGAAGTCGTAACAAGGTAGCCGTAGGGGAACCTGCGGCTGGATCACCTCCTTTCTAAGGATGTTCCTAGCAGCCAATATGTGATGCCAACGCGCTCAAGTAGCGAAGCGGTATCGCATAGAAGTTCGTGGAACACTTAGCAGGTCGGCAAACAAAGCCGACCATATTCGGAAGCATCGCAAGATGACTTCCTTGGACCGAGCCGTCCTCATATCTCTTCAGTAGACGTAGCCGCGTAGCGGATGCGTAAACCCTGACAGGGTATCAGCGTAGCTGATGTCCCGAGAGGGGTAGGGTTGCCTAAAGCGCCCGAAGTGACACGCCTGAAGCTGGCCCTTCTCGGCATCTTTTGAAGTCAAAAGAGCCTGCCAGGGCGTCGCGCAATCCACTGTGTGGATTACGCTGGGGCCTTAGCTCAGCTGGGAGAGCGCCTGATTTGCATTCAGGAGGTCAGGAGTTCGATCCTCCTAGGCTCCACCAATTGCTTTTACGCAGTAAAACAATTGGATCAGGCGGCAGGGTATTCGCATAGCGAATGTCCCGAGAGCCGAACGTGTTAGACATCTGAGTTGAATTGGTAAGCGCATTCGTCGCTTTCCTGTCCAACTTGGACAACGTGTGAACGTGCATTTCCTTTGGAAATACACTGCCTCACACTCCGGAGCGTTTCTTTGAAACACCCGGGATTTTACATCGTTTATAGAGATACAAACATCAGAATTGCTGATCATCCGAGTAAGGATGTATCGGATAATGCGGATGGTTTGGGCATGATACTAGATCTTCATGTCCTTATCAGTTGAAACATTATCACGGCAATTTTGTTCCAAGTTAAGTACAATTATACCAACGTATAATCTTCGGATTATACATTCCAATGCTGCGCTGCACGGCAAAGCATTGGCACGAAAGTAACCCCCTCTTTGAACCAGCGGGGGTTGCGGGAATAATTTTGTATGACTTTTGGTTCAGAACTTTGGCTACTTACCAAGATTAAGTAGCGTTGGCAGGGCGATACAAAACCTGTCTTCTTCTGGATCAAATCAAGCGCGAGAAGGGCGTTTGGTGAATGCCTTGGCAGTAAGAGGCGATGAAGGACGTGATAATCTGCGATAAGCCACGGTTAGCTGATAATAAGCTTTAACCCGTGGATTTCCGAATGGGGCAACCCACTTGATATTTAATTATTGTTACACTTCGGTGTAATCAATAGTTAGGTAAACCAAGTACTTTTTACCTGAATATATAGGGTTTAAAGAGCAAACCCGGGGAACTGAAACATCTAAGTACCCGGAGGAAAGGACATCAATTGATACTCCCCTAGTAGCGGCGAGCGAACGGGGATCAGCCGAGCCATGAGAGTGACTAGAATGTGTTGGAAACCACAACCATAGCGGGTGACAGTCCCGTATAGGAAGCTCAATTGGACGTATTAAGTAGGGCGGAACACGTGAAATTCTGTCTGAAGATCGGAGGACCACCTTCGAAGGCTAAGTACT
>ENA-ORXR01000936-ORXR01000936.1-marine-metagenome-genome-assembly--contig:-NODE-936-length-34339-cov-14.968449_pt1 | contig 34339 bp, 30 predicted proteins | sample MGYA00237866_ERZ511479 | MGnify/ENA metagenome assembly ERZ511479
TGAATAACCTCCGCCTCGTACTCGAAAAAATTTCACTCAAAGCAACATATCATAATTAGATTGACTTACTACTAAGGTATGGGAGCTTCTAATTTCTTTAATAAAAACGCAAAGGCGAATTTATACTTCGTCTTCTTCGTAAACGATGACGGGCTTGTTGCGGTAGTGACCGCACTCATCGCATATATGGTGACGCAAAACAGGGTTGCCACAGTTGGAGCAACTCATTACATTTGGTGCTTCTGTCTTATAATGTGTACGACGTTTGCGCTTGCGTTGTTTGGATATTCTACTCTTAGGATGTGCCATTTTTATTTTATTTCGTAACATAGACATTCTTGTCTGTGTTACGTTATTTATTTTTCAATTTTTCTAATTCTGCCCATACGGGGTTTATTGTTTCTTCGGTTTTTTCTGTATCATTTTTGATGAGGTCTAATGCGTTTGAATCGCAAGTGGGTTCGTTGTCTTCGTCAGCACAAGGTACTTTACGAATGGGAACACTTAAGGCGATAAATTCGTAAAAATGTCGCGCCAAATTCAATTCGGTTTCGCCCGGCATTAGATAGATGACTTGGTCTTCGTCACCGGGATTTTCGGTAAGTTTGACCAATAGGCGTTCTGTCCCATCTATCGGCAAATCGCCTTCTTCGCAGCACAAATCACAAATTGTTTTTACCGTACCGGAAAAATCAATGTCTAAAACCAAAAGGTTTGGTCGCTTATCCAACTCAACTTGTAGAGCTATATTTCCCTGTTGGAGATACGCCTCTTCAAAGTGTTGAAAAAAGTTAATGTCCACTTGAAATGTCAAGTGGTGCAGACCATCTTTGAGTCCTCTAAAAGGAATCGAGTATTGAGGCAACTTCTTCACTTATATATTGCTTTTCAAAAAACGTGAGCGCAAAGGTAAGGAATTTGATGAGGATATGCAAAATTTATTTTTGAAAAATAAATTGAGCTACTCAACACACGAAAAGCACAAAAATCATATCAATGCCTGAGAAAACAGCATTTCACTAATGAGTTCATTATCAAATATTTAAGAATGATGACAAAATAAATTTACATTCTTGACTGCTTCTTTAGCACTTTGAATTCAGTTATTTATCTCGATAAACGCCCTCTTTCAAAGCAAAAACTAAACATAAAATAACCTCCACAAGTTGGTCAACTTATTTATCCCGCGTTCCTAAGGGAAGACGGAGTGCGTCTTTAATGTTTAAAGTCGCCTGATTCATAGAGGTCAATATAATGTTTTGCCTTATCAATCAGCGTTTCAGCCTTCCCTTCATCATCCACTTCCGTCTTGATATAATCGCTAATCAAATCATTCAAACTCTCCACCCGAAAATCGGAAAAACGCCCTTTTTCGGCAGCCGATTCGGTGGTTCTTTTAATTTGAATTTCCAGGCAATCGGGCAGCAATTCATGTACACGTCTATTCGAGAGCGTGACGGCTTGCATAGGCGCGATATTTTGAAATTCGATAAAAACGAGTGCGCCTTCGAGCTTATTTTTATTGGCTTCGGCAAGCAGTTCTGCCTCTATTTCAGCGACTTTTTTATCCTTACATTTTTTAATATCAAAACGTAACCAAGTTCGTGTCGGAATCGGGTGGGGCGTGGGTTCGGCGGCTTTTCCTTTCTCCAAATCAAGCGTGCAAAATACTTTTTCGGAAATCTGTGATACACTCGTGCGCTCCGTAGAACCACTATACCAAGCTGTTTCCAAGCCTTTCACTTTCTGAAAATTATGGATATGTCCGAGTGCTACGTAGTCAAATTCATTGAGCATTTTGAGGCGTTCTTCGGGGAAGACTTGTTGCCCGTATTCATCCGTCATGTAAGCATCAAAGGCGGTGTGCATCATGATGATATTGAACTTATTTTTGACAGGTTTTATCTTGTCTAATTCGGCTTCGAGTGCTTTCGGATTATTGACATGCGGCAGTCCGTGTACGACCAATTCACCAAATTCGTGCGTCTCATATTCTTGCCCAAAAATCGCATATACATTCGGAATGGTATTAAAGGCTTTCAATATCGGCGCAGTGTAAATGCTGCGTGGTGTCTCGTGATTTCCGGCGATGATAACGATGGGAATATTGGCATCAGACAGGCGTGTGAGTTGCTGCAAAGCTACCGTAATCGGACGATTGGGGGGTGAAGGACGATGGAAAAAATCGCCCGCATGTACGACGACATCCGGCTTGATTTCCAGTATTTTATCAATAACATAAATAAACGAATCGTAAAAATCCTGCTCGCGGATATTCATACGATTTGTGTCTGTTTTGTCGAGTTCGTTGTAGCCGAGGTGGGTGTCGGAAAAGTGTAGGATTTTCACGTTGTTCGTTTAATTTTTCTAAAAATCCAAATATGCGAAAAAAAATTGACTCCGTACATTTTTTCATCCACATTAAAAAATAGTCACTTGTGACTACTACATGTAGCAACGTCATTTAGTTAAGCCATTTTTTACAAACATTATTTTAATTTAAAATTCGTAGCGAGTGTAAAACGATTTTGCAAATCATCACGCATATAAGCTACATTCTAACGTGAATTAGGATTTATAAAATCTTTTTACGTCTTCACCAAAATTTAACTTTATATATTTTTATTTTATTAAATTTAAAAATAATCACTTAATTAAATGACATTGCTACATATAGTACAACATTTCATTGAAAATACGAATTAGTTTGAAGAGTAATATATTTTAAATATTCAAATCCTTCAAACTAATTCGCCCTTCATAAATTGCTTTTCCGACGATAACTCCCTCACAATCAATGTTCCTTAATTCATAAATATCATTCATGGAGGAAACACCACCACTTGCTATCAGATTTATCGGAACTTCTGCGAGAATCTCTTTATACAAATCATTCGACGTACCTTGTAACATGCCGTCTTTCGCAATATCCGTACAAATTACGTATTTAATATTTTTTTTATAATAATTTTTAATAAAATCAATCACATCCAATTCGGAAGTTTCCTGCCAGCCATTGGTGGATATTTTACGCTTGTTACAATCAGCACCGAGAATGATTTTATCACTACCGTAGCGTTCCAACCACTTTAAAAATTGTTCAGGATTATTCGCTGCAATGCTGCCTCCCGTTACTTGCTTTGCGCCACAATCAAAAGCAATTTTCAAGTCTTCGTCTGTCTTTAATCCACCACCAAAGTCGATGTGCAAATTCGTCTGTGTAGCAAGCCGTTCAAGTATTTCATGATTGACAATGTGTTTAGATTTTGCACCATCCAAATCCACCAAATGTAGGTACTCAATACCATGCGCTTCAAACTCCTTCGCGACCTCAAGCGGATTTTCGTTATATACTTTTTTAGTGTTGTAATCGCCTTTGGTCAGGCGTACACATTTGCCGTCGATAATGTCTATGGCAGGTATTATTCTCATGTTTTATAGTTGTGTCGTAGCGCGGTGCTCCCAGCTCGCGTCGCGTAATGACTGCTTTAGCTGTCAAGTGTGTTATTTATAAATTTAAATAAAAACAATTTATAAGTATTATTCTAACTTATTTGACAGCTAAAGCAGTCATTACGGTATTTATTATAAATTTAAAAAATTCTGCAAAATACGCTCTCCAACACTTGCTGATTTCTCAGGATGAAATTGAGTCGCATAAAAATTACCTTTATTCATAGCTGCGCTAAATGGTAAAATATAATCACAGGAAGCAATCGTTTCCGTACTGATTTCGGCATAGTAACTATGCACAAAATATACATTATTTTCAGGTATAATGCCTTCAAAAAGAGAATTTTGTGTCGTCGAAAAATTATTCCACCCGATATGTGGTACTTTATCTTTTGGTGGAAATTTTTTAACTGTTGCATCGAAAATTCCGAGACAAGGTGTGTCCGCTTCTTCGCTATATTTGCACATCAACTGCAAGCCTAGGCAAATGCCGAGCATAGGTTGTTTTATGGAACGAATAAGGTCGTCAAGACCACGCTCGGTCAGGTATTTCATCGCCGAACTTGCCTCTCCGACACCCGGAAATATCACCTTATCGGCTTGCAAAATTTCATCTTTTTTATGCGTAATTAGACTCTCATAACCCAGGCGCGTAAGGGCATTTTGTACCGAGCGAATATTACCTGCATTGTATTTTATAATGGCAATCATAAGATTCTTAATGAATGAATTGTGAATGAATGAGTGAATGAATAATTTTAATTTTGTATGTTAAAGCGTAAACATTGCTGTATTGATATTTATTAAATGCTTTATTCAAAATTCACTCATTATCAGATTATAACGTTCCTTTTGTGCTTGGAATGTTGTAATTATCCGTCTGTGCGACAGCCATTTTTATGGCTTTGGCGAAGGCTTTAAAAATGGATTCTATCTTATGGTGTTCGTTGCTGCCTTCGGATTTGATATTGAGGTTGCACTTCGCTGTATCGCTGAATGATTTGAAGAAATGAACGAACATTTCAGTAGGCATTTCACCTATTTTTTCGCGTTTAAATTCAGCTTCCCATACCAACCACGGTCTCCCGCCAAAATCAATCGCCACTTGTGACAGGCAGTCATCCATCGGCAACAAAAAGCCATATCTTGCAATGCCTTTTTTACTCCCCAATGCCGCCAAAAATGCCTCGCCGAGTGCCAGTGCAGTATCTTCAATCGTATGGTGTTCGTCGATGTGCAAATCACCTTTCACTTGTATACTCAAATCCATGTTGCCATGCTTGGCGAGTTGGTCTAGCATGTGGTCGAAGAAGCCTAAGCCTGTGTTCATATCGCCCTTGCCCGATCCGTCGAGATTGAGGTCGATGCGGATGTCGGTTTCTTTAGTTTTTCGGGTGACTTGAGCAGTTCGAGGCTTGACCTTGAGGTATTGATAAATGTCTTTCCAGTCTTTGGTCGAGAGGTCGGCTTCGGGTAATTTATCGCCAATAAAGATGCCTTTTGTACCAAGATTTTTTGCCAATTCTATATCAGAAGCTCTGTCGCCGATGACGTAAGAGTTAGCTAAATCGTAAATGCCATTCATATATTTTGTGAGCATCGCGGTGCCGGGTTTGTGTGTGGGCGCATTATCTTCGGGAAAGGTTTTATCAATAAAAACTTCCGAAAATTCAATACCTTCATTTTTAAATGTCTGTATGATTTTATTGTGGGCAGGGTGAAAAGTATCTTCGGGAAAAGATGCCGTTCCCAGTCCGTCCTGATTCGTGACCATGACGAGTTCGTAGTCCAATTCGCGTGCAATACGAGACAACCATTGAAACACGCCGGGATAAAATTCGAGCTTTTCCAAGCTGTCTAATTGGTAGTCAATCGGCGGTTCAATGACCAGTGTACCGTCTCTATCTATAAATAATATTTTTTTCATATTTAAAAATAATTACCACATAACACACGTAGAGACGTGATTAATCGCGTCTCTACGTGTGTCGTGGTAAACAATTACATTTTTTTCAATTCTTCTATTAATTTCAAACTCTCTTGTGGTTTTCCAATCGAAATACGAATGCAGTTTCCGACCAGTTTATGTCTGTTACGAGTGATGATTTTTTTATCAATTAAATCATCATACACCTTATCTGCATCAGCGACTTTGACTAAGATAAAATTGGCATCCGAAGGGTAAATTTTTTCAATGAGTGGCAGTTCTTCTAATGCTTTAATTAATTTAATTTTACTGCTGATAATGAGTTTATTACGCATTTCAAACTCATCCAAATCCCTAAGTGCTTCGAGTGCTGCCTGTTGATTGAGTGAGCTGACGTTATAAGGCGGTTTTACCTTACTAAATAATTGAATAATCGCTTCATTTGCATAAGCAACACCCACTCGCGCTGATGCCAATCCCCAAGCCTTGCTAAAGGTCTGACAGACGATTAGATTTGGATGTTTTGAAATATCTTTAACCAAGGAATCTTGCGAACTAAAATCGCTGTATGCTTCATCGACGACCACTATTCCATTAAAATTATTTAAAATAAATCGAATAGCGGATTTGTCCATCGCATTACCCGTAGGGTTATTGGGCGAACAAATAAATATTAATTTTAAAGTATAATCACTTAAATAATTTTCAATTTTTTTCGTATCAATTTGAAAACTAGCGTCCAATGGAATTTTAATTAATTCGACATTATTAATACCTGCCGATATCTCATACATACCATAGGTCGGTGAGAAAGTCAAGGCTTTATCCACACCCGGTTTACAAAATATTCTATACACCAAATCAATCGCTTCATCACTGCCATTGCCAATGAAAATATTTTTTGTGTCCACTTTTTTTAATTCGGACAATGCCGTTTTGAGTTCGCTCTGATTTGGATCGGGGTAGCGATTCAGGTGACCGTAGGGGTTTTCGTTGGCATCCAAAAAGATACCTGCCTTACCCTTAAATTCATCTCGCGCACTCGAATACGCCTGAAGGTCAAGGATATTTTTTCTAACTATACTTTTTAATTCAAACATTTTAGTGACTGGTGATTAATGATTAATAATTCGTCGAATAATCTTGAAAAAAATCTGTATAAATCCGTTAAATCCGCGTTCTATCCTTCGATGTGTTTCAATCGAATAGTCACCGCATTTTTATGTGCCATAAGTTGTTCCGCTTCTGCCATTTTTTCTATGGCAGGACCGATATTTTTCAAACCTGTTTGAGTCAATTTTTGAAAGGTAATTTTTTTTACAAAACTATCTAAGGAAACACCGCTATAATTTTTTGCAAAACCATTCGTGGGTAGCGTGTGATTCGTGCCACTTGCGTAATCGCCTGCACTTTCGCAACTGTAATTGCCCAAAAAAACGGACCCTGCATTACTAATGTTTTTAATGTAATTGTCTGCATTTTCGGAGGCGATAATAAGGTGTTCGGGTGCGTATTGATTACTGAATCGGATGCACTCGTGGAGGTCATTAAGCAAAATAGCACGACTATTTTTGAGGGCTTCGGAAGCAATATCTTGACGTGGCAGTTGAGTGACTTGCGCTTGGACTTGTTCGATAATTTTTTGTATAACTTGTTCATTATCAGCGAGTAAAATAACCTGACTATCTGTACCATGTTCGGCTTGTGAAAGTAGGTCGGCAGCCACAAATTCGGGGCGGCAAGTCGCATCTGCAATGACGAGAACCTCGCTTGGTCCGGCAGGCATATCTATGGCTATGCCCTCTTGTTGTATCAACTCCTTCGCCTTCGTGACGTACTGATTACCGGGTCCGAAAATCTTATAGACCCGTGGTATCGTCTCTGTGCCATAAGCCATCGCCGCGATAGCTTGTGCGCCACCAACTTTATAGATTTTTTGTATGCCGACAAGCTGTGCAGTGTAGAGAATGGCAGGATGAATCGCGCCTGTTTTATCCGGCGGCGTACACAACACAACTTCCTGGCAACTGGCTATTTTTGCAGGAATACCCAACATCAAAATCGTAGAAAAAAGCGGAGCCGTACCACTCGGAATATACAAACCAACCTTATCTATCGCTACACTTTTGCGCCAACATTCTACGCCTGTCATGGTCTCTATTTTGTGTTCTTTTTCTTGTTGTGCAAGGTGGAATTTTTCGATATTTTGTCGGGCAGTTTGGATGGCAGATTTGAGTTCGCTGTCAAGATTTTGGACAGCTTTATGGACTTCTGCGTCTATGACTTGCATTTTAGCGAGTGACACGCCGTCGAACTTTTCGGTGTATTCACGCAGAGCCGTATCGCCATTTTTTTGTACATTTAAAAGTACCGATTTGACGACTTCATCTAAGGCAGCTTTTTCAAAAACCGAGCGTTGAGTCAGTTCTTGCCATGTTTCTATTTTTGGATATTTAAATACTCTCATTTACCATTTATAATTTATCATTTATCAAGGAACATTTATCATTTATCACGATCAGATTGATAAATGTTCAATGATAAATATTATAATACTATTTTGTCGATTGGGATAATTAAAATACCTTCTGCGCCAGCGCGTTTGAGGTCGTCAATGACGCTCCAAAAGGTTTCTTCTTCGATGACAGAATGTAACGAACTCCAACCTTCATCTACAAGCGGCAGCACTGTTGGACTTTTGAGAACCGGAAGTATATTACTTACCTCCTGTATTTTATTATCAGGAACATTCATTAATATGTATTTCGTGTTTTTGGCGCGTAATACGGATTGAATGCGAAATAAAAGGCGGTCAAGAATCGCTTGTTTGTCATCACTGAGATTGACGGATTTGGCGAGTACGGCTTGAGATTTAAGGATGACCGTGGTTTCGCGCAAGCCGTTTTTGAATAGCGTACTTCCTGAACTCACCAAGTCGCAAATACCCGCTGCAAGACCAATGTTTGGCGCAATTTCCACCGAGCCGGAAATGACGTGAATTTGTGCGTTGATGTTATTTTCGGTCAGGAAATTTTTGAGGGTATTGGGATAAGAAGTAGCGATTTTTTTGCCATTAAAATAAGCAATATCGTCTGTCTCTACCGACTTGGGAACGGCAAGTGACAAGCGACATTTGGAGAAACCGAGTGTCTCAATGATTTCTGTCTTTTTTTGTTTTTCCAATAGGGTGTTTTCACCTACAATTGCGATGTCGGTCACGCCATCTTCCAAGTATTGCGGGATGTCGGAGTTGCGTAAATACAAAATTTCTAAAGGGAAATTACGGGCAACTACCTTCAATTGGTCTTTGCCATTGTCGATGCTGATGCCGCAGTCTTTGAGGAGTTTTAAAGAATCTTGATTGAGCCTTCCGCTTTTTTGAATGGCTATTTTTAACGTACTCATTGTAGTATTTTTTTTGATTTATTAGTCTGACAATCAAACGAAAAGGCATTAAAAAACCTCGCCCGATAGATTCAGACGAGGTGTAATATATTTTTTTATTCCGTTATACATACCACTTTCATATCGCCTAAATGCAATTCTGAAAATGATGATGATGTAATGTGATATAATTCATTTTTATTCGGTTTGATGCTACAAAGTTAAAACGTTTTTTTAGATAATGCAAGTAAGTTGTGAAGATGTCCGTAATTATTTTATCAATTTGTTTGTTTTATATCGAAGCTATTTAAATTCGCTTTCCTCTCAATCTCAACGAATTACCAATCACCACTATATCAGAGAACGCCATAAAAATCGCCCCCCACATTGGATTCAAATAACCCAATGCCGCAACGGGAATGGCTACGACATTATAGGCAAAAGCCCAAAAGAGATTTTGCTTGATTGTCAATAAGGTATGCTGGCTAATCGCTACGGCTTTTTGGAGATAATCCAAGCGGTCATTTAAGAGAATAATCTCAGAGGACTGAATGGCTACGGGAGAAGCATTGCCGAGCGAAACACCAAGCGTAGCTTTGGCGAGGGCAGGGGCATCATTGATGCCATCGCCGACCATAGCGGTAGGAGCTTCGGCAGCCAAGCGACTGACAACTTCCAGTTTTTGTTCCGGTAAATGCTCTGCATAAAATTCGTTGATGCCTATCTTTTTTGCGATTTCAGCCGTTTTTAGTTGCTTGTCACCACTCAAAATTACAGGATTTATGCCTTGTGATTTGAGGTAATTTATCGTCTCTGCGGTATTTGATTTTAATTCGTCTTGAATGTCAATCGTAGCGATGATTTGGTCGTTTTTGCGGAGGTAAATGTGGTGGCTGTCATCATCCGTAAGGTGCTGCACGATGCGGTATGAACCGATTTCAAAAATATTTCCTTTTTTGTCGTTTCCTTTTACTCCGACGGCTTTTTCTTCCTTTATATTTTCTAATAAAAAATCATTATTTGATACTATATTAGAAAATTCACTGACCAGCGAGCGAGCAATAGGGTGGGAGGAGTGTCGTTCTAATTGAAAGGCAATGTTTTTCACCTCATTCTCCGAATAATCATGATAACACTGAATGTTTTTTACTTTAAAATTACCTGTTGTGAGCGTACCTGTTTTATCAAAAACAATATTTTTGATAGTAGAAAATATTTCGAGTGTTTGACCGCCTTTGATGAGTATTCCATTTCGCGCTAAGCGACCTACACCAACCATAACCGCCGTAGGCGTAGCCAAGCCCATCGCGCAAGGACAAGAAATGACCATCACCGCAATACTTCGCAGCATGGCATTTTGAAAATTTATACCAAAAATAAAGTAAGACAATAGAAAAGTAAGCGCAGCAATCGCCAAGACTACGGGAACAAAAATCGCACTTATTTTATCGGCAAGTCGTTGAATATCAGGCTTGTCGGCTTGTGCTGATTTGACGAGTTCGATGATTTGTGCGAGAATCGTATTGCGTCCCGTAGCGGTGACACGCATTTGCATATTGCCCGAATTGACAAGCGAAGCACCAACGACGATAGCACCATTTTCTTTCAATATCGGTTCGCTTTCGCCTGTCAACATTGACTCGTCTATGCTGACTGTACCATTAATAATTTCGCCGTCAGCAGGAATTTTATCGCCTTCATTCACTTGCAAAATATCGCCTGTTTTAAGGTCTTTTACATCAACTTCTACGATGTTTGTGCCAACTATTTTTCGGGCTTTTTGAACTTGTAATTTTGTAAGTTCACTAATGGCGGTAGTGGTGCGTGCTACGGCGCGTTTTTCCAATAAATTGCCCAACAAAACAAGTGTAATAATCATTGCACTCGTCTCATAAAACAGAAAATCATGCCCCAAACCAGCCAAGGAACCATACAAACTATAGACAAATGCTGCCGTACTGCCCATGAAAATCAGCACGTCCATATTCGGGAAGCCATGACGCAGCGAAATCCACGCGCTACGTCCGAAATGCCAAACTCCAAGTGCGAAAACAGGTAAGCACAAAGCCAATTGAATCCAATGGTTGTGAAGTGGCTTCCATGGGATAAACATGTGGGCAAAAAGTGGCAAAGTAAAGACCAGTGCAAAGAAAAATTTGCGTTCCAAAGTCCAGAAAGTGGAGTGGGGGAGATGCTCGTCCACGACCTCAAAGCCAAGTCGTGTAATATCCGATTTGACTTCGTCAATACTTACCGCGCCGCTATTTTGGAAGCGGACTTCTTTGGTCGCAAAGTTGACATAGACCTCTTCCATGCCCTTTTTGGTGAGCAATCGGTCAACGCTTTTGGCGCAATTGACACAAGTCATTCCTTCAACGGTCAATTCTGTTGTATTCGACATATATTTGATAGAACGCGGATTTAGCGGATTGGACGGATGAGCGCGGATTTTTTATGTATTTAAAAGTCTTGGAAATCAAACCTATAACTGGACTTTGGACATTGGGTAATTAGGGAACTGAGTAATTAGGTAAATCGCTCATTATCAATAATTTACGTTAATTTGCATTTTATTTTAAATTAACTTTATTACAATTTTTATTATGCTGATAAATAGCGAATTATGCTTTCGTCAGCCTAATTACCTAATTTCCCAGTTACCTAATGTCCAAAGTCTAGAAACCTATAAGGAACGCGAAAAAAATAACTTTACCATCTTGACAGGATATTTTGCCCTCATTTTGCACTTTGATCCTGATAGTTATCGGGAGAAAATATCAGCATTTATGCGAGTTCCAAAGCCTAAACTGAGAAGAAACTCTCTCAGTCAACAAAGCAAACTTATTTATTTCGCGTTCCTAACCTAATATCAAAAAAATCTGTGTAAATCCATTAAATCCGCTAAATCCGCGTTCCATTATATTTTTATTCAGAAAATGTGTAACTTTGGCTGTACAAAAATAAGACATTTCACTATGAAGAAACGCGAATTTTTAAAAGTTGCCGGAGTTGTTACTGCCGGTGCGATGATAACACCTATTATTGGCTGCAATTCCTCCGAACCGAAAACTTCCAATGCTATAACAGCGAATGGAGACGGTACGTTCAAATTACCAAAATTAAACTATGATTTTGCAGCTTTAGAGCCGAACATCGACGCGCGTACGATGGAGATTCATCATGATAAACACCACGCAGGCTACGTCAGAAAGTTCAATAAGGCTCTTACAGATGCAAAGATAAGCGGAAAATCTTTAACAGAGATTCTCGGAGGTTTAAAAGATACAAAAACTAATACAGGATTGCGCAATAATGGTGGCGGACATTTCAATCACTCGCTATATTGGAATGTAATGTCACCCAAAGGCGGCGGCAAGCCAACTGGTAATTTGGCGGATGCTATTAATGCTGTTTTTAGTGATTTTACAAAATTTAGAGCGACTTTTGAAAAGGCAGCTAAGACCCGATTTGGGTCGGGCTGGGCTTGGCTGTCGAAGGGAAGTGACGGTAAGTTATTCGTAAGTTCTACACCGAATCAGGATAATCCTTTGATGAAAAATTTGGTGGAAAAATCAGGTACACCGATTCTTGGTATTGACGTGTGGGAACACGCTTACTATCTGAAACATCAAAATAAACGTGGTGATTACATCGGCAACTTTTTTAATGTTATTGATTGGGATAAAGTGGCAGAGAATTTTAAAAATGCTTGATTTTATTTGTAATATCCTGAAAATCAATTAATTTTACTCTCCTTGCATTTTCAAATGCAAGGAGAGTTTTTGTATGAAATATTGTCAAAATGTAATCTTTACACTTTCTTAGTATAATTTTCCATCAAGTCTATTTGTTGATTCCTATTGATACCGTATTGAGGAATTTGCCAATCCAAAAGATCAAAATATTCGATAGTTTCCTTTATACTCGTAGAGAGGTCGGTAGGTTTAAAATTGTAATTTGAATCTGCTACAATTTTCTTATTATCATAAGTATAATAATCGTTATCTATCCACAATGGCATATCGCCCCATTGTGATATATTTTTTTCGTTCAAATAATCGGCGGTTACGAATACGAGTCGGGGCGATTTGTGGAGTAATTGACTTGTAGTCTCGACGATTTCCGATATACTAATTTCGGGCAGACTGACGACATTATAAATGTTCCTGTTTTCTTCAGGAATAATGGATTGGACGATGGCTCGAACTAAATCATGGACATAGACCAATGAGATTTTTTGTGTGCCATCATTGGGAATCAGTATCTCATCATACTTTTTGACTTGGTGCATCCAATAGTAAAATCTATCGGTGTGGTCGTATTTTCCATAGACTAAGGAAGGTCGCAATATCGTATAATTAATTCCACTCGCTTGGACAAGTTCCTCGCATCTGACTTTTCTCTCGCCATAAGTTGCCTGAGTCGTATCTGCACAATCTTTCTCGTCACCATGTTTAATCTTTGCCGTTTCATCCTTCAAAGAAATCTCTGTAGGCTCGTACAGAGAAACGGTGGATACAAAAATATATTTCTTTAATTTTGGTGAAACCAGTGGCAATATTTCCTCCAGTGAATTGGGGTAATAACAAGATATGTCGATAATATAATCCCAATCCCCCGAGATGAGTTTACCATAACCTTCGCTGTATCTATCGCCTTTAATGTTTTGAATATCAGGGAATAAGGTCGCATTGGTCACCCCTCGATTGGATAAGGTTAAATTGTACTTGCCACTACCGATGAGCTGCTCAACGAGACATCTACCAATGAATCTTGTACCGCCCAGAATTAATATATTGTCCATTTGTTTTTTGTTAAATGATTTAAAATTGTATTCTTGTTGGTAGTGTTACAGATATAATGCTATTGAACCACGAAGGACACCAAAGACACTAAAATCGAATAGACGTAGAGTTCACAAAGTTTTCTAAGTAGTTAATAATGAATTTCTTACACTATCTTAGTTTTCTCACTTCGTTCATTCGACTTTTGTGTACTTAGTGTCCTTTGTGGTTTCAGCATTACATCTGTGGCACTACCTTCTTGTTTTCTAAAGGAAACTAAGGTACTCAAAGTTTTGATAAAGAGCGAATTGCATATACAAAATGATGAAAAAATACGACATGCGTACCATTTTAATACTTACTTTGCTGGGCGTAAGTAGCTGCCGGAATATAGAGCGATTGCACCATACACCGCCTGTTTTACCAGCCGGATGGTGTCAGCATCAACCTTGTTGGACGTGTAAAAATATTATTATCAATCAGCCGTCTTCCAGTATATTGGTCTATCTTCTATCCGCGCTGACCTTGTGGATAGCCTACTATTTTTACAAAACTCGAAATGGGCAAAAATCAAGATATTGGTGGGCGATTTCATTGTTGTTGGGCGGACTGGGTGCTGTTGCCGCAGGAACGAGTTTTCAGGCATTTGCTTACGAGATAAAATGTGCGGGAAAGGCTATCTGCTCCTTGACTAGTTGGTGGGAAGTGACATACAACATCTTGACTGTTGCCGGAGCGGGGGCTTTGCTCATCGCGATTTCCTATTCGTGTATGTCTGCAAAAGGGCAAAAACGGAGTCGGATATATGCTTTGTGTAGCACATTGATTTATACCGTCGTTTGTCTGGTAGGGGCATTTTTACCCAATGCTTTTTTGGTCTCTTTTGAAGGGATGATACTGGCTACGCTCCCTGCTTATTTTGTCATTATTGCTTTAAATATTTTTCAATATAAAAAATCTCCTTCGCCTATCTTAGCTCGCCTTTTGATTTGTTGGGGATTGTTGGCGACGGTTTTTGGTGCTTATTATTGGTATGCCGCCAATGGCTATACCCAGCAATTTTGGAAACAAGGTATATGGTTTTCAGAAAATGATGTCCTTCATGTTATGATGCTTTTTTGGTGTTGGTATGTTTATTTTATATTAGAAAAATGGATTATTGATAAATGTGTTAGAAAGTCCTTCGCATAATTTCGTTGCTCTTCATTTTAATGCCTGTAAAAGTTATCGGATGGTTCTTTTGGCAATTTAATTTAGAACGGCAGCATTACATCTGATGGACTGCCATTTCTTTCTACAATTTACATCCAATTAAATATTTCTTCTTCCTTTTAATATCGTTTTTCATTCAACTAAAAATGTTTTACCTTGTTAGGTATTTAATATTTGACACAATAGGGTTGTTATGAAAGACGCACCATCACGAAAACGAATTATTGTCTGGTTCAGACAAGACTTACGCATACACGATAACGAAGCCTTAGACTATGCTTTGGAGCGGGGCGATGAAATCATCCCGGTCTATGTATTTGATGAACGTACCTTCAAAGGGAAAACACGATATGGCTTTGCTAAAACAGGCAAATACCGCAGCAAATTCGTGATAGAGTGTGTACAAGATTTGAGAAATTCGTTCAGAGAATTGGGGACAGAGCTGATCGTGCGTGTGGGCAAACCTGAAGAAGTGATTTATGAAATTGCCAAAAACACTCGCGCCAGTTGGGTTTTTTGCAATCGAGAGCGCATGCAAGAAGAACTATATGTGCAAGATGCGCTCGAACGCAACCTCTGGAAAGATGGTATGGAAATTCACTTTTTCAGAGGCAAAATGTTGTATTATACACAAGATTTACCTTTCCCTGTGTCGCACTCGCCTGATATTTTCACACAGTTTCGCAAAGAGGTCGAACGCTATGTGCCCATACGCGAACCGCTCCCCACGCCTACCCGAATTTTGCCAATGAGTGTGAGTTTAGATGCTGGCGAAATGCCCAAACTTAAAGATTTCGGACATAAGAATTTCAAACAAGACAAACGCGCTGTACTTCCTTTTAAAGGTGGAGAGACAGTTGCTTTAGAAAGATTGAATTACTACCTGTGGGAGACCGATCTAATTAGAAATTATAAAGAAACACGCAACGGTTTAATCGGTGGGGATTACTCTTCCAAACTCTCGTCATGGCTGGCGCAAGGCTGCATTTCTCCGAAAAAAGTTTATGCAGAAATAAAAAAATACGAACAAGGGCGTACAAAAAACAAATCAACTTATTGGTTGTTTTTTGAGCTGCTTTGGCGAGATTTTTTCCGTTTAATGGGCAAAAAACACGGTAATGACATCTTTCAAAAAGGCGGTACAAAAGCACAAGAAAATAAAGACTTGAAAGACGACATGGCGAAGTTTCGTATCTGGCGGGAAGCGCGAACGGGCTTACCTTTTATTGATGCCAATATGCGCGAACTCAATCTCACAGGCTTTATGTCAAATCGTGGACGACAGAATGTAGCCAGCTTTTTGGTACATGACCTGAAAGTGAATTGGCAAATCGGTGCCGAGTATTTTGAATCGCTATTGATTGACTATGATGTGTGTAGCAATTGGGGCAATTGGAATTATGTAGCCGGAGTTGGTAGCGACCCGCGCGAAGACCGTTATTTCAATATTCTCACACAAGCCAAACGTTACGACCCACAAGGCGAATACGTCAAACTTTGGTTGCCGGAACTCGCCGAAATTCCCCTAAAAAAAGTACATGAGCCAGATACATTGAGTACGACCGAACAAGATGATTTGCACCTCAAATTGGGCGCGGATTATCCGAAAGCAGTTATCAGCACAAGTCGGTGGCGTAGGTGAATTGGTGATTGGTTGACTGGTGATTGGTGATTGGTTGACTGGTGATTGGTGAAAGGATAACTAACAATCACGATGTTCATTTAACCAGTTCACCAATCACCGTTCACCACTCACCAATCACCGTTCACCAATCACCAGTCACCAATCACCGTTCACCGTTCACCGTTCACCGTTCACCAATCACCTTATCCAAAATAAATGACCATAGGACAAGCCAAAACTAACCTCATACAAAGTCTCAACACGATATACGACCAACGCGAGGCAGCGAGTATTGCACGTATTATTTTTGAAGATGTCGATTTTTTAAAAAACCGTCATACGCATGAAGAATTAAATGGTGGACATGCTGCGTTGCTCAATAAGATGCAATCACGTCTGTTGAGCCACGAACCCGTCCAATATATACTCGGTGAAGCCGATTTTTATGGTCTAAAATTCAAAGTCAGTCCGCATGTTCTCATTCCGCGACCAGAGACGGAAGAACTCGTACAATGGATAAAAAACGATATTGAAAATATCGCCCCCGAAGGAGCAGAAAAAACGCTGATTGACATTGGAACAGGAAGTGGTTGCATCGCTCTTACACTTCAATCAAAGCTACCAAAAATCGCAGTTACCGGACTGGATGCCAGTCCATTAGCTATCGAAATTGTGCAAAAAAATATAGCTCATACCGGAATAGACATCCAATTAATTTGTATGGATATTTTGGACAATAAAAAGGCAGCTACGCTGCCCATCTATGATTATATCGTGAGTAATCCGCCGTATATTGTACAAAAAGATAAAGCTGAAATGCAGTCGAATGTACTCCAGCACGAACCTCATCTCGCGCTTTTCGTTCCTGATGATGACCCGCTACTTTTTTATCGCCATATTATGACTTTCGCTCAAAAGCATTTGCACGAAGGCGGTGCTTTGTATTTTGAAATTCACGAACAATATAGCACAGATGTAAAACATCTTTTAGAAAAAGGCGGATTTGAAAATATTGTTATTAAAAAAGATATGTCCGGTAAAGATAGAATGGTGAGAGGTAGGAGGTGACGACAGACGGTAAACGACGGACGGCAGACGGTAAAACTTCCTTAGAAACATTCTCAAAATACGCCGGTTTATTAAAAAATATCTTATTTTTGATTCCTTGTTTATTCAAAATTCATTCATTCACAATTCACTCATTAATCATTAATATGGATGCTTTTATTGCCTACTTTTCGGATATGCCTACTTTGCACCGTACTGGCTTGCTGGTCGGTGGTTTGGCTGTTTTTTTATTGATAGAAAATGCTGCGCCTTTATTTTCCATAAAAAAATACAATCGTGTAAAGCACACCGGGCTTAATATTTTCTTTACCCTTACGACAGTTATTGTCAATTTTGTGATGGCATTTATATTGGTTTTGACTTCAAATTGGGTGGTCACCAATGGCTTCGGAATCATGCAGTGGATGTCTGCTGCGCCTTTCGTATTAACGGCTTTAGTGGGTTTAATGGTGATGGATTTTGTCGGCGCATGGTTGGCGCATTATATCGAACATCATGTCAAATGGATGTGGAAATTTCATGTCATTCATCATACCGACCAACATGTAGATACGACCACCGCCAATCGCCATCATCCGGGCGAAAGTGTCATCAGGTTTATGTTCACGACTTTGGCAATTGTAGTTGCCGGTGCGCCGATATGGATGGTGTTTTTGTATCAATCGTTATCGCTTGTTATGTCGCAATTTAACCATTCAAATGTCTCTATGCCCAAGTGGTTGGACAATGCGCTTGTGCTTGTCGTTTGTACGCCCAATATGCACCGCGTACACCACCATTATCGCCAACCATACAGCGATACAAATTATGGCAATATCTTCTCCTTTTGGGATAGAATCTTTCAGACTTATGTAGTGGTGGATAATAAAAAACTCGTATATGGCGTGGATACGCACATGGAAAAAAGTGAAATAGACAATGTAGGATATTTGCTCAAAAGTCCCTTCCTACCTTATCGTCCGCATATTCCTTATGAAGACGAAGAACGGCTGTAGGAATGTAAAATGTAGAATAATAAGTGTAAAATTTAAAAGGGTATAGCGCGAGTATTTTTTTATTTAAAATATTTATAAATATAAATTTTTTAAAATAATGTTTTTCATATTCTATCGCTCCTTTTACATTTTACATTTTTTAAGCTCGAATAGCGTCCACAGGATTCATATTAGCAGCTTGCAAAGCGGGTAAAAAACCGGCAAGCACACCGATAATCATAGACAAACCTGCTCCGAGAATAATATTTTGAGTGGTCAATACGAATGTAAATAAATCAGCCATATTTGCCAACTGAATAGCTCCATAAACCAACAGCAAGCCCATCGCTCCACCTATCAAACATAAGGTAATGGATTCTATCAAAAACTCCAGTAAGATGACATAACGTTTTGCGCCAAGTGCTTTTTTGATGCCAATGATATTGGTGCGTTCTTTGACCGAAACAAACATAATATTCGCTACACCAAAACCGCCCACAACAATCGCAAAACCGCCGATAATCCAACCGACCGTACTGATTACTCCGAACAGGCTGTCAAATACATTGGAAAGAATAGAGAGTTTGTTTAGGGCAAAATTACTTTCTTCTTTGGGACGTAATCGGCGGTCGGCGCGCACTGCTGCCGTGATTTCTCCTTCGAGTTGATCCATCGAATATCCGTCACCAGCTTTGGCATTAACTAAGGTATTACGACTTCGTTTGACGTTCATAAATTTCTGTGCCGTCGGTACGGGAATCATCACCACTTCGTCAAAATTCATAACACTCAAGAGGTTGTTTCCCTCTTTTTCGAGTACACCGATGACCGTATATTTACGTCCCATCACCTTAATTCGTTTACCGACAGGGTCTCTACTTCTAAAGAGCTTCTCTGCTACCACTGCTCCCATAACGACGCTGTTGACTCCCGTATGATGTTCGCCTCGCGTAAAATATCGCCCTTGTTCAAAGTTAAAACTAAACATCTTGGAAAAATCATAAGTAGTCGCCAGAAAAAGTACACCAGTAACATCATTAGATTTGTATTCTACTGTCTTCGAGCCAACTACGGCAGCATAAGAGGTAATTTCGGCAGATTTTACATTTGCTGTGATTGCTTCATAATCATCATAATTCGGTTCAGGATAGCGCATCCATTTCCAGTAAGTCGTACCAGGGTCTTGTCCCCAACTAAACTTATCCAAATACACCACATCATCACCCAACTTATCAAAACTACTTCTAATGTTTAACTCCAAAGAGTCCACCGCCGACAAGACCGAAATAATACTCCATATCCCTATCGTAATCCCCAATAGCGACAAAAACGACCGTAGCTTATTTGCAGCCAATTGCTGAAAAGCCATCGCAATACTCTCCGTAAAAAATCTAAAAAATAGCATTGTTTTCTTTGATTGGTGAATTACTCGTACAGGTTGCCTGTACGGGATATTCTATTATAAGCCAATGACAATCAAATGTATGAAAGTTTTTTTGTTTTATAAAAATCATTCGATGAATCCCTCTCATTTAGGGATGAAAAGATACTTTCTACCGTCCATTGTCCATCGTCTGTCGTTCGCCGTCTGTCGTTCGCCGTCCACCGTCCACCATCTTTAGAAATGTTTTTCTTTTTTTAATAAAAAAACTCCAAACGATACTACCACGATAAATACCTTCCTTATTGGCTTTGCCAATACTTTTTTGTTGAATCATTCTACGAATGTTTCGTCGTTTTTTTATGGTTTTAAAAATAGAAAAATAGAAATGAAAATGCGCTCTAAGAATCGCCCATATATGCCGAAATTTGCCTTCCGTCAGAAAGCGGACACCTGCTACACCGTCAAGTATCAGCCTCATCAGTATCAATCCAAATAAACGTCCGGTGCTTTCGTTTTTAACTAATGTGACCATACTATTCCGGAAATTCAAATAGGTTTTACGAGGGTTTTCTGCGTCCAATGTTCCGCCGCCTACATGATAAACAATCGACTTAGGCTGTGCTACTACCTTGTAACCCAATCGTTTAAGTCGCCAACACAAATCAATCTCTTCCATGTGTGCAAAAAAATCACCATCCAAACCACCTGCTTCGTGATACAGTTTTGCACGAACAAACATCGCTGCACCACTCGCCCAAAATATCTCTTGTACTTCATCATATTGCCCTTCGTCAACTTCACGATGAAACAAGATACGTCCGCGACAAAAAGGATAGCCGAGATTATCCATCCAACCACCCGCAGCACCTGCATGTTCAAATAAATGCCTGTCCGCATAATCCAAAATTTTAGGTTGGGCAGCAGCAATCGTAGCGTCATTTTCCATCATATCAACAATCGGTTGTATCCAACCTTCCGGCGTTTCTACATCCGAATTGAGCAGTACATAATAATCCGCTTCTACTTGTTGCAAGGCTTGATTGTAACCTTCTGCAAAACCGTAATTTTGAGGTAATTGAATCAATCGTATCGTAGGATATTTTTCTTGTAGAAAAGCAATCGAATCATCCGTAGAACCATTATCTGCCACCCATATTTCCACCCCCAAATACACACTTGACAGCACAGAAGGTAAAAATTTCTGCAAGTGATGTTTTCCGTTATAATTTAAAATGACGACTGCAATTGAAGGCATAAGTAAGTGCAAATTCAAGTATCAAGTTCAAGCTCAATAAATAGTGCGATTTTTAAACCCATCTACTAAAGCGATTTAAAAAATCGCATTACGTTATCTTTATCTTCGGCAAGTTGTTTTTTGAGGGTTTCTATACCTTCAAAACGAATGTCACCGCGTATTCTTCCGACAAACTCAACTGTTAAGTTTTTATCGTAAATATTTTCATTAAAATCAAAAATATTAACTTCAAGTGTTTTGTATTGATTATCCAAAGAACGACCAATATACAACATCGAAGTGTAGGTTTTATTATCGTAAAAAATATGTGCTGCATACACACCGTCTGCCGGAATGATTTTGTGTCGATTTTCAACCGTAATATTGGCAGTTGGAAAGCCTATCGTATTACCGATTTGCTTACCGCGTACTACACGACCATTTACTGTAAAAGGGTGATTGAGTAGAGAAGTTGCCGTTTTAATATCGCCGATGAGTATGCTGTTTCGTATTTTAGTAGAACTTACAACAATGTCGTCAACTGCCTGTTTTTCAATTTCTTGTACTTTATAATTAAATTGATGTTCAAACTTTCTGAGGTAGTCAATATTCCCTTCCCGACGTTTGCCAAAGCGGTGGTCATAACCAATAACTATTCGTGCCGGACGAATTTTATCAACCAAAAAATGGCGAATGTAATCATCAGGAGATTGCTGGGAAAAAGCCTTTGTGAAAGGAGCTACTACGATATTTTGAATACCAAATTGGCTGAGTAAGTTGATTTTTTCGTCTATCGTTGTGATGAGTTTGAGTGAAGTGTCGTTTGGATTGACGACAAGGCGTGGGTGTGGATGAAATGTCACCAAAACACTTTCTCCGCCGATGTCTTCTGCCAGTTGGTTCACTTGCCGTAATATCTCTTGATGACCGCTATGTACGCCATCATAAGAGCCAATAGTGACCACTGTATTCTGAAAATCAGGAAGTGAAGAGAGGTTTCTGTAAACTTTCATTGTTTGCTCAATCAAGGTACAAAAATAGCGGATTTAAGCACAAAATCAAAGTTTATCAAGAGCAAGAGTGTAGGACAAATTTTTAATTTTATCAAAAACCACTTAAATGTTAGTTTCGTAATGACTGCTTTAGCTGTCAAGTATGTTTTATTTCATTTTCTAATCAATTCAAAAACAAGTGTTTGTGAAAATAATTGTCACTAACTTGACAGCTAAAGCAGTCATTACGAAGTTTCTTTTATCATTTCATTTCCGTATAAATCACTATATCGTTATATTCTAATTGAGCGATATGTTTGGTCGAATGAGCAGGATTCAAAGGAGGCCAATATTCAGAGGAATTATAAATTTTAACGTATGTTTTTTGTCAATTATTTATCAAGGAAAAATATTAATATAAAAATACGATTTATTTCGTTAAGATTAGCATGATTTTTGTAAAAATAATCCGGATGTCAAATTGTATATTATGCTGAAAATGTGGTCATTATTAAAGTGGAGTTTGAAAAGAGGTACACAGCTATGCCTTGCCGGATTACTGCTTTTATTTCTTGCCAATGTATGGATTGTTGGGACGAATGAAAGTCGTTTGTACGATAATATTGATGACATTCCTGCCAATGATATTGGTCTGGTACTCGGTACGAGTAAAAGGGTGTCGAGCGGACGTAGTAACCTGTATTTTACCTACCGCGTGAGGGCAGCTTACGAACTTTATAAAGCCGGAAAGGTGAAGTGTTTTATTGTAAGTGGAGATAATCGGCATCGTAGTTATAATGAACCTCGCGACCTGCAAAATGCACTTATCAAACTCGGTGTACCCGAGGATAATATCGTCTTGGATTATGCCGGATTTCGGACTTTGGACTCGGTGGTACGTAGCAAAGAGGTGTTTCAACAAAATAGTATCACGGTCATTTCTCAACGCTTTCACAACTACCGCGCTGCCTTTGTCGGCAAACATTATGATTTAGATGTCATCGCCTATAATGCCAAATCACCGAAGGGATTTGACCAACCTGTTCTGCGCGAATACCTTGCCCGTGCTAAAGCTATTCTTGATTTGTATATCCTACGGACTCCTCCGAAGTTTTTGGGTAAGAAAGAGGCGGTTTGTCCTTGAATTGGAATTGTGGAAGATTATTACCTTGTTTTTCCGTTTTTTCGTTTCTTCAAAGTTACACATCAACAGTTAAAATATATGAAAATCAGTCATTTCGCAAAGAAACAAAGTAAAAGAAACTGTCCAAGATGCCCAACTCAATTATTTCGTTCTTATTAAATCACAAAAGAATTCCAATTACACCGCCTTCTTTCAATAAAATAATATATTTGTGTTTTTGAGACAAGGCGACTGAAGTTGCCTGTACAAATTAATCACATTCGTATGAGTAAGACACGTCATCAAATCGTCGCAGGAAATTGGAAAATGAACCTCAATCACAGAGAAGCTATCGAACTCACCAATGACATTAATGAGTATATTTCTGACCACTCGATACCGGAACATATTAAGGTTGTTATTTGTCCGCCTTTTCCTTATTTGGCTTCTTGTGCAAGTGATGTATGGGAAGAAAATAAGACGACTTTTGGTGTCGGCGCACAGAACTGTTACACACAAATATCGGGTGCATATACGGGAGAAACCGCGCCTGAAATGCTCCGCGATGTGGGCTGTGAATATGTTTTAATCGGACACTCGGAGCGACGTAAATATTTTGGCGAAAGCCATACTTTTCTTACAGAAAAGGTCAATAAAGCATTGAAAGCCGGACTTATACCTATATTTTGTTGTGGTGAAGCACTTGACATACGCGAGGCGGGTACGCATGAAGCGCATGTGGCTACGCAATTGCGCGAAAGCCTTTTTCATCTTAATCAAAGTGATTTTTCAAAGGTCATTATTGCCTATGAACCCGTCTGGGCGATAGGTACGGGCAAGACGGCTACACCCGAACAGGCGCAGACGATGCACGCTGCTATTCGCGATTTAGTTGGGCAACAATATGATAAGGATACGGCAGATATGACGACCATATTATATGGTGGTAGTTGCAAACCGAGCAATGCCGAAGCTCTTTTTGGTCAAGCGGATGTAGATGGCGGACTTATCGGCGGGGCTTCACTCAAAGCCGAAAGTTTTACGGGGATTATTGATGTGATGTTGAAAAATCCTGTATAGATACCACATCTTCCCGGTGGCGCGAGTTGGCGGACATTTTGAAAATGTCAGGCAACAGTATTTTTACGCTACTCTACTACTTTAAATGTTGTTCGTCGGTTGGCTTGATGCTCGTCTTCGGTACATTTTGTACAATCACAATTCATGGCTGGGCGTTCTTCGCCATAGCCTTGCGCATATAGGCGCGAGGCTTCTATTCCATTGACAATCAAATAATTAACGGCAGATTGTGCGCGTTTTGCACTGAGGTCTCTGTTGTAGTCGTCCTTGCCTCGGCAGTCGGTATGCGAGGAGAGCTGTATGCGAATTGTGGGATTTTCATTCAGTACTTTAATGAGCAAATTCAGCGAAGGTTCGGCATCGGGTCTGATGTTCCATTTATCGTAATCGTAGTAGATATTTTCGAGGGTAATTTCTTTGTCTTTGAAAATTTTATCCAATACAATCGTCACTTCAAAATTCTTATTGGCTTCGTTTTCGTCCTTTTCGCCTTTGGTCGATAGTCGCGCCGAATTATTCAGATAGCCCTCCTTTGATGCTAAGAAAAAGTAGTCCGCTTCTTCGTCGAGTTCCAATTTAAATTTACCAAATTCGTCTGTCGTAGTCGTTTTATTTTTATTTAAAAAAGAAATATTTACTCGTGCATTTTGTGCAGGTAGTGAATCGATGATGTTGCTGTTCGGGTCATCATTGGCGTACTGTTTGACGAGTACCGTGCCTTCCAGATTAAAGGTATAAACTATTTCTTGCGGTGGTATGACGGTGTCAATTGGTGGTGGAATAATCGTATCAATCGGCGGTGGGGGAGGAGGCGCGATATATTTTTTAGTGAAATAATAAATGTCGTCTTTACCTTCGCCACCTTTGCGAGTCGAGGACAAATAACCTTCGATTTGGCGTGTATCGCCCTCTGTTTTTTCTCTTAAAATCAAACCAAAGTCATCTTCACCGGAGTTCATTGGCGCGCGCAAATTTTTGGTATCACGCCAAGTACCTCTTACTTTTTTTACTTTAAAAATGTCCAATCCGCCCATGCCCGTATGTCCGTCAGAGGCAAAATAGAGCGTGTCCTTATACCGAAAAGGAAACTTCTCATCCTTTAGTGTATTGACCGCATCACCCAAATTATTCGGACGCGACCAACCATCTTCGGTACGTAGCACTTTGAAAATATCCGCTCCACCAAAACCATTAATATCAGAAGAAAAATAGAGCGTTTTGTCATCATCCGCAAGGTAAGGATGCGCGTAATTTGCCTTGTCGGTTACAAAACCGCAAACCTTTGGTTTTGTCCAATTTCCTTCTCTGTCTTTTTTACTAAAAACAATTTTACAATAATCTGTACCGTCCTTTTTATCGCTACCACATCGGGTAAAATATGCCGTCGTATAAGTGCTGTTGAAAGTAATTGTGCCTTCGTTGTATTCGCTATTGAGTTCCGAAAAAGTGACTACATTCCCTGTTTCATTGACGATAAATAAATCCGAAAAATCCTTGCCAGTCCACTTGTAAATATCATCTCCTTCGGCGACATTTCTATCTGATGTAAATATGATTTGTTGGTCATAAAAGGCTGGTGCATAGTCAGATACAGGACTATTGAAGCTTCGTTTTTGGAGTTGAAATTCATTGTCGGGGGCATCGGCAAGCCAACGGGCAGCCTGTTCACAAGCTTTGATTTCGGCTTGTACGCGACGCATTTCTCCCTTTTCTCTGCCGTAGGATTTGAAGGCTTCGGCAGCTTCCTTATAGCGTTCCAATTGCTTCATCGTGCGGGCGTATTGGTACATGGCAGCTGCGCCATAGTTCAAATCCCAAGCCTTTTTGAACCACTCCGCCGCTTTTTCACTTTCGTTGATTTGCAAGTAAGACCTGCCAATAAAAAAGGCGGTTTTTGCCTTGTCGCTGCCTTTATTTTTCGTAAATTCTTTTCCGAATAGCTTGACGGCTTCGGCGTATTGTTTGCGCTCATAGGCAGTCTGCCCATCGCGGATTTTCTCCGAATATTTGCAAGCAAAAATAAATAATAATGGTATTAATACAAGTAGTTTTATCGTCAGACGCATACTGTTTTTGTTTCTGTTTATGAGTACGCTAATATAAACGATTTTTAGGTGTGGGATGTTGTTTTTTAGTTTTAAATTGATGCTAACGGTCTGGCTAAACACAGTAGCGGCGTTTAGCCGCTATTGACATTTTAGCCTTTATTGGTCGCAGTATTTTCATCTGTCCGATTTTCCAAATCATCTTTTAGCCCATCGGGTAATCCTTGTACATCACTTAGCGAAAAACCGATTTTCTCAGAATTTTCGTTCGGTATGACACTCATTTTAGAATTTGTTTCTAATACAATTGCATAGATTTGTTTTACTGACTTTAAGCCACTTTGCCTAATTGCCGCATAAACTTCTGGTTTTAATATCCTTTCCTTTTTCATATTTTCATCTATAAACTCTCCTTCAAAAAGTAATAATTGAGGGGTCGATTTTACTACTTCCCTAAATGATTCAGATTGATACATGAATTTTGTAACAATGAATTGTAGTATCATTAAAATAAAAATACCCAGCCCCCCTTCTGTAACGGAAATGTCTTTCAGTATTACCGTAGAGGCGACTATTGAGCCTACTGAAACCGTTACAATCCAGTCGAAGTTGTTAAGTTCTGATGTGGAGCGTTTGCCCAAAATACGGATATAAACGATAATTAAGATATATACTATTATCGCTGAACCCAGAATCCGTATAACATCATCAACACTACATTCAAATATTTTTTCCATTTGCTTATTTAATTTCTTTTACTTAACCAATCAATATGATTTTTTGCTGCTTGTTTTGCCCATTGTTGAGGGCGCGAACCGAAACATTCTAAAATGGCATCTACACCAATGATAGTACCCTTTGCCAATCTTCCAAGCAGTGCTATAGGTATCTTTTTATCGTTATTTTTTGAAATCAAGTAACCACATTCATCTGTCTTCACACCCAAATTATCATGAACGACCTTTATCAAATCATCAAAGAGCATATTTTTAACGATGGATGACTTGACTGATTTAATTTGGGGAGCATCCAAAACCGAATCAATCATAATAGTTGCACTGATTGATTGATTATCAATGTGGAATCGCCAACCCTCTTTTGTTAATTCAATATTCGGGTCATTAATAAAATCCAAATTTAAGACACCTGCTTCTATCAAAGCTAATAATTGCTGAATACTTTCTACAGGAGGTCCGTAAGAGTATCTTTTTGTCGATTCGTCTAAGGCAATTATTTTGGCGAAAACGCTGTCTGAACAATTATTAAATGATAGCGCTTCATAAATAGAAGGTTGACAATGTCGCCACACCTGTCCAATGCAATAGTCTAAACTTATTGCTCCTTGTCCAATAGCCATCTCTACAAATTCTTCCATACTTTTTCTTGCGGGTTGTTTGTTCGGGATAAAAAGCGGGTGTTTATAACTTTGGTCTTCCAACCATCGGATGATTAAATTTTCAATGTCTGTTTTTGACATGTTTTGAGGATTAATAGCATTAGGTAGTTCTGAATAAATAGCTGCGGCAATAGGCGCAAAAGCTGCAATCAGAAAATGTGGATTTTTTGCTGCTTCTTGAGTTTGTTTATCTCCAATTTGTTGCTCAAAGTTTAATATAGCTGCCTTAGGTGGTTCAAACCACTTATCTATTCTGGCATTTAAAGGCTTAGGAGAGGGCGGTAATCCATCGAGTGAAAACGGAACGAACATATTCTTAATTTCCTTTTCTGCTTGAAAAGAACAATGTCGTGTTTGCTTATCTTCAATAACAAATCTACCAAATTTTTCAGCTATTGCCCTCACAACATCTATCATCGCCAGCCCAAAACCACAGATTCCGATAACGCTTTTATTGCTTAGATTTTCATGCTGCAAATAGTCAACGGTAGGATAGGGTGTTTTGAATAAGCTCAAGCTTTTTTTACCAACAATAAATTCACTCCATTCCTTTATTTGCTGAGAAAACTCTGTCAATTGATGACCAATAGTCAACAGTACCTCGTCAAATTCCAAATAAGTATTGTCATTAGTGGTTATTTGGATTTTATTATTATTTATCTGGTTTACCTCTTTTACTGGTTCGTTATATAAAGAAACGATATTTGAGTCGATTAAAGGTTTGCTCAGCGATTGAAATCTTTGAGATAAGTACTTTCCTATTTGAGCACGAGGAGGATAAGTATCTATGGTATCAACAGAAAGTGTATCAAAATCTTTTTCAATCCATTGGTGATAGGAAGGGAATGACGGGATACTTAAAGTACGCGTATCAATTGCTTTCCGGCTATTCAATTCCAATATTCGCTCCGTGATATTTATCCAATTCGATGAGTTTTGCTGTAAATTATAAACTTGTCCATTCCCAAAATTTCCTGTCGATTCGAAGAGTGACAGATGAATATTAGAAAGGCTTTTTTGCCTAACTAATTCAAGAATTAATCTCTCAGTTGCATACCCACCTCTGGGTCCGATGCCAATAATTCCAACTTTTCTTGTATCTGTCATTTTTTTATCTTTCTTTTATTTCGACCAATTTTGAAATATACGTAATATTACATTTTTACGCTGTAATTTGGAGCGATATACGCAATAAACTTGTGTATATTTCCAATATCTGTGTTGATTTTTAGCTTCTCTATAAGCCCACTCGTCGGACATTTCTAAATCTAACCACACTACATTAGGTTATCGAAGAAAAGCCAAAAAAGGTCAATCAACATTCGATATCCAGACCTTATTTAGCGAGAAAGTAGTGCGCCGAATGAAATACATCCAAGCAAGGCACTACGGGGTGTTTTTTCGGTTGGTGTAATGGGGCGATGCTGCCCAAATGTTTTGTTGGTGGTAGGGTGTTTTGTTTTTTTGCGGAAATGTGAGCGCAACCGTTTTTTCGGCTACCCGTCTAACGTTGGACACTGTGTAAATGTTATTTTGGTGAATTTAGCCTAAAATGCCTAAAAATGTGACAAAAGTGTAATATTATATTGAACTTTGTAGCATGTTTAAACAGATATGGCATAGCTCAAAGGTTTTTTGATAAGGATTTTCCAGACCTCTTTGAGTTCCTATGCCAAGATGTGACAGGGTTCAGAGAACCACGAAGAAGAAAGCATAAGTCTTTGAGTAACAGTTGTGTCCAACGTTAGACTGGTAGCCTAATTTTTCGTTAAAAATCACAATGCAAAGGTAAGTCGGTATCATTTACCATCCGACACCCCAAATAATGAACATTACAAATCACTGTAAATGGTAATTTCTAACCATTTACAGTGATTTTCTAAATTAATAAGATGAGGGGTTGAAAAACAACAGCAAATCCCCCAACTTTGCATTGCTAAAAACAATTATTAAAGAGAAAACGGATAACTCACAGAAGACATCTTTTTAACTTCGGTTATAATTGTTTTTCTACTTCTACACACAATGAGGCACTAAAATAGACGTTAAATATAAGAAAAACTTATGTGTTTTCGTTTATATAATTCAAAAAAATAAAAACCTCACTTTTTATGAATGCTTTTGATACACAAACAATGATAAAAGTAGCTTTGGTGGACGACCACCAGTTGATGATTGACGGCATAAGGTTGCTGTTAAAAGATTATGTCGATATAGATATTACGGTAACAGCCGGTAATGGAAAAGAATTTATCGAAACCCTTAAAAATCAAGAGGTTGATATCGTAATTCTCGATATTAATATGCCCGAAATGGACGGAGTAGAAACCATTAAAGTTCTGAAAAAAGAATTTCCCGGCGTTAGTACCATCGTATTATCGACGCTTGGAGAAATTAAATTAGTAAGAGAAATGCTCAAATACGGTGCGATGGGCTATGTGCTAAAGAATACATCAGGTGATGAACTAAAAAGAGCTATCGACATGGTACATAATGGTGAATATTACTTTACACCAGAAATACAGCGCAAAGTAATACCATTGCCTTTCCCAAAAGAAAAACCGACAAAGAAACCCTCATTTACCCGCGAAGGACACCACGCCGCCCTCACCAAGCGCGAAAAAGAAATCCTCCAACTCATCGCCGAAGAATATACCGGACCGGAAATGAGCGCACACCTCCACATCAGCCTGAATACTGTCGAGACACACCGCAAAAACCTAGTCGCAAAATTAGGTGTAAAAGGCAGCATCGGCTTGGTGAAATATGCCATCAAACATGGTTTAGTAACGATAGAATAATAAATTCCGCATTTCGACGAGGTTATTTTGTGCTTTCCCGATAGCTATCGGGATTCTCTTGGAAACGGGCGTCCCGAAAGCTTTCGGGATAACTGTTTACAAGGGGAAGAATAAGCGCAAAAGAAGCCGTCCAAATGCGGGAGTTATTATTTTATCGTTACTAAGTGGACAATACATAACCCAATTTTGTCCATACATCCCGCACTTTCCTCTACACAATTTCCAAATTCATAGTTATATTGTGTTTTGATAAAATTATTCATCAAAACACAATGTAACTATGAATAATCGCTTATTTTGTGCTAAATCGCAAAAAAAAGGATTGGGAAAAATTTGAAAAACGCCAACAAATTATAAATGAGTGAATAAATTAATGCGTCAATGCGATAATGAGGAAAACATTGTAATATTAACGCATTTCAGCATTATCGCATTAATATTCACTCATTCAGTCATTCAAAATTCACTCATTATCATTGTCGCATTTCATCATTTAAGCATTGCTACATGGAAAGAGATTACGTACTTGGTACCCACGAAGACGAACTCCAACGACTTGGTTTACAGCACTATATATGGCGACCACATGCACTGAGGTGTTGGAATGAGGTGGGAATTACGCAAGGTATGAAAGTACTGGACATCGGTGCAGGTCCGGGTTATGCCACGTCAGATTTGGCGGATATTGTGGGAGCAAAAGGCGAGGTCGTTGGTATAGAAAGGTCGATTAATTACTTACAACATTTACGCGAAAAACTCGCGCACGAGCCTAATGTCCGCGCCTACGAAATGGACATTATGAAAGACGATATTCCCGAAGGTGATTTTGATGTTTCGTGGTGTCGTTGGGTCAATTCTTTCCTGCCCGACCCGTCTGTATTGGTTCGTAAAAATTATGATGCGCTCAAAAAAGGCGGCAAAGCCATTTTCCACGAATACGTCCATTACGAAACATGGCAATTTCTACCGCCAAGCCAACCGCAAGAAGAATTTATAGAAGAAGTCATAAAAAATTGGCGCGAAACAGGCAGCGAAACCAATGTCGCAAAAATACTCTCACAATTGCTTGTAAATCAAGGATTTGAACTGGAGGCGGTGCGTCCTTTGGTTTTTACTTTGCGTCCGCACGATTTTATGTGGCAGTGGCCCCTCACTTTTGTAGAGGTCAATTTGGCACGTCAACTCGAACTCGGCAGAATCGAAAAATCGTGGGCAGATAGTGTCATGCAAGCCTTTGAAGACCGCACAAAAGACCCCAATTCAGTGATGATAACGCCGATGATGTTGGAGATAGTAGCGAAGAAGAGTTGACGGGTTGATGAGTTGTGGAGTTGTCGAGATACTTACATCAGTTCGTCAACTCCACAACTCATCAACTCATCAATTCCACAACTCGTCAATTCATCAACTCGACCAAATAATCCTGCAAAGTAAACGCGTTTGTTTTCTCCGGTTTTGGGGCAAAATTTCCGTATCTATCGATGATAAAATATGCCGGCATCATGGTCACGTTGAAGGCTTTGGCGATTTCAGAATCAATGCCGCCTTCGGCAAAAAGATGTACGCCGCTAAGATTGCGGAAGCGGACAGACTCGCGCCACTGTTCAGGCGTTTTTTCCAAAGAAATATGAATAAATACGACATCGCTGCTTGGAAGACGGCGCTGAACCGTCTTGGTCATTGAGATTTTGGAAAGGCAGGGCTGACACCATGTTGCCCAGAAATCTACATAGACAACCTTTCCTACAAAATCGTGCAACGAGACTTGATTTCCATTGATGTCCTCCATTGTAAATGAAGGCGCGGAACTGCCCACCGCAGCACGATTTTTTTGATTGAATAATATTTTAGGCTCAATGGTATAATCCTCGTATTCAGTTTTCACGAAATCATCGTAAGCACCCAACATCAAATACAAATCTGTATTTTTCAGTCCGCGTATCAAAATATCCGATTGAAAAAAGGCGCGGGTCTTGCCGTAAAGTTCCTCTTTTGCCAAAAAATATTGCCCTGCAAAATGATTATCGTCAGGTGATTCGTTGGTAAAAAAACGATAATCTATCCAGCCTTTGATGAACTGCCGATAGGTCGGATTGCTCACCAAATCATCGTCATTCAGCGCGATTTCATGCACAAAATCAAAGAAACTCGCCTCCACATCTTTCTTATTCGCCGCATAGCCGTAAGCCAGCATATAATGCGCCCATTCGTACTCTGCATTGGCACGCAACTGCTTGATAAACATCGGTGAAAGGTCTGGGAAACTTCGCACGTAGCCGTCAATAGTATTCAATTTGTGCTGCTTGATACTCTTAGCATAAGAGGCGAAAGCCGACGGACTCAACAAGAAAATTTTCCCATAAATATCCGAAGGAACTTCATAGTACAGTGTTCCTTGTTTGTATTGTTTCCGTTTAAATTTGCTCTGTTCCGGAAACTGTCGCATGTAGGTCTGCAAGAGGCGATTATTTGCCCCTTCTGCTCCCTTGAAATAGACGCTGCGCTCAAAATTTTTCGCATCAGCATCCAATTCGATATTGTTGCCCGGCTCCACGTAGAGGCGCACCCAATCATTCAGTCCGTACGAAAGTGCAATAAATTGCGGTTCGGAAATCGGGATGAGAAATTGAAATTCATTATTTTCATTCAATTGAGTATCAAATGAATACTGCCGCATATTGGGTTGAGCTTCATCTATTTTAAGACTGATTTTTTTCCATGAAGCCCCACGCAGCGTGCCGCTGATTTGGGTATTGCCCGATTGGGCGAAGGCTGATTGACATAACAATACAGCACATAGTAAGGTCAGTAATGTACGCATGATAATAGTGTGTTTTTAGCGGGGAAAAGGTTCTTTGCTTATTGTGTTTTACTCTTTGTTATTTTTTTTATTTACAAAATAAAATTATTTAATACATTTAAAATCAAAAACAAAGAACCTGTAACGAAATATAAATATTGGGTGGGTGCAGTTGATAATATGTTTTTTCATAATACGATTTAATCGCTTGAATGTTTCATTGAAACGTTGTTTTATTTGTTTAGGTTCAATGGAATGTCTTATATTTACTTTAAAATCAAGAAATCCAATTACCGATGAATAATAAAAACAAAAAACGTAAAGACACCTTTTGGAAAGAGATCATTGAAGTGACGATTATGCCTTTGATGTATTTCTTTTTCCCTCAACAAGCCCATAAAATTGACTTTTCAAAAGGTGTTCGATTTTTGGATAAAGAGTTTAGCGAACTCTCTCCCGAACTTTCTGAAAATGCTAAGGGGCGACGTGCCGACAAGCTCGTTGAATTGGTACTCAAAGGCGGTGGTACGGTGTGGATACTCGTACATATAGAGGTGCAGGGCTACGTGGACGCAAACTTTGCCAAGCGGATGTTTGAATATTACTACCGTATCCTCGAAAAATACGGTAAACGAGTGACGGCACTTGCGATTTTTACGGATGATAGTCCAAGTTTTCATCCCACCGAATACCGCACCAAACTGTGGGGAACAGAACTCGTTTACCGATACAATACGTATAAATTATTGGATAAAACCCCAGCCGATTTTGCAGATACCGACAATCCATTCGCCGTTATTATGGAAACGGTATGGTACGACCTTGAACGCAATAAACTCAATGATAAAGATTTGGAAATCTTGAAGTTGCGATTGATTCGGCGTTTCTTAGAATTGGATTACTCGAAGGAACATATCGAACAAATCTTGCTTTTTCTCAGTTTTTATATTAAATTTGATAAAAAGGAATCAGAAGAACATTTTGGCATGTTTAGAAAAGTGGTTGACACTTTAACCGAAAAAAACAAGTAATTCCGTTTGCTAAACTTTTCAAGTTTC
>ENA-ORXR01000939-ORXR01000939.1-marine-metagenome-genome-assembly--contig:-NODE-939-length-34224-cov-6.063871_pt1 | contig 34224 bp, 33 predicted proteins | sample MGYA00237866_ERZ511479 | MGnify/ENA metagenome assembly ERZ511479
AGCTCCGCATTGCTAGAACCCGCGGGCCATCCCCACGCGGGTGGGGAAATCATCCGGGTGATCGCCTGATATTGCTATGCACTCGGGCCATCCCCACGCGGGTGGGGAAATCTCATCTCGAGAAAACGGCGTCAGTTCTAACCGCGGGCCATCCCCACGCGGGTGGGGAAATCCCACCTGCGGCTTGGATGGCGGCAACGTAAGCCGGGCCATCCCCACGCGGGTGGGGAAATCGCTTCGGCGATCGCTAGACGGGTCGCTAAGAACGGGCCATCCCCACGCGGGTGGGGAAATCTCTGAGTTATCAACGACTTACGGCCATAGATTCCATAAATTGAAGGCCGTTAGAACGGGAATAATTCCTCGTCCCGCCAGTTTTCGATGACCAAATCTAGGCCGGAGAGTTGGCCGATTCGTTTCCCTGAGGCTCCTTCGGGTCCGAAGCGTTCGATCTTGAATCCTTGGCTGTTAGGCTGACTGGAAATGGACAGAACGCCGAATTCTTTCGGAGAGTGGCGCAGGATGTAGTCCATGACCTTGGAATGAGTTCGGGTATTGAGCGTGCCCACAAAGACGTTCGGTTTCGGTTCGACGAACCAGCGTTTGAGCATGCCTCGGATGGCATCGGGCGTGTCGTTACAGACGAGGACGGTCATGACTTTTTGGGGAAGTCCATGAGCTTGGCCAGATCTCGCGGCATTCGCTGGAGGATGTTGGTTTGTTCAATCCGTTGTTTGAGCAGTTGTCGGGTCAGCGAGCCATCGTCGGTGCTGTGCTGTGCAATGGCATTGAAGGCGGCCGGCCAGGCGGTTTCGTGCTTGTAGAGATCAGCGACGTCGTAGATGAATGGCAGTGTTCCGGCATCGTGAACGAACCCGAGTTGAGGGAGGTAGCCCATGGAGCAACAGACGGCGGCGGTCAGGGAGTAGAGGCTGGCATTGGCCGCCGACAGAGCCTTGTTAATTCCGTCGGCCAATTCCCAATGTTGTTGGCTATAGTTCCGGCCTTTCCAAGTCACTCCGTACTCGACTCCGAGTCGGGCATACTCGCGTTTGACTCGTTTTCCTTCCATCCCACGGAGCTGCTTCACATTGGCAGAATCGACTTCGACATCCTCAAAGCGGAATCGGAACATGCGTCTGGCGACCTCTTCGTGTTGCGCCTTATTCGCCCAGACTGTCGCATGTTTCCGCGCCATTGAGTTGGCATGGTTCGGAGTGATTCCGAACGAGTAGAACCGCAGCCCTTCCTCACCCATCCAAAATGTCGGAGTGTTGCAATCGGCAAGCGCTTTGATGGCGGCGTGAGTCACGCTCGTCCCCGGCCCCAAGATCAGGGCCGAGAGGGTGGCCGCTGGAATCGCGACAACATCACCCTGCGCAGAGATCCATTTGACCGACGAATCATCAATTTCCAACCGCCCATGCTCCAGGTAGACCGGCGTCCACCGGTCTTTCGCCATGGCCAGCGTGTCGAGTGGAGGGCGTTGGAATATCATGAATTTGTTCCTTGGCTAGTCCTTCGCCTTGGGATGAAGGTCGATGACTAGCCGCCTCGCATAGCTGCGCGATGCGAACGATTCTGGTTGGTCAGAGACCAAGCGGGTGCCAGCCAACTGAGAATCATCGGCCTCCTCCCGCCTTTCGAAACTCTCCCAATTTTCGGTGTCCGTGGGAATTCTGGAAAGCAAGGTTTCCAAAGCCTGGTCGCGGCTGCTCTCCAGCCATCCGACAACCGGCGAGGCTGGCGGACAAGACCGCCGTCCCAGCGCCACTCCCCAAACGGGATTGGCAAGCGCTTCGAGACAGCGTTCCAGAAGTTCTTGCTTGCCCTGAAGGAAGATCCCAAAGCGTGCGTGTTGGAGGTAGTAACGTTCTAGTTCAACCGTTCCGAAGGTTCCGCCTCGGTCAGCCTTTTTTGGGACGTGAAGCTTCTGGTAGGTGGTTTCGTCGTAGCCTCCACCAACGGTCTGATAATCGCGAAGTTGGGTGACTGGAAGAGATCGAACCTTCCTGTAAGCGCGCCGCTGGCAAGGGACGCGTAGACTTGCCATCGCAAGGCGACCGAGTTCAGTGATACGCTGACGCTCTTCGTCAGGATCCAAGTTCTTGTCGATTCCTAGAGCTGCAGCGACAATGCCGATGACACCGCTTTTCGTCGGGTGCTGGCCGGTGGCTCGAAGTCGGAATTGGGAGCTGTCGCCCCAAGACTGGAGTGGGCCATCGAGGAGTAGGCCGAGCGTAGGAGTGTCGGGGGCTAGCATGGATCGTTCGAGTTTGTTTCGGTTCGGACTAACTGCCGAGTGGAGCCGTGAGCTGGCCTACGAGTTCATCCAGAGTTCCGGTGTCGTCGGAGATGATAGATTCGACGTCATTAGAGATTCCCCAGACATCCTTCTGGCGCTCGTTGTGGGCTTTGAGTTTTTCGATCGCTGGGGCAATGAGTCCGCCGCCTTTGTTGGTGAAGACTGGTTCCTCAAAGGCATTGACGAGTTGAAACGGAGTTCCCTTCTCTCGGTAGGTGCCCAGCACGAACGCAGGGCGGGTGTCGGCATTCATTGAATATCTTCTGGCGCTGGGAACGGACAGAATGACGCTGCGCAGAAAGGTTTCGACGACTGCCTTGCGGGCATCACTATCCAGTCCGCCGAGGTGGGTATCGCTGGCTAACAGATCGACATTCAAGGCGCAGTAGCGGTAGTAGGTCGCGGCATTAAATTCGAGCGTGCCGATCATGCCAGCTCCGGCGTCCTCTGAATCCTGCTTCCGGTCATCGACAGCGGAAAAGAAGTCGAGATCGTTGTCGCAGCGGTGCACAGAAAGTGCGTGGCCGAACATCGAAGCGGCTTCGACATTCAAGGTGGCGTCATTGGCCACCATTCGTCCGAAGAGTGCGATGTCGGCGCCATCGAGGCGCTGGGCTTTCTTGACTGCTTTTTCGGGCTTGTCTCCGTCCTTAACGGCCGCTGCGATTTGTTCGATTTCGCCAGGAGAGAGGTAGACCGCTGTGGTGACCTCTCCTTTTTCCTCGTCATCCATTTTCGAGAGAACCTTGGCAATGTCTTGGGCCATTGACTTCGCCTCTTCTTCTTCGACTCCTAGTTTCGACAGCGCTTCTTCGAAAGGGCCAACAATCAGGCGACTGCGCACTCCAGCGAAGGGTTGATCGGGATATTCTTCCTTAGCGAAGATGCGGCTGGCCCGCTTCAAGCATTGGGAGGAAAGGCGGGCTCGGTTGACACCGCCGAAGAGAGCGGATTTTGGAGCGCCTACGTCGTCGCGGTTGAGACAGGAGACGGGATAGCTCTGGAGGATATGTAGTTCGATGAGTTTCATGGGAGGTCAGTGAGTAGTCGTTGGAGGGTGTTAGTGAGAGTCGGATTGTATATGGATTGGAGACAGGCAGAGGAGGCCAAAGCCGAAGGCTCTGGCTGGCCCGATTCCTGCGGCCATAGCGGATTGCAAAGCACTGGCATCGTTCACTTCCAGAACTCCTTGGAAATCGACACCGTGGAGAATTCCGGCGCGCGATTGCTTCTTTGGTTGGAGTCGTTCGGTTGGGCGGAAAGCGGTTTTTACATCGTCTGGTTCTGGGATAGCGAAGCCAGCTGCTTCGCCCTTGTCTGTGAGCCAATTGAGCAATCCTCGCTGCGGCTGGCCGCGATCGGTCTCGCGATTTTCGCGGTGAGTGATGGCGACTCTGCGCGAGTTTTTGAGCAAGTTTCCGTCCTTGTCCGAGCGCACTTTCCGAGTTGGATTGGCGAGCAATGAAAAGCGGAAACGAGTGTGCTGGAAGTAGTCATCGGTAATCGATTTCACGGCCCAATCGGGTTCGGGGCACCACCCTGGTCGCTTCGGTTCTTGGGTCGATAGCAGGAGGATTTGGATATGGTCATCCTTCTGGTCGGTGCGGAAAAGAAAATCGCGCGAGGCATTTTTGCCTAGATGAGCGAAGGCTTCCCAAGTGGCTTGGTGCCATGCGTAGGGATCGCCAAATCGTCGTTTGGCGGCGATCTCGTACGGGAGTTGAATGCGTGTGAGCTGTAGCATCGGAACGGAGTGAGGGATTGAAGGCGCAGCTAGCCAGTGGGTGACTTTGTGTGAGTCGAGGTTTCCTTCTCGTCCTCGGAGGCGGCCGCGAGGTCTTGCGTTCCGAAATAGGATCTTGTCCACTTCATGCGTGATTCGTTGCTCCAGTAGTGAAGGTCGTAGAACAGTCGACTGTAATTGATTGGGATGTCTTTTGATTTTGCGTGTCGAGCGACTCGGCGAATCGCAATGCAGATGTCTTGACGGGTGCGGCAAGACAGGAGGCGACGGAAATGCTGGTTGAACGGGTTCTTCTCTCCCGCAGTGGTTCCAGGCGATGCTTTCGGGTCGATAGCGACGGCTAGTTTTCGACAGGTGTTACCGAAGTTTCCGGCCTTGTCACTGTGCTTCGGATGAAGCCCATAGAGCCCTGCGACTGTTTTCGCCGGATCTGTGAGATCGATTCCAGCGTGCCCGAGCGCCAACAGCCCTTGGTGCTCAGTAGCGTCGCTCAGGAGTTTACGCAGTTGAGACAAGAAGCCGCGGTTGGCTGCGCGAGAGGTCAGGGCTTTGATCGGGAAACTTGGTGGATCTTGGGAGTCAGGCATCGGAGTAATAGCTAGGGATGGCAGGGGAAATTAGGCAGCGGTTTTCTTCGGTTTCGCTGGGTTCTTAGGCCACAGCATCCGCAAACCACGGGCGTGAGCCATCGACTGACGCGGAGTGTCCGAGGGGCAAGTGTCAGCGTAAACTTGCCCGACGGTTCGTTTGCAGGCCCAGTGCCAGGGGCTGTCGGTATAGGGATCTTCTGATCGCCCCTCCGGTGGGTTTCGGATGAGTTCAAAGAGCATTGGCAGGTTGCTTTCAAGCCGATCCCAGAACTGTCCTTTCGCGATTCGCTGAAGGTCGGGTAGCCGCTTTTTGGGATCGAGTTTCATTTCGGTGGCGTAGGCAAAAAGGCCCTTACGCAAGGCACCTTCCCAGACCTCAGCGGCCGCGAGTCCTTTTTGGAAACGATTCACACCTGATGAACTGAGGAGTTCTTCAGGGAGAGCGAGAGGCCCAGAGAATTCGGCGCTGATGGTGTCCAGAACCTTCGCCTTGTAGTCAGTGACCATGCCTCCGCACCAGAGCTTTCGATTAGTCTTCTTCTCGCGGTGCCGAGCCATGACTGGGGTTGCGGGTGCAGCGTCGCCTGACCGGAGAATGGCTGGAAGGTCTCGCCAAATACCGCGATCGAGCTTGGCCGAGAGTAGGTAGTATTCATCAGGGGCGTTCTTCTTGGTCTTGATCATCTTCGTCGTCGTCGACTCGCGAGCCTTCTCAATACCGGGATAGAGGAAGCCGTTGTCGAGGATCAAGTTCGAACAATCATCTTCAAGCCAGATGCTGCGGCTCATCGGAACAAGGCGGCCCAGATAGCTCAGAGTGGCATTTCGCCCAACTGGATCTGTGTCGGGTTGTAGGATCGATTGGGAGGTCGGGGGCTTACGCCAAATTGGCGTTCCCATCCCTTCGGGATAGGGTGCGGTGTCTTTTTCACTCAGAAGATTTTCGAGAATCGTTTCCGCCAGATTGTTACCGAGGCGGAACGTATGGAGCGCGTTCCCATCGACACTGGGGCCACGGCCTTTGTAGCCACGCCCGATGAGCGGCGAAAAATTCTGGTAGGTTAGGAGAGTAAGAGCCAGGTCGGCTTTGGCAAAGGCTCGATCGGTGCCACCTGCGTGATCAAGCAGGGTCGGATTGTTGCCTGTGGCGAGATGCAGAAAGATTTTGCTACACGGCGTGGTCTTCTCCTTCTCGGTTCGGAACTGGAGAAAACGCGGGCCTTCCCCGAACAATTCGAAGCCGGACACGATCTCGTCTTGCTCAAGATAGTCGCTCACTGCGGCGACCAGATCCTTGGCAGAAAGTTTGTTAAGAGCGCTGGCTGACTGTGGCCCGATAGCATCCTGGGCAATCGCAATGAGCAGACGCAGAACGCTGATCCGTTCATGGGGCGGGAGTGCCAGAGAAGGGATTTGTGCAGACTCAGCGAAGACTTCACGCAGGGAAAGAGCACTCGAAGCTGCGGGGATAAATGGCGTGGTCAGGAGGTTCACGATTTTAGTGGAACACGAACGGTTCAGAAAGTAAAGTTTATATATAACTACTTCTCCATATCGTGGAGATGGCCCGTAGTTCTATATATCGTGCCCGATTTCCCCACCCGCGTGGGGATCCTATTCCGGGAAGCCGTCCAGACCTAGTCTTGGATGGAGGGCTTCGAATTCGTCACTCTCCTCAGCCCTTTGCTGGTCTTCTACTGCTGCTCGGTGGACGCCCAATGTGGACGAGTGGCGAAGTTCGGTGGCGTCTCGAACGGTGGCTCCGTTGAGGAGTTCGAGGACTCCACCATCGCCACAAACTGCGATGACGGTCAGATTGTGGCCTGCGTGTTTGGCCAGCCAAGATGGCGTTTCCGAAGGCAATGTGTCGACGAAGTGCCGCGGGATTCGGCAGGTATTGCGAAAGATGGCCGCAGCGAGCTGTGGATTCCAAGGCTCAAGTTCGTGCCAATTTTGAAGAAAGGTTCCGTCGAGCGGACTGACTTGGTGAGTCTTGTCATGGCAGCTTGGATGGGCAGCGAGGAGGACCAAGTCGACGGTCTGTTGCTCGATGTTCCGGGTCAGGGCGTTCTGTTCGGTGTCTCGACGACTCAGATGTGCTGCGGGTTGGCCTAAATTTTTGGCCTTGTCCTTCAGATCTTGTGACTCGCTTTGAAGAGTGTCGAAAAGCTCGGCCATTCCGTCGCCGAGGTCAGCTTGAACCCGATCTCCTTGGTCGGCTTCGTAGGAGTATGTGTCTTCAAGAAGCGGAGAAATGTCTTCGGGAAGGCTGATGACTTCTTTCGCTGTAAACAAGCCAGAGGTCTGCGTGAGAACGAACGGGGAGTAGAGGTAGCTATGTGGCCGAAGGGCGTCGCGAATCTCCTTCGCCGTTGCCTTGGGGAGAGTTGGTAGGCTTGGATGAAGGATCCAAGCTTCGGGTTCGCACGCGCAGGATTCTCCCGGTTTGAACTCGTGGCGGTGCAACCGCCCTACCCGCTGGAGTAATTGATCGGTCGGGCATAGGTCAGTGATGAGGAGGTCAGCAGAGACATCGACTGATTGTTCGATCACCTGAGTGCTGACTAATACACAGCCGCCTTTCGGTCGATGTTCTGGGTCCTTCCCGAGCAAGCGAACCCAATGGTCTTCTCGTCCGTCCGTGTCCAGATCTGGGTGGCCATTGCGTTCGAAATACGGGAACCTGCTGTGAAGAAGGCCGATCTCGAATCCGTCCGCTTCGGGAAGAATCGAGGCTAGTCGCTGGAACGTGTCTTGGGCGAGCTGGACGGTATTCCGAATGATCACCACGCACTTCCCTGAGAGAGCTTCTTTGGCAATGAGTTCTAAAAGAGGAGTATTAAGATCTGGTTTCTGAAGGAACTCGTGTCGCAGTGTGACCAGTCTGGCGCGACCAGTTGCTTCGTAGATGGTGGCGCATGGGAATTGTGATCCGGACAGTTCCAAGAGTTCGGTTCTTCGACGCTCGGTGAGGGTCGCCGAAAGGATGATCACCGTGCATTTGAGATTGAGAAGGCGTCCGATCAGAAGATCTAGAAGGCTTCCAGTGTAGGCATCGTAGCTATGGACTTCGTCAAAGATCACGACCTTCCCCGCCAATCCGAAGAGACGTAGGAAGAAGAACCGCACGGGTAGAGTGCCCATCAAGGCCTGATCGATAGTACCAGTGCCAAAGTTCGAAAGCAGCGCTTTTCGTGAAGTAAACCACGGCCGGGCGTTGTGTTCGTCGGCATCGGATCGCTGGCGGCCTTCGTCGGTTCCGCCGGATGCGATTTGAAGGGCGGTCGGGTCAACCAGCCAAGACGCGGAGTGCGCGAGGGCTTGTGCTCCATCAGCGCCAGCGGCCTCAAGAAAAGCAGAGACTCGCCTGTGAATGAGATTTGATGTGAGCTGAGTAGGTAGAGCGAAGTAGAGCCCCCGAGCTTGGTTTGAGGTAATCAGCTGGTGAGCTGCAGCGAGCGCAGCTTCCGTTTTTCCACCGCCCATAGGTGCCTCGATGAGGTACAAACCTGGCTCGGTGATGGTCTCCAAAGCGGCAGTTTGAAGAGGGTTCAGCGACTCAAACCCAAATAGCGATCCCAACTCATCCGTTGGACTGAGTTTCTCGCGATTCCAGCCAATCCCTTCCAAAACTTCACGGGCCGCCGCTTTAGTGGCTTTAAGATTAGGTGTGGGAGTGCGAAAGGACTTCGGCGGGGGAAAGAAGTGCTCGTTCGATCCTATCCAATCGGAGACGACGATGCAGCCAGCGATCGCCCAGCCGAGTTCTTCTGGTGGCGTTTCAGCAGTGCCTGTTGGCAGGGTGGGGAAGCCAGCATCCAATAGGTTCTGGTAGAGGTCAGCGCGGAGGCTCTTAAACTCTTCCTCTAGTTCTTCGTGGTCGACTGCACTCGCCTGATGGCGCCCATGGTGTGCGCCAACGGCTTCGGCCAAAGGTTGCAGATCATCAGAAAGAACCTCCGGATCTTGAAGGAAAGCTTGGGAGACCTGGGCATGGTTGCCGACTGAGTCTGCCAAACCACGAAACCCGTCTGGAAAGTGTTCCTTTGCCCAGGTCGTAGACTTGAGCTGGAAACCGACCGTGATCTTCCCAACGTCGTGAAGGGCGGCAAGCGTCGCCAGTTCGGGGGGGAACAGAGTCGCAAGAAAGGGGGGTAAGTCTGCAAGAATTTCAGACGCAATTGCTCCAACGATTAGGCAGTGAGTCTGAACGGATAGAGCTGGGGCATTATCTAGCCTTGTCTTCGCCCAACAGTCTTCGAGTTGGGCGAGGAACTTTGAGCCTAGCTTCATGAAATGTGGGCTATTTGCCGAGTGAGTTAATGAACGAGACCGAGTGCGCCGAGAACGAAAATGGCCGACCGGAAATCGGTCGGCCATGTCGCGAGCAGGCTCGCTTTGAAAATGGTGGAGGCGAGGGGAGTCGAACCCCTGTCCTAGTAACCCGCATCCTGAGAATCTACATGCTTATTCGATCCTTTGATTTAGGAGATCCAGCTCCGATCGACAGGATCAGGATCTCCGATTGCCACTGTAACCTCTCGCTTGTCAGCCCGGACACCCGGCTTCGAGCCAGCCTGTTTTTTGTCGCCCCTCACCTTAACAGGCGTCGAGTGAGTGGACGTACAGCTTAATTAAGCTGCTAGCGCTAGTGCAGGTTCTTCGTTAGCATTTATGTTTTTGAACCGACGATTTACGAGGCCAACGGTTCATCCTCGGCATGCAACCCAGGCTTAAGACTACAAGTCGAAGCCAAAACGCCCCCAGATTGAAACTTAGGTTACCCCGCATTCCTAAGAAATCAAGGAGGTAGCGCCTTACTGACTGCTTGTTTCTGGAGAATCCAGCGCGGTGCTATTTGCGCGATGTCCGAGACGCTCCATCGGATTGAATCGACTTTGAGTCGTCAGCAGTGCGGATATGAGTTCTAGGATCTTACTGATGCCCTAGGAGATCCAGGATTTTGGGCCCTTCAATTTATTTTGGGGCGATTCAATTTGTTAGCTAAGATCGTTGGCGGAGATCTATTAATTAAAGATGAGCCCTCTCAACAAACTAGTCGTCGCCACCATCACCACCTCCCTCTTGGGATTCACCCAAGCTGGAGCAGTAACGGTCACATTCACTGAAGAAGCGGTCTCTGGTGACCCGCACACCGGGCCGCTGATCGTAGCGAGTTCGACGGACTTGGTGCAGACCAGTCTCGGTGCGCCTCTGAGTGGATCGTTTGAAGATAGCCGATCTAACGTTGGCGGAATCGCTGATGGCGCGATCGATACCAGCACAGGAACCTTGCCTGATATGTTCGGCGGCATTGGTGGTCGGACCGGCAGAAATCTGCTGGTCGAGTTCGACACGACAGCTAGCCCTGCGGGATACGATATCACAGAGATCGCGACGATAGCTTCTTGGTCGGATCGGACGGGCCAAGCCTATTCGGTTAGCTACAGCCTCGTCGGTAGCCCGACCACCTTCGTCCCAATTACCACGATCAACGGATTGGACGACGATGGTTACGTTAATGGCTTTACCAATAATGTCGTCAATGAGCTGTCAATTACTGACGCATCGGGATTGGTCGCTTCGGGGGTCGCAGCGGTTAAGTTCGATTTTCTGGATGATGATATTAGCTGGAATGTCTACCGCGAAGTCGACATCTTCGGGTCACCGACACCAGTTCCGGAACCATCGCGAGCCATACTAGTTGGTGTGGGTTTAGCGCTTTGTGGGCTTCGGCGAAGGAAGTAGTTATAGATTCTTCCACTGAGGTTGTCGTTCGGTAGGCTGGTCATCCATCCGACCGACCTGTGCTCCATTGGCAACCGCCTGGTGTTTGCTGGTTGCTGTCTGTTCAAGAAGTCTGCCCTTGGCTCAACCGGCGCATTGGCTCTTCGGTGGAAAATAGCAGGCGACCAACTCGCCTCGCGATGACCGGATGGACTTCAGCCAGCGGAGCGGATCGCCTCATCTGAGCGTGGTGACACGATTCTGCTTAGATGCGCGGTTCAGACTTTGTGAAATTTTTCACAAAGTCCTTGCACTGAGGTATCGAAATGAGTAGGAACAGCTTGGAAGGAGGGTCGTGAAGGCTTCTCCATAACCGACTTCGAGACGGTGAATACGGAAGCAGCAATCGCATCTATGTTTGGGGGACAAGGTTCCCCAGTTCTTGCCCTTTCGATCAATGCCTCAGAGCTCTTCGAGAACTTCAGTTTTTTGACGTTCCTGACGAACTCAGCGTTTGTCGGTTTGATCGTGGTAGGGTTAATCTGGTTTTTCGCTCACAAGGCGACCAAGAAGATGACCTTAATCCCTTCGGGAGCGCAAAACGCTTTCGAGTTCGTGGTCGAGTTTCTTTACGGCCAAGTTGAGTCGATTGTGGGGCCGAAAGTAGCGCCCAAGGCGTTCCCGCTTCTTGCGACGCTGTTCCTGTTCATCCTGATTGCTAATTGGTTCGGCCTGATGCCGGGAGTCGGAACCATGGGTTTCAGTGAGTCGACCAAGATGATGACTGTCGATTCTCACGCATCGGATTTCCGCCCGCTTCTGCGCCCTGCGACTGCCGACTTGAATATGAACCTCGGGATGGCGCTTTGTTTCATGCTAATCTGGGGCTGGCTGACTCTTTCAGAACTCGGATTTATGGGATTCATCAAGCACACCTTCGGTTCAAAGGGTGGTCTTAAGGGTTTCATGGGCATGTTCGTGGCTCTGATCTTCTTGATGGTCGGATTGATTGAGATCGTTTCGATCATCTTCCGCCCAGTATCTCTTTCGCTGCGTTTGTTCGGTAACGTGTATGCCGGTGAAACCCTTCTTCACACGATGGGCAGTATGCTGGATGGGCTCGGTGGTATTCCGGCCTTTCTCGGTAGCGTCGCACTGCCGCTTCCATTCTACTTCATGGAGATTCTCGTGGGAGCGCTTCAGGCCATGGTGTTTTCCTTGCTGTGCGCGGTTTATATCAAGCTTTCGACCACTCACGACGAGGAACACGATCACTAATTTCCCGGCGTTCGCGCCGACAACAACTCTTGCTACTGGGACCATAGGCAAACCGTGGGCGGTAGCATAAAACCAACCAACTAGAAGAAAAGGAACACAGACCATGCTTATGGATCTTCTCCCAATGCTCGCCGATGGCGCAGCAACCGCAGCAGCAGCAGCAGGTGACGTTGCTGAGTCCGCCACAGCCGGCAACATCAACGGCTCACTTACACTCGCCGTCGCAGGTGCAGGCGCCGCGATCGGTGTCGGCATGATCGGTGCTAAGGCAGCAGAAGCTGTCGGACGCAACCCGAGCGCATTTGGTAACATTCTTACCATTTCGATCATCGGCATGGCGCTCGCTGAGGCGATCGCCATTTACGCCCTCATCCTCGCCTTCCAAGGTCGTTAGGATTCGGGCGGGCTTAACAGCCTTCCGCCGATCGGTAGTTTCTAACTGCCGGTCGGCACTTTCACTTTTTCTCTTTCTTTTCCGCAACAACCGCCTCCCGGCAAACCGTCTCCAACCATGGGTGATATCCTCAGTCAATTCGGAGTAACTTGGCCCAAGCTCATTGCTCAGGTCTTGATCTTCGCGATCGTTTACATGATCCTGAAAAAGAAGGCCTTCGGCCCGATTCTTGCAATGCTCGAGCAGCGCAAGTCCCGGATCGCAGAGGGGGAGCAAAACCTCAATAAGATCCGCGAGGAGCTTGAGGGTGCTGAGGCAACTGCCAAAAATCTCGTCGCAGAGGCCAATGCCGATGCCGAGCGTATCATCGAGGAAGCCAACGCGAGTGCGCAGGCTAGCGCCGATAAGAAGTTGGCCAAGGCGGCGTCAGATGCGAAATCTGTTCGCTCCAAAGCAAAGGAAGAAACCGAACAAGAACGCGATCGCCTTCTAGGTGAACTCAAGCGCGACTTCGGACGCATGGTCGTCGAAGCCACCGGCAAAGTCTCCGGTAAGGTTCTCAACAAGACCGACCAAACCAAGATCAACAAAGAGGCTGCCGCTCAAGTCGGCCTCTAGTCACTGAAGAGTCCGTCTTCTTCACTCCCTAACGAGATGAGCGCCAAATCCGATGCCCTCAGCGCAGCCCGCCTGCTGCTCCGTGCTAGCCGCAACAAAAACGGTGGCATTGATGGCAAGAAGGCCAAGAGCCTGGTCAAGAGGATCGGTGACGCGAAGCCGCGCAACTACCTTATGATGCTCGATTCCTTCAAGCGCTTGGTGCGTTTGGAGATCGAAGCGAGCTTGGCTCATGTCGAAAGCGCGATCGAACTCGATGCCGACACCAAGAAAGGCCTTGAGGCTGATCTGAAGTCGAAATACGGCAAAGAGACCACGGTCGAATACTCCACCAACGAAGAGCTGCTCGGCGGCCTTCGCATTCGTGTCGGTTCCGATGTCTGGGACGGCACTGTTAAATCCAGGCTTGAGCAACTCAGCCTAGCATTCAGCTAATTTTTCTAAACCACTTCTGTTTTAACGTTTCACCGTTCTTCAAGCCATGAGCAACATCCTTCAGGAGATCGAATCCGAGATCGCCAACCTCAAGACCTCGGTCACCAAAGCCAATGTCGGAACTGTCCGCCAGATCGGTGATGGTGTCGCCAAAATCGAGGGCCTCAGCGACGTCCAACTTAACGAGATGGTCGAGTTCCCCGGTGGACTCTACGGTCTTGCTCTCAACCTTGAGGAGACCGAAGTCGGTGCTGTTGTTCTGGGTAACGGAGACGGCATTAAAGAAGGTGACGAAGTCAAAACGACCGGTCGTCTTCTCGAAGTTCCTGTCGGCCGCGCGATGCTCGGCCGGGTAGTCAACTCCCTCGGCCAGCCGCTCGACGGCAAAGGCGAGATCAAGACCGATGTTTTCGCTCCAGTGGAGAAGATCGCTCCTGGTATTATTAAGCGGAAATCAGTTTCGGTTCCCGTCCAGACCGGCATCATGGCGATCGACGCGATGATTCCTATTGGTCGCGGTCAGCGTGAGTTGATCATCGGTGACCGTTCGACTGGTAAGACGACGATCGCAGTCGACACTATCATCTCTCAGGCGAAGCAGAACAAAGCGGCCGAAGAAGGTGACCTTACTGATCACAAGCCGATGATCTGCGTCTACGTGGCCATCGGTCAGAAGAACGCTAACATTGCTCGGATCGTGAAGACGCTCGAAGAGTCTGGAGCCATGGAATACACCGTGGTGGTTTCCGCTTCGGCTTCCGATTCTGCAACCAACCAGTATCTGGCTCCCTACGCTGGTTGCTCAATCGCTGAGTGGTTCATGGACCAAGGCGAAGATGCTCTCATCGTTTATGATGACCTTTCCAAGCACGCGGTTGCCTACCGTCAGGTGTCTCTGATTCTGAAGCGTCCTTCCGGACGTGAGGCGTATCCTGGTGACGTTTTCTACCTGCACTCACGGCTTCTTGAGCGCTCCGCTCGTCTCTCCGAAAAAGAGGGTGGTGGTTCGCTGACGGCTCTGCCGATCATTGAGACTCAGGCCGGTGACGTGTCCGCTTACATTCCGACCAACGTGATCTCGATTACTGACGGTCAGATTTTCCTTGAGACCGACCTCTTCTACCAAGGTATCCGCCCAGCGATTTCTGTTGGTCTGTCCGTGTCTCGTGTCGGCTCCGCCGCTCAGACAAAAGCGATCAAGAAGGTCTCTGGAACGACCAAGCTCGACCTCGCCCAGTTTCGTGAGCTTCAAGCCTTCGCGCAGTTCGGATCCGATTTGGATGAAAAGACTCAAGCCCAGATCTCTCGTGGTCTGCGTATTGTTGAGCTGTTCAAGCAGAACCAATATTCTCCGAAGAGCCTTGAGAGGATGGTCTCAGTTCTTTATGCCATGCAGAACGGTGCCTTTGACGATGTCGAAGTCGAAAAGATTGAGGACTGCCAAGAGAAGTTTGAGGAGTTCCTCGATACACGGAAGGAAAGTCTGATGGCTGACATTCGTAAAGAGAAAGCTCTGACCGACGGCATTGTTGACGAACTCAAGACTGCCATCGAAGACTTCAAGAAGTCCTACAACGCTTCCTAAATTCGTCGCGACTGCCGTCTAGTCCACCCGCGACCCGTCCCTCCTTCAACCCACTGCGATCATGCCGAATACCCGCGACATCCGCCGCCGCATTAAGTCGGTCAAGAATACTTCGCAGATCACGAAGGCGATGCAGCTCGTGGCTGCCTCGAAGATGAAGAAGGCGCAAGACCAAGCGCTGAACGGCCGCCCGTTTGCTGAGACCTTGAATAAGGTCGTCAACAAGCTGAAGTCGAAAATGGACGACGACACCCACCCGCTTCTCGAACAGCGCGGAGAGGGTGGCAAGACATTGGTGATTGTCGTAAATACCGACAAAGGACTTTGCGGAGGTCTCAATACGAACCTTCTGAAGGCAGTTGTTGAGGCATCTCCCGATGGAGCAGATTTCGCCACCGTCGGTAAGAAACTGAGCAAGTCGCTCGTCCGGTCTGGCGCTAACTTGGTTGCTGAGTTCATCTTGCCCGATCCAGTTGGTTTCGCCGACTGCAAGACCGTTTCTAAATTCGCTGCCGAGAAATTCCTCGAAGGTGAATACGACACGGTGATGGTCGCCTTCACCAATTTCGTCAACACCCTGACTCAGACTCCAGCCGTTGAAACGTTGCTTCCTGTGAGCGCCGTTTCTCTCGGCAAGAAAAAGGATTTCGAGGGCATGGGTCAGGACAAAGAGTGGGACAAGGCTGAGGAAGAGTCCGGCGGTGACGGAGCGCTTTCCGGTTACCTGTTTGAGCCCACGCCCGTCGATGTTTTCTCAACGGCAGTTCCGATGTATGTCGACTATGAGTTCTACCAGATGGTTCTCGAAGGTCGCGCATCAGAGCACAGTGCCCGAATGGTCGCGATGAAGTCGGCTACCGACAATGCGAACCAGCTGGCCAAAGATCTGACACTCGAATACAACAAAGTCCGTCAGGCCGCGATCACCAACGAGCTTCTCGAGATCACAACCGCCATGAAGGCGCTCGAATAATCTTCGTCCTAGTTTTTCTCACTTCTCTTTTTTACACACACTTCTTTTCCTTCCTACCTCTCCATTCCCATGGCCACAGCTACCAAGAACGGAACCATCGTCCAAGTCATCGGCGCCGTTGTCGATATCGACTTCTCCTCAGCCGACGATCTCCCAGAGATTAACAATGCCCTTGAGATCGACTACGAACTCTACGGCAGCGAAACGACCCTCGTCCTCGAAGTTCAGCAGCACCTCGGTGATGGCTGGGTTCGTGCAGTGGCAATGACCACGACAGAAGGTCTGAAGCGCGGTATGGATGTCCGCAACACCGGTGCTGCGATTTCGGTTCCTGTTGGTGAAGGCGTTTTAGGTCGAATCTTCGATGTCTGCGGTCGTGCGGTCGATGAGAAAGGCCCTGTTAAGGCTGATAAATACTATCCAATTCACCGCGAAGCTCCTGCCCTCGTTGATCAGGATACTTCTGCAACCATCCTCGAAACAGGGATCAAGGTGGTCGACCTGATTTGCCCATTCACCAAGGGTGGTAAAGTCGGTGCGTTTGGTGGTGCTGGTGTCGGTAAGACCGTCATCATCATGGAGCTGATCAATAACATCGCGAAAAACCACGGTGGTTTCTCACTGTTCGCGGGTGTTGGTGAGCGGACTCGTGAAGGTAACGATCTCTACGAGGAGATGTCTGAAGCGAAGGTCATCGACCAGGACGATCTGTCCAAGTCGAAGGTGGCTTTGGTTTATGGTCAGATGAACGAGCCTCCGGGTGCTCGTCTCCGTGTCGCTCTTTCAGCGCTTTCCATGGCGGAGTATTTCCGTGATGAGCAGAATCAGGACGTTCTACTTTTCGTCGATAACGTGTTCCGATTCTCTCAGGCTGGTTCTGAGGTTTCCGCACTTCTCGGCCGGACGCCTTCTGCTGTGGGTTACCAGCCGACGCTGGCATCTGAGATGGCGACTCTTCAGGAGCGAATCACTTCGACCAACAAAGGTTCGATTACTTCTTTCCAAGCGGTTTACGTCCCTGCGGATGACCTTACCGACCCCGCTCCTGCGAACACATTCGCTCACCTTGACTCAACGGTCGTTCTTGAGCGTTCGCTTGCTGAGCTCGGAATTTACCCAGCGGTTGATCCTCTCGCTTCGGTGTCGAATGCTCTCGCTCCAGAGATCGTTGGCGAAGAGCACTACCGCGTTGCTCGTGGCGTTCAGAACGTGCTTCAGCGTTACAAAGACCTTCAGGACATCATCGCCATTCTCGGAATGGATGAGCTGTCCGACGATGACAAGCTGACCGTTTTCCGTGCTCGGAAAATTCAGCGTTTCCTCTCTCAGCCATTCCACGTGGCCGAGGTCTTCACCGGTTCACCTGGTGTTTATGTTTCTGTTGAAGAAACCGTACGCTCGTTCGCAGAGGTTCTCGACGGTAAGCACGATGATGTCGCCGAAGGTAACTTCTACATGAAGGCCGGAATCGACTCTGTCGACAAGTCGTAGAGGTTTCGATCATCCCTTCTAATTCTACTATCCCATGGCTCTTCATCTTGAAATCGTAACTCCGGAAGCCAAGATATTCTCGAAGGAGGTCGACACTGTCGTGATCCCAGGGATGAACGGTGAGGCCGGTCTTCTGCCGAACCACGCTCCTCTCGTTACGACTCTCCTACCTGGCGAACTTCGCTACATGAAGGATGGGCAGGAAGAGGCGTTGGCCATCGGTGAAGGCTTTGTCGAGATCAGTGCAGACCGTGTTTCGGTGATCACCGATCTCGCCGCAGGTGAGGCCGACATTGACGAGAAGAAGGTTGAAGAAGCGATGGCCAAGGCTGAAGACGCTTTGAAAAATCCTGGCGATGCCAGTATGGAAGACCTCGCCGCTGTTCAGGCGTCGATTCAGAAATCAATGGCGCAACTCCGCGTAAAGCGCCGTCGGCGTTCGATTTAGGTCAGTTATTGGCAAAAGAGGCCCGAAAGTTTGGAGACGCCGAATCATCGACTCGGAATACGATTTGGGCGTCAGGTGATTGGAAGATCGAGATGGTTCTAGCGTCTCTCACTCGTCCGAAGCGCTAAGGCCAAAATGTAGGAGGAAGTTTACGACCGATCTGGCGAGTTCATCGGTCGTAAACTTCCTCCTACATGTTGGCGCAGGGAAAATCTCTAACCCAAAAAGAATTCTCTGCGAATCGATAGATCCGGTATAGTATTTAAGATGTCATGGTATTTAAGGAAGGGCGAAGACACCCAAGGTCCTTTTTCTGAAGATCAGGTTGCTCAGTGGATCAACGCTGGAGATTTAGGTCCGGATTGTTGGATGTGGTCTGAAGGCATGCCTGATTGGGTGCCGGTTCCACAGCCTGAGGCACCCCAAGGACCGCCCCCGATGCCTTCTCCGGTTCAACCCACCAACCCTGCTGCCCCGACTTACAACTCTCCAGTATCTCCCGCGCCTGCGCCGCCCGCACAAACGGCGCAAGTTGCTCAACAGCCGAGCCATCAGCATCAAGCCCGTGTCGTCCGCAATGACGCCGTGCAAGGAGCTCAGGCAATGGCCGGAGGGGCGGCCTCAGCTGTATCCGCTGGAACCGCCGCGGCAGGTACTGCGTTGGCTGGAGCTGGTGGTGCGCTTTCCTCAGCTGCGTCAAATATTGGCGAAAGGATTTCCCCTGATAGTGAGCTGGGAAATCTCCTTAAAAGCGAAGGCGATCAGCCCGTCGTGATCTCAGGTGAAACCGCCAATCTCGGAAAACGTTTCGTAGCCAAGGTGATCGATAGCTTTATCATTGGCATCCCATTCATGATTATCGGGTTCGTCATTGGTATGATTTTCAAAGGCAATAACCTTGGGCAATTGCTGTCGGGAGTTCTTCAGTTGCTAAACATCGCTGCTTTCTTGCTCTACAATTTCTTCTTCCTGAAAAAGTCGGGCCAGACTGTTGGTAAGAAGCTTCTAGGCTTAAAGGTCGTCGATAGTAACTCTCAGTGCCCTCCCCAAGAAATTCCTTTAAAGCGTAGTCTCTGGGAATTGGTGCCGTTTGGACATCTCCTGTGTTTGTTCAATAAGGAACGCCAAGGCCTCCACGACAAAATGACCGGATCTCGTGTCATTGAGGCATCGTAGCTGGACGATATCCTGTGTGTGCGTGAGTTCGCCTCTTCGCCTCGTTGAGATATGAAGGCATTGATCGCTGACATCACGACGCTTCCGCTCGACGCGATTGTCAACGCAGCGAACTCTTCACTTCTTGGAGGTGGTGGAGTTGATGGGGCTATCCATCGAGCAGCAGGCCCAGAGCTCGTTCACGAGTGCCGGCTATTGGGTGGCTGTAAGCCGGGTGAAGCGAAGCTGACGAAGGGATATCGGCTACCAGCGAAATACATCATCCATACCGTCGGCCCAGTTTGGAATGGTGGCGAAAAGAACGAAGAGAGGATCTTGCGTTCTTGCTACAAGCGATGTCTAGAAGTTGCGGAATCGCAGGGCGATATAAACACCCTAGCCTTCCCTGGGATCAGCACGGGGATCTTTGGATTTCCCAAGGATCTCGCAGCAGAAATCGCGATGGAATCGTGCCGACACAGCGCGCTCGAGATCACCTTTTGCTGCTACTCACCGGCTGACCTCGAGTACTACGAATCCTTAGAATAGGAATAGCCGTGTTATTGCGAAGCTCCGGTAAAGCCGAGCAGGCGCGGCGGACAGGAATGTCCACGCTCCGGTAAAGCCGAACAGGCGTGGCGGACAGGAATATCCACGCTCCGGTGAGAGCCGAACAGGCGTGGCGGACAGGAATGTCCACGCTCCGGTAAAGCCGAGCAGGCGCGGCGGGCAGGGATATTCACGCTCCGGTGAGAGCCGAACAGGCGCGGCGGACAGGAATGTCCACGCTCCGGTGAGAGCCGAGCAGCGTGGCGGGCGGACAGCTTGTGAAGTTCGCTTGCCGCCTACGCAAAGGTTCTCGCTCGGGCTCACTTCGGCAGGCCGAGACGACCTGACCCCTACCTTTATGGCTCGCGACTATTCCTCTTCTCCGCCGTCGTCCTCACTAGCGGCTTCGTCTGAACCTTTGTCAGTCTCTTTCCCGGCTGGCGCTGCGTCATTAGTATCCGTTGCGTCGGAACCTTCGCTCTCAGGATTCTCTTCGTCCTCGCCATCCTCTCCGTCACCTTCAAATTGAACCACTCGGGCGAGATCTTGAATGGTCTCGCCTTTTTTGAGGTCCATGATTTTGACGCCTTGAGCGGATCGGCTCAGTTTGCTAATTCCGGAAACAGAGAGTCGGACGCTTTGGCCGGAGCTGGTCATGAACATGACTTCGTCGCCTTCCTCTTCGTGAACGACGGTTCCTCCAGCGACTCGCCCAGTCCGATCGGTGATCTTCATCGCGATGACACCTTTTCCACCTCGGCCTTTGGTCGGGAAGTCGGTGAAAGGGCTGCGTTTTCCGATTCCGTTTTCGGAACAGATCAGGAACTGAGCTTCGTCATCGGCAACAGCGACGGCGACCACATAATCGCCTTCGCGCGGACGGATTCCACGAACTCCGCGCGATGCTCGGCCGACGGTTCTAATGTTTTGCTCGTTGGTTCGGACACAGAGCCCGCCGCGAGTCAGTAGGCAGATATCGTCATCACCTGTGGTGAGCCGGACATTGACCAACTCATTCCCCTCGTCGATTCGGATCGCAATGATGCCGTCCTTACGGTGGTTTTTGTAGTCGATGAGTTTGCTCTTCTTAACCGTCCCGTCCTTCGTCGCAAACAGCAGGCATTGGTCAGAGAGGAAGGTGTTGTCGTTACCTTCATCGTCCTTTGTTCCTTCGAGCCTGAGAACCGCTGCAATGGTTTCTTCGGGCTGAAGGTTGAGCAGGTTCTTAATGCTTCGTCCTTTGGCAGTTCGACCACCTTCGGGAATGGCATACGCCCGGTGGACATAGACCCGACCGGTGTTGGTGAAGAACATCAGGTAATCGTGAGCGCCGGCAGAGAACAGGTGCTCGACGAAATCGGCTTCGTCTTTTTCGTCGACCTTTTCTTTGGTCTCCATGCCCTTGAGGCCTTTGCCGCCTCGGTTCTGGGTGCGATATTCTGCGGACAGGGTGCGCTTGATGAAGCCGCGCTTGGAGATCGTGATGACGTTGCCTTCGTTGGCAATGAGATCGACGATGTCCATGTCGCCGTCCCATGGCAAGATATCTGTGCGGCGTTCTGTGCCGTACTTGTCCTGAATTTCGCGAAGCTCGTCTTTGATGATGCCGAGAACGCGGGACTCCTTGTCGAGGATATCGAGGTAATCGACGATCTCTTCGAGGACTTTCTCGTAAGCGCCTTTGACTTTGTCCTGCTCCAGGCCGGTGAGCTGGTAGAGACGCAGCTCGAGAATGTGATTCACCTGGTTGTCGGTGAGCTTATAGAACTTCCCGTCGACACTTGGTTGGCCGCGCAGATGGATTCCGTAGGCCTTGGCTTCGTCGAGTGAGTACTTCTTGGCCTTTAACTTAATGAAGGCTTCCTCGCGGTTGTTCGAACCCCTGACGATCTTAATGACCTCATCGAGATCTCCGATCGCTGTGAGATAGGCTTCGAGCTTCTCGGCCTCCAGCTCGGCCTTGGCCAAGAGGTATTTCGTACGCTCGATGATGACCTCGCGCCGGTGCTCGATGTAGCAATTGATCGCGTCCTTCAGGTTGAGAACGCGCGGGCGGCGGTCATCGATCGCCAGCATGTTTGTCGAGAACGTGGTCTCAAGCTGGGTGTGCTTGTAGAGATTGTTCAAGACGACCTGTGGGCGGGCATCTCGTTTCAGGTCGACCACGACCCGGGTGTTTTCGTCGGACTCATCCCGAACGGCACTGATTTCAGTGATGACTTTCGTATTGACCAGCTCAGCGATCTTCTCGACGAAGGTCGCGCGGTTCACATTGTAGGGGATCTCAGTGACGATGATCTGCTCGTGATTCTTGTGCTCGGCGATCTCAGCACGGCCACGGATCCGAACGGAGCCTTTACCGGTGTTGATGTAGTCGCGGATGCCTTTCGTTCCGAGGATCGAGCAACCCGTTGGAAAATCAGGACCGAGAATGTACTCGTTGAGCCCGGCGATCGTAATGTCTGGATCGTCGATCTGAGCGATGATGCCGTTGATCACCTCACTAAGGTTATGCGGCGGGATATTGGTCGCCATACCAACAGCGATACCAGTGCCGCCGTTGACGAGAAGGTTGGGGAACGCTGCTGGAAGAACGGAAGGTTCTTTCCGGGTCTCGTCGTAGTTATCGACGAACTTGACCGTGTTCTTGTCCATGTCCGTCATCAGAGCCACCCCGAGGTGGGTCAGACGGGCTTCGGTGTAACGCATGGCAGCCGGAGGGTCACCCTCGACTGAACCGAAGTTTCCTTGGCCTTCGACGAGGATGTCCCGCATCGACCAGTCCTGCGCCATATTGACGAGAGTCGGGTAAATGGCTCCATCACCGTGCGGGTGATACTTACCCATCGTTTCACCGACGATCCTGGCGCACTTCAAGTGGGCCTTGCTCGGTGACAGCGACAAATCGTTCTGCATCGCATAGAGCAGACGTCTTTGGGAAGGTTTTAGACCATCTCGTGCATCGGGCAATGCCCGTGAAATGATCACCGACATCGAGTAGTCGAGGAACGAGTTTTTGACCTCGTCTTCGACGTTGATGAAGTCCTCTTTATCCGGTGTTTCGTCAGCCATGATTTGATGCGGAATTTTCACCCGCGATCTCAGCTGAAAATGTAGCGAGAATTCGGCTTTGGGCTAGTGCGAATTCAGCCATTTACCGCTTATTTACAGGGAATTCCGCCGATTTGAGAGGCTTTTCGGGTCTCATCGGTTTCTCAGACTCAAGGCGATCGTTCGCGCATAGATAGAGCCGGAACTAGACTTCTAATATCTGTGCGGCGATGGCCTCCAAATCTGCTGAATTTGGGGCGGAATCGATCGCGGCTTGATCGTCTGAAATCTCCGCTCGATGACAGATCCGTCCAGCTTTCCAAACCACTGGTTTGGTGCCATAGGGTCCGACCATTCGCGGATCTGACCAGGTATGGATTCCGATGACGTTCGGATTCACTGCAGCAGCAATGTGCATGGGGCCGCTGTCGACGCTGATAACCCCCTTCGCCATCCGACTTAACCAGAGCAGCTCGCCAAGTGAAGTCCTGCCACAGAGGTCGAGCAAGCGCGGTCCGGTGGCCACTGGCATTTCTTTCGGGCGACTGCCAACTAGGACGACGGGGGCAGGGCTGAGCGCCTCGATGAGGGTGTCGATCGAGGCGGCATCCAGTGTTTTTCCACGCCCTCGAGAGTAGGGATGGACAAGAACGAATGAGCGAGGAAGGCCGATCGCTGGTTGGTCACCTTCGCCAAAGGGAAAGCAGATGTCTTCGGTTGAGAACGGCAATCCGGCGGCGGCCGAAGTGATTCGGAGGCAATGCTCAACGGCGTGGGTTTGAGGTGGGATGTCGACCTTTGTCGAGTAGAACCAAGGAGCGAACTCGCGTGCGTTAGCGGCACCTACAATTCCCGAGCGGTGGCTTCGAGTGCGAGCGATCATGGCACTCCGGAACAGGCCTTGGAGGTCGATCACTAGCTCGCTCTCAGGAGCGCCCGAAGAGCTCTCCTTCGCCCATCGCCGGAATCCAGAAAGAGCACGAAAGCCACGGAGGTCTCTTCTCGGAAATCCTGTTAACGTATCGATCCCCTCAACATGGTTGAGAAGCGGGAGCCACTCGGTATTCGCGATCCAAGTGATTCGAGAGTCGGGCCGGGCTTTCCGAAGCAGATGCAGGCTCGGTAGCGCGTGTACGATATCACCGAGAGAGCTCGGCTTGATCAGGCAAAACGACGGATGTCGATCGGAGCGGTTGCTGCTCGGACTCGCGCTCAAGGCGATGAATCGTGGCTACTTGCCTAAAGCAAGCCGGTTGGACAGCATCTCAGGAAGGCCTTGGTCTTTGATCTTCGACTGAGCGGTCTTGATGTCGTATTCGAGTCGACGATTGGTGATCGTTTTGTTCTCTGAATCGTAGATCGTGTAGGAAGACCGCCAATCACCGTCGCGGGGTTGCCCAACGGAACCGACATTGCAGAAATACTTATGCCCACTTTCGACGTGGATCGTATCCTCGCGATTTTCGGTCACTGTGTCTCCCTTGACGTAGGTCACTGGTGCGTGGGTGTGCCCGTAGAAGCAGAGTTGGGTGAATTGATAGCTGAAGCTGGCCATCGCATCGAATTTGTTCATGACGTAGGCCCAACCGCTAGGTGTATCGAGGGTGGCGTGGACGATTGTGTAGTCACGCACCTGCCGCATGAGGCGCAGGTTGCGTAGCCAGTCCTTGTCCTCTTCAGACAGCGCATCGCGAGTCCAGTTGAGTGCGACTTCTGCGAGCGGGTTTAGACCGACAAGTTCTGTGTCGACCGACGCCTCCTCGTCATGGTTTCCTTTGACGACGGGGCACTCCAGCTTGCGAACGATATCCAAGCACTCGCTGGGGTTGGCATTGTAACCGACGATATCACCGATGCAGACGAAGTCGGTGCAATCGTTCTCGGCAGCATCCATAAGCACTGCTTGGAGTGCCTCTAGATTGGCGTGAATGTCACCGAAAATTGCAAACTTCATTTGAAAAAATTCCCGGGTGCGGGAGTGCGGTAATCTTTGGGTGGAGCCTTACATTTGCAAGCTCGATCTGTCGGGCAGGTTAACGGACCTCTGGTATACCGATTTGGGGTAAACCTTGGCGCAGAGGGTCATTGGATGGAGGGCGTATGCGCTTGGAAGGAGGGATCCACAGGCGTTCCTCGAGGATCTGGAGATCTCGAATGGCGCTTGGAGTCCGAGACTTTCCACCTTCATCGTAATGGCGCTTCAAGACTTCGTAAGCTCGTTCCCAGCGAGCTCGCTCAGAGCATTTGACCAACTCATGGGCGTAAGAGCGTTCGAGATGGCCGCGACCCAAGCGTTCGTAGGCGGCGAGAAAGTGCTCTGCTGATCGAGGCGGATTTGGGTCTTTGTCGCGGTAGAGAAGACCCAACTCGATATGAAGTTTGCCGGAATCTGGGTTGTAGATAAGCCCTTCGTTAAGGATGGACTTTCCTTTCTCGATGTAGTCGCTGATCAGTTTCTCGCGAACCCCAGCTCGCAATTCCTTGTCGTCACGAAAATCAGCTGTCGCGTTGTAAGTACAGTTCCAAGCTCCTTTATCCCAGTAGCTCTCGTTCCGGGGTTGGAGGCGACAGATTAGAGTGTAAATCGCTTCGATCTTCCCCCACTCTTTGTCAGCGAGGTGGAGGTAGGCTTGGATATCAAGCATGCTGGCAACGAGCGATCGAAAACCGCCCAAGGCTGCCATGAATCCCATCTGGCCAATCTGCTCTCTCATTGCGAGGTCTGGGAGATCTCCCCGAAAGTGGAGTTCGGTCAATTCGCGATCCAGCTGTGCCTCCATAGGCATTCGGACAACTCCAAACACGATGAGGATAGCTAACGAGATCAGAAGACGACGGCGCATTGGTCGAGCGGGTTAGAGCTCCTTTGCGGAGAAAATCAGATAGGCGATGAAGTTGTAAATAATCACATAGAGTAGCGCGATGCCGGTGATCCGTAGGAGCAAGTTGAATGGAATCGATTCCCCGCTCGCGACCCCGTCGACCAAGTTGAACAACTGGAGGTCGGGAAACAGAATGGCCAAGCCGACGGTGATGAGACGATCGACCGCGCCGGTGGTTTCTCCCTGCAGAAAATAGTTACGAGCTAGCGCCTGACCGTGCCCAATCATGAACACGGCGAAACCCATGACGATGGTGAACATCGTCGACGTCGCGAACGTAGACAACAGCATTGAGACAGAAGCGAGGACGGAAGCCATTAGGAAAATCGAAAACACCACAGCCTGCAAATCCCAGCTGTGGCCTTGGGCACGGATCATTTCGGTCATCTGCGAAGCGGCCTCGGGGTCGGAATTCAGCGCAGCATAGGAGAGGAGGGTGCTTTGTCGAAAATACAGAATTCCGGAGAAGATCAAGTCCATGGCAAGGAGGCTGACTCCGACGAGAAGGAGAACGCCCAGAAGTTTTCCGATCAGGTATTCAAAACGCGGAACTGGCTTCGACAGGATTGTGTAGAGGGTTCGGTCTTCGACATCGCGGGGGATCAAAATGGCCGTTCCGACAATCGCGAAGATCGTTGAAAACCAATACATGGCACCAAAAGCGACATCTTTAAGGAGTTTGAGTTCCTGTTCGAAGCTGAGACTGACAAATAGGAAGCCGACTCCGAAAATTACCGCGATGAAAATGATCAGGAAATAGAATACCTTCATCCGGACAAGGTGAGTGAAGGTACTGGAAGCGAGGGCCCAAATGCGCCCGAGTGACAGCCACTTGTGTGGTCGTGTCACGGAGGCGTCGCCAGCAGTGGCGGGAGCGGAATCGGAATTGCTCATCGTTCGTATTGAAGGAGTCGGACTTAGCCGTTCTTTTTCCGGTCGGAAGCAGCGTGCTCCAGGAAGAGGGATTCCAAACTGGTTTTGGGTTTTCCAACGCGGACGGTCTCGGTGCCTTCCGCGTCGATCAGAGCCCGAATCTTTTGGATCAATTCAGGGGAGGCATCCCGCATCAAGACTTCGGTTTGGTCTTCGACGGAGATTAGGTCTTCGAGTTGGCCTTCACGGACGATCTCGCCCCGGAATATGATTCCGACGCGATCACAAATTTCCTGAACTTGTTCGAGAAGGTGGGAGCAAAGGAAGACAGTGATTCCCTGTTCGCGAAGTCGCAAAATCAGGTCACGAATCTTTCGGCTGCCGACGGGATCGACGCCGGCTGTGGGTTCGTCGAGCACCAGAAGGCGGGGGCGGTGAAGGATGGCTTGAGCGAGCCCGATGCGCTGGAGCATCCCTTTTGAATAGCCCCCGAGTCGTCGGTCGCGGGCGTTCTGAAGTTCAACCAGATCGAGAACTTCCTCGGCTCGGTCGTTGATCTCGCGACGCGGCATCCCGCAGAGTTTGCCGTAGAAGCGCAGTGTTTCGATAGCGCTGAGGTGCTTGTAAAAATAGGGATTCTCGGGCACGAAGCCGACGTCTTGCTTGCTCTCGACCTTCTGGCTCTCTTTGCCAAAGATGAAGGATTTACCTTCAGTCGGAGCTACCAGGCCAAGGAGGATTTTCATGGCCGTCGACTTGCCAGAGCCGTTCGGGCCAATCAATCCATAGACTTCGCCTTGCGGGATCTGAATCGTAACATCGTTGACCGCTAGGAGACCCTTTCCACGGCGAAATGGTAGAGGGAAGACCTTCGTTACGTTCTCGATCGAGACAGCGAGTGGGGTGGAATTCTCGGTGGCGGACACGATGAATCGGGCGAGGGACTGAGATTGGTTGGACGGGGGAAGGTTACTGAACGATGGAAAATCCTCGGACATTTTCAAGGGGAGGAATATCTTCGATCTCGGTTTCCTTGATCAACGAGCCGAGCTGACTGTCCAAGATTTCCTGCAAAAATTCGTCCAATTCGGCATCGTCCCAAGACATTACCTGAAGTTCGACCCGACCGTCTTCGAGGTTGCGGACTTCGCCCTGAACTTCGAATCCGGCAGCAACTTGCTTTGTCGAATACCGAAATCCAACGCCTTGGACGCGGCCGGTGTAGAGGACTCTCTTGGCGAACATGGGAAGTTTTGGGCCGCCTATTGAGACGGCAGGGCGCGGAGTGCTTCCCGCCAAGTCTCTGAACCAGCGTCGATCACGATAACACCGGATCGGTCAGCCGTGTAGCGAATGTCCAAAAACCGTCCATCGGCAACCGAAGTCGTGAAGTGTCCAGCCTGCTCTTGTTCGACATAGCCAGCATCGATCTCAAAGCCGAAGCGGTTGGCTTGGAACTTCCGCATGGCTTTGAAAAATTCCTCGGCGTCGCTCTGACTCACCCAACGGGTTCGCCAAATTAAATGGGTGTTCTCTGCGTCGCGATAGGCCGATACGGTATCGCCGACCCAACCTTCGGATGCTTCGATCGCCAAGCTTTCGGGTAGAAATTGTTTGAGCAAAAGAATGGTCAACAGTTCCCCCCAGTCGCCGTGCCAGAACGGCTTGATCTGATTGACTTCGACAGCTTCACTCAATGCAGGAGGCTCAGGAATCCCCCAACCAGTGGACGTCTCCGAAGCCTCTTTGGGAGGGTGCATGATGTAGGTGGTAGGAACGCCGACTTCGTTCGCTTCGGTATACATTTCATCGACGCTGGCGAAACCTCCATTCAGATGCTTCGACTCGATGAATCGCGAACCCCGAGCACGTAGGGCGCCGAACAGTTCTCGAACGGCGACTGGCGCGCGGTAAAATTCCATGCCTGCACCGCTTTGTGTCTCTGTCGACCCCGCGCCTGCGGGACGCGAGACTGCATCCAGCAAATCTACAAAGGCTCCTTCACCAAGTCGGATCGCCAGTTGGCCAAACCACTGGTCATCGGTCAATCCGTCGGGCCGTGTCCAGAGAACTGGTCGATTGAGTGAGTCAGTCGCCAGGATCACTGCTGCGGAACCTGGTTTCGGGCGGGGGCCATCGGGGTTGAAGAGCGGGTCTTCGCCAAGTGCCGGAACTAGAAACGGACTGGTTTCTAGGATCATGTCTTCGAAGCAGCCAAGCAGGTCAGTCTTGTCTGGAATCAGCCCCATCGCGCCCCACACAGAGGCACGATCAACCCAGTTCGCGCGGGGATCACCGACCAATTGATCTCGTACGGCGAGCCGAAAATCATGCGAATCGATCTCCTCGATCACGACTTCATCCAGTACTGATGGGTCTAAGCCGCGGAGTTCGACGGCGGTTTCGATGACGCGCTGGCTGTCCGGCGTGGGATCAGGGTCGGTCGGCGTATTCGATGCGTCGGCTCCCCGAGCGCGCCCCGTTGGGGTCGCGGAGTTATCTTCGCGCAGCGAACGGTTCTGCGCTTCTAATGCTTCGATCTGGCCTTGGAGATACTCGATCTGGCCACGCAAAATTTTGGATTCTCCAGCATCGCTTTCCCCGCCAGAACCGGAGGATGATTTGTTCGGCTCTTCGTCTGTGCCCTCTGGCCACAACCTGCTTCCTAAGAAGAAGACTGCGGGCAGCAATAGGAGGACGAGAATTTGGCCAGCTGACACGATTGGAACGGGCTGCAGAACTATCTGCGGATGCCAGTATCGCCACCACGAAGTTGGCGAGAGCTTGAGCGAGGATTGACGGCAGGAGCGCTGCGGAAGCCGGCCTCGCCTTCCTCGTAGCGCACACCTGGTATTCGGCCACCTCCATTGATGTCCGGAGTCATGATCGTCGGAGCGACTGAATCGGGATTGAGTGGGATGGGTTTTTTCGAATTGGGGTGAAACGTGTAGGCTTTCGGTTTCAAGCGCTTGCCGTTCGAATCATACTTGTAGAGCAAACGGCGGATCACGTTGCCCTTTGTGTCGAACATCCGCTCTTCTTCGACCCGTCCATAGGTATCGAATCCATATTGAATACGAGCCAGAATGTTGTCGGCGGCATCGAGAAGCTGGCCTTGTCGAACTCGGTCTTTTGAATCGAGTTGGAAACGCTTCTTCATGATCAGCACATTGCGATTATCATAGGTGAGCTCTTCTAGGATGAGCGAACCATTGTTCTTCTTCGATACAGTTCTGCCACCATCTTTGTGGTAGATTGTCCGGACGTGAACATCGGCTTTTCCCTTTCCTGCTGAGCGCGCATGGGTGTCTCCAGCCCAACCGACAACGAAGAACAACGTCGCGAGTGGCAGGAAAAGGAATCGGCGAGTCACTGTGAATGTTTTTGGATTGGGCATCGAACTTGCTGAACAGGCGGTTGCGATGGGGCATCCACAACGTAGGCTGGCTGACGATGTTGAGCAAGGCGGATCGGGATCCTCAGAATGAGATGGATGACGGCGGTGTCGGCCCGTTTTGGCGTGCCGGACGACAGCATTTCGACCTCGGGCGCGGGGGAGTGATCATGGGGATTCTCAATACGACCCCGGATTCGTTTTCTGATGGTGGTGTTTTTGTCGATCTCGAAGTAGCCGTTCGCCACGCTGTGCAGATGGCTGACGAGGGCGCAAAGATTATTGATGTCGGCGGTGAGAGTACGCGTCCGGGTGCGGCGGATATTTCGGTCGATGAGGAGCTTTCGCGGGTGATGCCAGTCATCCTAGCGCTTCGCGAAATTGACGCACTCCGCGACGTTGCGATTTCAATCGATACGTCAAAGGCCGCCGTCGCTGCTTCGGCTTTGGCGTCCGGGGCGGATGTTGTTAACGACGTGACTGGGCTGTCTGGTGATCCAGAGATGGTTGATGTCGTCGCGGAAGCTCCCGGCGTCGGTTTGGTGATTATGCACATGTTGGGTAAGCCCAGGACGATGCAGCGCGACCCGCAATACACTGACGTGGTTGCTGAAGTCGGTTCGTTTTTTGTCGAGCAGGGTCGGCTTGCACAGTCTGGAGGGATTTCTGCTGATCAGATCGTTTTTGATCCCGGCATCGGATTTGGCAAGACCACCCTCCACAACCAGCAGCTTCTCTCAGCGATTCCGGAGCTCTCAGAGACCAGCGGGCGTCCGCTGCTGATCGGAGTCTCCCGCAAGTCCCTATTCGCTAAACTGGCGGGAGCGGAATCGATCGAAAACCGGTTGTGGCCGACAGTCGCCATGTCTTCGTACTGTCGTGAATTAGGTGCCGGAGTGTTTCGGGTGCATGATGTGCGCCCGAATGCCGAAGCCGTGAAAATGACTGACGCGATGCTCTCCGCTGGATGAGCCGCTCGGGCGCTGCTATGGTGTAAAGTTGGATACGAAAACGACAGTCGCTGAGTCAGCTAAAGGAGCCGGGTCTCAAATCATCACCTTCATCCAAGAGCATTGGCGGGATGGGGTCGAGATATTGATTCTCGCAACCCTTCTCTATCAGCTCTACCGCTACTTCCGAGCCACTCGCGGAGCCGCAATTTTAACCGGCCTGGTCGCGCTTCTCGTTCTGTTGAGCTTCCTGTCTGAGATCCTGCGGTTGGAGGTCATTGGCTGGCTGATCAAAAGCTTCTTCTTGTTCCTGTCTCTCGGCTTGGTGGTGATTTTCCAACCCGAATTGCGGCGCGCCTTGGCCGAACTTGGGAGTAGTAGTTTCTTCTTTTTTGGGAAGCGAAAAACGGCCGTCGCCCGTCAGCTCGGTGAGGCTGTAGAACTCCTATCAAATAAGCGGTTCGGGGCATTGTTTGCGCTCGAAACCGATGAAGACCTCAAGCGTTTCACCGACACCGGTGTCGTTCTGGATGCCAATTTTTCGAATGAGTTACTGATGACAATATTCCACCCAAAGACGGCGCTTCATGATGGTGGGCTGATTATTTCTAATGAGCGGCTACACGCAGCCGGGTGTGTATTTCCAGTCAGCCAACGCGAACTGCTTGATCGCAGTATCGGATTGCGGCACCGAGCCGGTTTGGGGCTCAGTGAAGAGACTGACGCGATTGCCATTGTTGTTTCCGAAGAGACCGGGAATATTTCGCTCTGCTACCGCGGGAAAATGGAGCAAGACCTGACTAAGGACGAATTGATTGAACGCTTAGAAGAGATTTTGCAAACTGATCCCGTCGTTGAATCCGATGGGGACAAGGCGGCATCGTCGAAAAGAGGTGGTTCTGCGGCCAAGAAGAAGAACAAGAAATCTTCTGGAAAGGAGGCAGGCTGATGGTCGGAAATTGGAAGCAAAAACTTGGATCGCTCATCGTTGCGATCATTATCTGGTATCTGATCAAGGGGCACCTTCGGACTGGAGGAACCATACCCCGAGGATTCGTCGATCCCGGTCAGGTGATGGTGGAACACGATGAATCGTTCTTGAGGAGCTAGGCTGCTCAGCTGTTGTTTTTGGCCTGACGTTTCCAGCACAGACCAACCAGCCAAAACGCGAACGCTACGGTCATTTCATCGACGCCATGAAGGGCGATCGTCGCCTTCCGTGTCATGAAATGTTCGGGGGAGATTTGACCGTTAATTCCCGCACCGACTATTTCGAATTCACGAGTGAGAGGCGACGCTGCACGGAGTTCGAAATTGCCCTGTGGGCTCTGAATGTCGAATGACCGGAACAGAGCACTGGGTTTGTGAGCTTCGATGCCAGTTCCATCGACTGTCCATCGACCGCTCATCATCCCGTGTTTTTTAATTTGGCCATGGCGACCGTTGATGCTGATCTCGCCCTCTTCCGTCCAAAAATTGTAAGCGCAGCCTCCCACCTGTTGGCCGTTCTGCTCAAAACGAAATCGCCAGGAAAAGACGCTTTCGGGAACCGCTCGAATCATAAACTGACCATGACTCAAGCGTTCGGATCGGGCTATTATAGAAGTCGGCGATCCCTGTAATCGGATCTCAGTCGTCAGTGCTATTCTTGCTAAAACCGAACGAATCCTGTTCACTGAAATCGATGAATCCCCCCGATGCTGAAGCACAGAAACGAGAGCGCGAATTTCAGCGTGTTCGTGCGATGGAGGAAGAGGCTGCGACCGACCCGCGGGGATTTCAGCGGAAGGCATTGTTTCTGTTTGCCGGGGGTCTTGTTTATCTTCTCGTCGTGCTCGGGTTGGTGGTGTGGCTTTTCGTTGCCAATCTATTTTGGATGGCTTCCGGAGGTGGAAGTGTGGTCATCATTTTCTTTTGCGGCATCATTTTGTGGTTTTCGATCGCCGCCCTGATTGCGCGGGTGGAAAATCCCGAAGGCCTCGTGCTGGACTTAGAAGTTCAAGCTCCAGGATTGGCCAGAGAATTAGAATCGCTCGAGATCCGTCACGGCTTACCGCGAGCGACTTCGGTGCGGCTCAACGAGGCTGTGAACGCGTCGGCGCTTCGGCGTCCATTGTGGGGATTGATTGGTTTTCAGCGCTTCCATATTCAGATCGGCTATCCGCTTCTTGCTCTTCTCGATCGCACTGAATTGCGATCTGTTCTCGCTCACGAACTGGCTCACCTGTCTAGTGGGCACAGCGGAGACCGCCGAAAAGTCGCTCGGTTCTACCAGTTGGGGCAGGCTCTGTCCGAGTCCAGTATCTTCACCAATCTGCTTCTGCGTCCGTTCGTGGCGCTCTTCGGTTGGCGAATCGATGCCACGGCGGCGTTGCTGTCTCGGGCTCAGGAATACGAAGCCGATGCTCGCGAAGTCGAGATTGTTGGGCCAGAAAACGTGGCTCGATGTCTCCTAGTGATTGAGTTGGCTGAGGAATTGATTGCGGACGAAATCACGGAATATCAGCGGAGAACTCTGAACAAAGAAACCCCACCAACCGAGTGGGTCGGTTTCGTCTCGGATCGCCTTCGTGAGCTCGACTTTCAGTCTGAAAAGGCGCGTTGGATCTTGGGTCAGATGCTGGCTGCGGAGACAGCTCCCGAGAACTCGCATCCGTGTATTGCCGATCGAATCGCCGCGCTCGGAATTCCGGGGCGCCCGGATCGGGAAGACATTCCGGCAACGATTGATCGGGCGTTTCAGTTAGTGGGTGAACCGCGTGGCATGCCTGCCCTCAATGAGATGCTGTCAGATCCAGATGCTATACTGGCGGAGCTCGAAACCCGATCTCACTCGATCCTTGCTGAAGGGGATTTTTGGGGAAATCTCCATCTCGAGTTCTTGGAGCAGCAGTCTCGAGTTGAAGAACTGCGACAACGTGATTTCGGAGATCTTTCGGAAGAGGATGCCTGGGATCTGGTCTCTGGGGTGTTGCTGACTGAGGGAACGGATTCTGGTTTCGCGGTCAATGCTCAGATGCTTGAGCGGTTTCCGGATCATCCTCGCGCCAACTTTGCTCACGGACGGAGATTGTTAGAGCGAGGTGATGCTGAAGGCCTGGCTCATCTGGACAAGGCTTCGTCGGATTGGATGCTCGAAGCGGATGCCCTGTCCCTTCGCCAACTCTGGCATCGTCAGCGCGGTGAGCTTGAAGCCGCCGAATCACTGCGCCAAACGACTTGGCAAAAGGCATCAGGTTGGGAGGCGGCCTTGGGGGAGCGGGATGAGATCACGGACAAAGACGCCTTCCTCCCACACGACCTTCCCGCCGGTGTCGTCGACCGCGTGGCCAAGCAATGCTCGGAGATCAAAGGCGTGGCGGCGATCTATTTGGCCAAGCGCGATCTTCGGCACGAACTCGGACGAGCGCAGTATGTACTGGGGTTCGAAACCGACCGGGTCTGGTGGAAGATGTATTCGAGCGGCCATGACTTTGAGATTGTGGGAGAAGTAATTGAGAAAGTCGATTTCCCTCATGACCTTCTAAGCGTCCCAACTCGCGGTCTTTCGGGCACTGTCCGCAAGCGGTTGAAGGCGCACGAGATTGTGATCCGAGATTGGGGAAGGTCTGATTAATTAGGTGATCTGCCATTGCCGTCCAGATTTCGCCTAGCACGGAGGGAGGCAGGTGGCGGAATTGATCAGATCTTCCCTAGCAGGGTGTGGAAAAACTCGGCAACCTGTCGTTTTGAAGGAATTGTTGAATAGAAAAGCGGCTTCGCCGAATCGAAGGCTGCGCAAA
>ENA-ORXR01000940-ORXR01000940.1-marine-metagenome-genome-assembly--contig:-NODE-940-length-34171-cov-17.416056_pt1 | contig 34171 bp, 35 predicted proteins | sample MGYA00237866_ERZ511479 | MGnify/ENA metagenome assembly ERZ511479
GATGGTTCACGAACCCTGTTAATAGGTAATAGCAATTTGTCTCGTAGAAACCTGAAAATGCTATTCCCCACTCGTTTGGCGGAGTTTTATCGGTAATCAAAAGACTTCCTTTCTGAAAATGATTATCATGCTAGCGTTCACTTTTTACAGGTTATACCTTAGATTTTTGTAATTTTATATCGAAAAAATGATTATTGTTAGTCAAATGATTAGAGAATATTAGTTAAAATGAATGCATATATTAAAAGCCTACATGTTAAGGAGATTGGAATATTCAAAGAACTAGATGTAGAGTTTTCACCTGGTATTAATCTGATAATTGGAGCGAACAGTTCAGGTAAAACTTCAATTTTAAAGTGTATTATCTTTTGCCTTAGTAAATCAGGACTTAGTTATTCTAGAATAAGGAAGAACGTTGAATATTGGATTGATTTCTATACAGATGAAGGTCTGCAAAGAGCAGGAGCCACAAATATCGTTGACGGTGATCAACCTTATAGAAAGATAGATCTCAGAAGATGGGACCACAACTCCGCATATGACATTCCCCACATAGTATCTGCAAATACAACTTTACTGACCAATTCTTCAGTATAGCCAAATTCCTTAAACCATACGTTTCCTCTGCCAACAGATGTCCGATATTGTTTAGATATTTTTTTTGGCAATCCAGCCCAATCATGACATGTCAAATAAAAAATAAAATCAGATAAATCAAATACATTATGCATTAGTGATGATGATTTTATCACAGAGGATAAAATTAATGAAAATGCAACCTGCAATTAAATTATTGGTTTGGCGAAGGAATCGAAACCAATTTTTTAAGTACTCTTGATCAATGGCAGTTCTCATATTATTAAATTTTCGATTTGAAAAAGCATAAACATTATTTGAACAATCGATTTTACCTCGACACTTGAAAGAGAAAAATATTAAACCTCAAAGTGAGATGGTATATTAGAGGAAGAATTTGGAGAAAATGTAGCGCAAATAGAAATTATTGGAGCTTCAGAAGCTTTCTTTTATAAATTAATGTATTATTCATTTGCAAATTGGGTTGAAATTGGAGCAAAAGCATGGCTCACTTGCTTTGAAGCGCTGCTTAATTTTATAGCTTATCTTTGCTTGTCCAGTAGGTATCCAATCTTAACAAACCGTTGCGCAAAAAACAGGAATTTTCCGGGTTTAACTACTATTAAAATAAATATCAAACAATTGAGTTCAGTAAACAAATATCAAATCAGAGCAGAATATACAGAAAAAGAGATAGCAGACTATCTGAAACTTATGCAAAAAATGGATACGAAGAATAGAAGATATGACTGAAAAAACGAGATTAATTGGTGCATTAATTGATCAAAAAAAGTATGCCGAAGCTGAAAAACTTTTACCTCAAGAAAGAATTTATCCTGTTAATGAAAAAATTAAAAAAAGCTTAGGAATGATGTAAGTTTTATTATACTTAAACAACTGATTTCCAATGTTTATTGAAAAGATATTTTGATGAAAACTGAACTAAACTAAAAATAGATAATATTGCGAAGGAGGTCTTGGCGATAAACACCTTACACACCTAGAACGCCTCATTTGCCGTCAAGTAAAAATTAAAGGCATCGCCATAAGCAATGTCTAGTCGAAATCTTGTTTTTTCGGCCTTGTCGACTTCGTATCTAATGCCAAGTCCAGCGCTCCACCGCGGACCGAACGCTGCGATGTCAAAGGCGTCAGGGACAAAAGTCGAACTGACAAAAGTAGCCCCCTTAAATCTACCCTTAATCGGGAATCTCAATTCCGTCTGCAGATTGAAAATATTGTAATTGATAAACCGCCTGTCACTAAAGCCTCTGGCAACGGAAGGCGTACTGATGTATGGCATATCAAAAAACGGCGCACCATTGCTAGCATGGGAACTAAAAAATTGGCTGGCAACAACAAGGTCTTTTTTGATAGGTATAAAATATCGCACATCAAGATTCAATTTACCATAATCAAAATCTGACCATAAAAAAGCCAACCCTCGCTCGTAACGGAGTTCTGCGTATAATCCTTTGGAAGTGGAGAATACATTGTCTCGATTATCATAAAATGCATTGAGCAGTAAGTTGAGCTTGTGCCCTCCCTCAAAGCCTACAGGCTCATTCGTCATCAGCAAACCTGCGCTATCTATTCTAGTAATATTAAAATAATCGTACTTAAAACCGCCACCAAAAAATAAATGTTCAACATCTGATCTTGAGTAATTGAAGTCTACCCGAGGAAAAACCACATCGTAATTTTCTAAGTCCTCCGCTAATGAATTATTGCCGATCCCATAAAAATTATAGAAGTACTTGTAGAAACCTAATTCTCCTTTATACCGAATCCTATTCTCCTTTTTATAAATCTCGAATGGAATGTAGAAAAGCAGTTGATTCTTCAAAGTATAAGCCGCACTATAAATAATTTGGGAAGGCCTGCTTTCAAGTGATTCCCCATTGAACCTAAATGTGGTGATCCCCGTCACACCAAATGCAAAGCCCGTCTCTGGTAGAAAAAACAGAAACGGCAAAACAGTGTTCTTCACCTTTTTCGTATCTGCAACAGTAGTATCTGTAACAGTAGTATCCGTTTCCATAGATTGACCGCTTCCTCGATTTAGAAAGGTCGCAAACAAGATAAAAATGAGCGTTATTTTACGTACTAAAAACATTCTCTCCATCCATAAATGTAACTATTCTAAGCAATTTTTCCTTATCAGAAGGCAAATCTCTTGAGATGTCACTATCACCGCTCTCTAAAAATCATTAATTTAGCAATTTTTAAGGCCGTATCTTGCTCTTTTAGCACGAACTTAGTTTGCAATCCATTTACCTTAAACTATGGATACGTTTGTGAGTCAAAATTATTACTCATCATACTGATTTAGAGACTTTTTATAAAAAGCTTTCAACTCCTTTGGACTTACATTGTTTCTAAACTTTAGAAATGTGATAAGGTTAATAAGATTGACTTTAAAGTAGGAGTTATTTTTGTACTTCCTAGAGGAGACAGTTGCCGGATCTTTAATGATTGCAAATTGTTCATTACCCTTCCGTAATCGCCTTGTCATATCGAAGTCTTCCATGATTTCAAAATCATCCCGATACCCATTACATGCATTAAATAACTCACGTGTAAAAAATTGACATTGATCCCCACCACCAGCAAATAAACCATTAAATCTTGTAGAGAACTCATTAATTTTAAGCAAAAAGCTTGATTGATCAAACTTGTAAGCGAAGAAGCCCGCTCTAATCCCCTTATTCAATTCTTGCTGAATGCTATGCTCAAAATTTTCTGGAGGTCTAACATCTGCATGCAGGAATAATAAGACATCACCACTACCCGCTGCTGCCCCCTCATTCATTTGAATACTCCTTCTAGAATATTTAGATTTGATAAAATGAATATTCGAATCAACGAATAACTTCATAATATCATCCTTGGATTCTACACTATCAATTACATAAATATTAGTAGATTTTGAGATATTTTCTTTTAAATATGGGATCAGTGATTTAAGGTTATCCTTTTCATTTAATGTTGGTATAATTATGTCTATATTCATGGTTTATTTAAGATTAATCATTCATAACTTAATACGATGATAAAAGTAATATTAGTTTTATTAAGCATATCAACTACAGTACCTTTTTATCTAACAGCACAAACAACTTCAGACACAGATTATAATATAGTGTCTGAAAAACTTCTTAATGCTCTAAAAAATGGAGAAGAAACTGCTCAATATCAAAAAATATTAAAAGCTACCACATTTGAGGAATTGGAAACCAATCTTACTAGTGATAAAGATAAGTTCGCTTTTTGGCTCAATGTCTACAATAGTTATATTATTCTTATACTAAGTGAACACCCAGAATATTATGAGGATAGAGGTAAGTTTTTTAAAGAACCTTACATTAATATAGGTGGCGAGAAAGTGTCTTTTGCTAAAATCGAGCACGGAATTATTCGAAGATCACAATGGGACCTAGGCTTAGGATTAATACGAAAGCCATTCCCAGGAAAATGGGAAAGAAAATTACGGGTAAGTAAAAGAAATTACAGAATCCATTTTGCTCTTAACTGCGGTGCAATAGCATGCCCACCTGTTACTGTCTATGATCCTATTAATTTAGACAAACAATTGGCCTATCAAACAGAAAAATATCTAAAGAAGCACACTACATATGATAAAGCCACCAATAAAGTATCTACTACGCCACTATTCTCTTGGTTTAGGGGTGATTTCGGTGGTAAAAAAGGTGTTAAGAAAATCCTAGCAGCTCAAAGTCTTATTCCTTCGACAAAGGTGGAACTAAAATTTATTGAATACGACTGGACTTTGGATATAGATAACTTCGTAGAGACGCCTTATAGTAGGTAAGCATGTCTTTCGACAAATAAGGTTAATTATAAATAAATTAGGTGTCTGATTTATTGAATACAGGAAATATGGCTTGCCCCTTTTGGTGATGGGTCGCACTAAAGGATGGAACTTCAGAACAGACTCTTTGAATTGTTGTTTTTTTCATGATATTTAATGTTACTAATTATTAATATACCTTTAGTAATCTGTAGAGCAGAAAATGCTTAGTTACCTATAGGTTTTGTGCAAACAAGGTTCAGATAATCATTGCTGGCAACTAGTAAGATATACAGTTATATTCCGCTACCAGCAAGGATGCATGCTCCAACGGTTGTATTTCACAATAAAAAAACAACTAATTTAAAATCTAATGGGCGAAACACATATTTCTCAAAAGATCATAAGCATATTATTTTTTTGCAGTATTATTATATCTTCTTGCACAAGAAATAATGACACTTCTAATCCCAAAACGTCAACTCCTCTTTTCCCAAATTCTATCGTATCAACAGATATAGACTTTATCAGATTTAATGATCCAGATGCTTTTATAAATCTAGCATATTTAGGTCAAGAGGATAAAGAGATGCCTGACAGCAGAACTACAGCGTTATTTGATACAAATACTTACGTTTTCGAAGCAAGTTTTTCAAACAGCAAAATTGTTGAAATTTGGGCACATAGTTCTTTTGGGAATCAAAATGCAGCAGAAGTATATGCTGATAAACTTACTAGTCGACTTGGTAAACTTCCCGAATTTATGAGAGATGTGCTTTCTCATGTAGTCATCCATAAGGGAGATGCTGGTGCTTTTTCTGAATCCGAAGGTCATTTTGTTGTTCTATATTCGGATAATATGGATACTCGAATAAGTAATAATGATTTGGAAGAAACAGTCTTTCATGAAACAGTTCATGCGTCACTTGATGCTATTCATGTGAATAGTAGCTCTTGGATAAATGCGCAAAGTGCTGATGGTACTTTCATAACAAATTATGCTGAAGAGTTCCCAATTCGAGAAGACTTGGCAGAGTCAGCACTATTTGCTTACACAATGATAAAATATCCTGGACGCCTATCTCCTGAAGTTGAACAATGGGTCAATACAAACATTCCAAATCGTTTTGCCTTTATCGAAACTATATTCAAGTAAAAGATAATCTACGAAAACATCAATGTTTATGATCAGCAAAAGCTAATTACACCGCTTAAACTATTCATTGTTCCTCATCATGCAATAGAAAAGAATGAACGTAACCATTCTAATAATTCAGTTAATCCCAGCCTATATTCGAACAGTTACAAGTTCTAAGTGTTAATGATACAAATGGTGTGATTTATAAAAACAGGCTATTTTTCAGTAATAATAAATTTATGAGCAAATTCACTCCTACGGCCGATGGACGTTACATTATCGTAAATGGACGTAAATGGAGGGCTACTGATCCTAGCATTCCAGAGACACTGAAGACGCAATTAGTAGCTGTTTTGATGTCAGGAAGGCGAGATGTTGCAAAAGCACTACGGACCAAGGATAAAATATTAGAAAAGGAAGCAAGAGATCGGGTAAATGATGCAAAAATCGCTCTTGGTGAGCGCGGTCAGGCATGGTGGGAAACATACGAAGATGACGCACTTAGGAAAAGATTGAGAAGCGCTATACTTACATTGCTGCGTCACCGCGACATCGGCCAATCAATTTGTCCAAGTGAAGTCGCGCGGATAGTTGGTTCCTCTGATAACTGGCGAGAGATCATGCCTATCGTACGAGAAGTAGCAGTAGCGTTAGCTAATAAAAACGTGTTGACAATTTTACGAAACAATCAAGTACTAAATCCCAACCTCCTAGAAAAAGGTCATATTCGCCTTAGTCACGGTAAATCTTTTAAATGAAGCGACCCTCATGAAATATTTCTTAACTTACAATATGAAAGGGATGCTCGTGCTGAGCAAATATAGTTAGTGTTTGAACGAAAACTCCCCTTTTCATAGGAAGTGATAAATTAGTCAACAAAAGTCCAAGCTAAATTGATAAAATCCCATGAAGCAACCGAGTGGGATGGCCGAATTATACTGTTTGAGTGGAACGACAGCGTCGGCTGACCGATTTATAATTCTTGACTTTTTTGCTGGGCAGGCACTCCTGTTCTTTTTGCATCAAGGCAAAAACGAACGTAAATCATTCTAATTCAATGATTTAAACAACGATTAGGATTGAGAAACGGTTGATTTTAATATTAAGCGGAAATCGTAATTTTCGAAATTATTCATCCTTCAAATCACTTGTTAACAACTGATTCAAAGCGGGTTATACCCTTCCGTTCAAACACTAGTTACAGTAAAACATAAAAAATAACCCCACAATATGAACACTGATTTTTTAAAAATTGAAAAAGAACCAGAACAGGAATTTGAAAAGATTGCTGAAAAATTATTGAATGAATGTGCTGTTGAGAATCACGAGTCAAAATTCAGATTGATTGAAATTGAGTTTTACTGGACTTCACCAAGCCATATTGACAATAGCACCTACCAGAGAAAACATGTTGACCCGAAAAATGGTGATTGGTTTTTTCATTATTCGGGAGTTGATATCGCCTTAAGTAATAAGAAAATTGGTGGATTCGGAGGCATTCTAATTCGTGGAATTCATAGTTTAAATGAAAATAAAATTTATAAGGGCCCTATGGTTTGCGCAATGAAACTGTTTAGTGGTACAAGTGCATTTAGTGATTCTATTAAAACAAAAATTGTCGAACATAAATTTGATAAAAAGAAAATAAAAAAATCACCAAGAGTTGGACTAGGCAAAAATGCAGTTGAAAGCGGAACTGATAAATTAAATTACCGATTTACGATTGACCTAAAGGATAAATGATTTAAAACAAAAACTGCTACCTCACAAGCACATCCAAATGACGTTTAAAAACACCACTGAATGATTTAAAGCAGATTTCAGAATTACCGCATGCCGTGCTTTTCTTTCATCATCCTTTCATACGCCTCAAGCGACATGCGCTTATAGGCGTCAGGAATCAGAAACAAAGCGGCATCAGGAACCAGATGACTGATCGCAGAAGCCTGAAATGTAAGCGTCACTCCGTTTTGTGTCATATCGTACACCAACGGAAAGCCTTTGAGCCCAGTGTACTGCCTTGTTAGCTGATTGGGTGCCGTGATCTCTTCTGTTACGAATAGCGTCACCGCGCCCCCTTTAAACTTGACTAGCGCCTTATGACAAGTGTATCCTAGTATCTCCTTGGTAACTTTCGGGTAATAAGTGATTTCAAATGCGCTTTCCTGCTCTGGAACATCCAGCAAAATAGCAGTTTGGTCTCCTAACATATCATTCAACATATAACTGGAATCAGTCTCGTGATTGGTGATAACACTAGATTTCATCATGCCATTCATCATAGTAGATTGAAATGATGACAATTGCCCTTTGACATGGTAGGTAGATCGACTACCACGCATTAGTGACTTTAAATACTCAGGACCATCTACACGAATCACTTTATAGGAAATACTGCCATCGGTGAAGGCATTTTGCGCCATCAGATTGTCACACCAAAATACAGTGAATAGCAGAAGAGTTAAGCTGAAATTTGTTATTTTTTTCATCTTGATTACCAGTTTTGAATGATCAAGTAAGATTCAAAAATCAAGCCATTAGGGTTGCCAATAGCCAGATTGTCTTATATCATGGTAGGGTTGTTGATTGGTATCACAGATCGCTTTCCATTGTTTTACAGACTTCCAATGACAGGCACGATCAAATACAACTGCTTTAAACTTATTTTTCTGCAGCAATGATTCGACGTTTAACGCCTTTAAGCCACATAAAACCAAGTAATCAGCTGCTACAGTATCAGGAATTTGAAAGGCATCATTGACTATCAAATAGCGTTCGTTGTTAAAGGTAATGACGCCATTGTCTGCTGTTAGTCCTGGGAAACTGCCTTCCTTATCCAATCCAAACCGAATCACATGATTAACACCGTTCTTATTTCTATGATTGGATACTGCGTATTGGAATTGTTCGTCTTCTAGAAACACACTAGAAAAAGAGTAGGCGGTAGTTCCATGTACAAAGTCCAATACACTACGATCTTTAAAGCTGTAGGCGGTAACAAACGACTGTTTCTGCTGCTGCATGGTCTTATATACCGAAGTCATGACAAAGACCCCCACAAGCATGCCAGCAAGCATTTGCAGCTTGTTATTCGGTTTACGCAACGCTAGTGTAATAGTCAAAATAATGGCATAAAGCAATAATACAATTGGGAAGGAGATCCAAACCCCTTTTGTAGTAGCGAACGGTAAATGTTGGATGCCGATGACCAAAACATTCATCAACCACAATATTTTTTCAAGTAATACCGCCAGTACGGTTCCTAGTAATGGGATATTCCCAAATATAAATAGGCCAATACCTAGAGGAAGAATGATTGTAGCAGCGGGCACAACGACAATGCCGCTCAACCAAAAGTAAAACGGAAACTGATGAAAGTAATACAAGGAGATCGGAAACGTTAACACTTGCGCACTCAGTGAAACAGTAATCAGTGCCCACACCTTATCCAATATAGGATTGACAAACTGGAACTGACGATAGAACTTTGGTTGAAAATAGATAATTCCAAGCAAGGCCAAATAGGACAATTGAAACCCAACCTGATACAAATAATTGGGATCAATAATCAATAACACAAACGCTGAACCCGCAATTGTATTGTAGATATTGCCATTGCGATGTATCGTAATTCCAATAATGATAAAGGACAGCATTGCTGCCGCTCGAACTACCGACGGTGCTAATCCAGTTACTAGAGCAAACGACCATACCGCAAACAAAAGCAAGCCTGTTCTTAGATATTTCCAGAACCAATGCTTGACCTTCACAAGATTCAGAAGAAAGGAAAATACTAGAAAAAGTAGTCCTACATGTAAGCCAGAAACAGCAAGCACATGCATGGCCCCCGTTTCCGCATAAGCAGTCTTCAAATCGGAAGTAATTCGGGAGCGATCGCCTAGGAGTAACGCTGCGGCAACTATCTTCTCTTGATCACTCTTCAGTTTAGTGTTCAAAATATCGAGGAGTCGATCTTGAAAAGCATACGCATACCGATGAATCATATTTCCTTGATTCTCATTGACGGATTCCCATTCTTGTTCTTTGGGGAAGGCCTGGTATTCTACATTTGAATACCTCATGAACTGCTGAAAATCGAAGGCATCCGGATTGGCTGGTGGTGGAATTGGTCTGACAGCCGTTTTCAACTGAATCAGATCACCGTATTGCAGTTGGGTGGATTCAGGTGTTGGGTCAAAATACAACAGGAGGTTACCGTTGACGGGTTGTGTGCTTCCATTTATACTGGTATTTATTGTGCTAGCGGTGACTCGGATCTTGTTTTTTGTGATCGGTTTACTGTTAATTTTTACAAGGAGGGTGGTTGTCTCAAAGTCAGATGGCAGTAAGGCTTGGAAATGATTAGTAACGGAACGGCTTGCCATCCACCAACCGAATAACAGAATAGTAAGATTCAAGGAAAATCCGTAAACCCATCTTAGCTCATAAATAAACTTCTTCTTGCTGATCAACAAACAAAACAACGCTACCAGTAACATCCCAACGAAGAGGGCAGTACGATTGACAGGTAGGTAATGGTGCAATAAGATGCCTACGATAAGCGGCAACACAAAGCGGACGAATGGTATTCCCCTCCAATTATCCATTGACAATTAGTTGGTCTCTTTATTAAAATAGACCTTATAGAAACTCATATTTCGTTCAGCGTCATATCCTTTTTCAACGAAACGCTCAAGGCTTTCGTGGTTATTAAAGTTTAACTTGATTTGAATATTTGTATCAAGGTTAATTTGACTTTTAATTTTCTTTTTTTGAACATTAAGTACTGGAACAGATACTTTAAACTCATCTGGGAACTCGAAGTTCTTTACATCTTCGTAGTTTTCCTTGTGATTCTGAAACCGTTCTTTCTGGTGTTCATCGTCAAACACAGTGTCTGCGAAGGCATTCCAGTCTAAATTTTCGTTCTGTTCAAGGTAATCAACTGATTGTTGTAAGAAGGAGATTTGCTCTTTCCTACCGTCTTCTTTTTTAATGATTTTATTAGAGAAATCCTTACAAAACTGTACAGCTTGCTTGGTTTGAAGGCTGTTGTGGGCCGCAAAATCTATATTCAAGAAATGCTTTTTCCAATATTCAGCATCATAGCGATTGTTATCGATTGCTAAGACCCGATATCCGTTTTCTTCTTCGGTATTGATGATGAGGCATCCTTTGTCTAATTTTCCTGGGTTCACACCTTCTGTGGTGCGCAGGGCAAGGTTGTTGTCCTTGTGTGCAAATTGGAAGAAGCTATCTTTTCGTTCTGCTTTGAAGATTCCAATCGCATCAGTCACTTCATCTTCGAAAACGAGTTCTGAGAAGTAAGCAACAAACAACTCCCCTACTTTGATATGTGGGTGGTTACTCTGAAGGAACAAGTGATTGAGTATATTCTTCGACATTTCGAGCAATTGCTCTGGCTCCTTAAAAACAGATTTACAGTAGCCACAAATTTCATTGTAGGAGATATCTGCATCATGGACAAACTGATAAATTTCAGTTTGGTCTGTAAAGGGTTTTAGGAAGTAGTCCAGCAATAAAATCCTGGTACTTTCTTCTTCTAGATCCAACAAACTATTAGACACGAAGTTGTTTTCACCAGTGTGTTTATTACCAACTTGGTGCAGTGTCAATCCTTCCAGGTTTAATAAGGAATAATCAATCATATTTACTTGCTTTTCTTACCTGCTTTTTTTGCATTTCTTGCCTGTTGCGCTTGCTGATCTTTCATGGCTTTCTCCAGTTTCTGAGCAAATCCGGCCTTCTTAGGCTTTTTCCTATGTTCTGCAATTTCTGCTCGTACCTTATCATGGTCAATGATAAAGTTTTTGGTGATAATAATTTGACTAATATTGATCAAACTACTAAAGAACAGGTAACAAGTCAATCCTGAAGCATAGCTATTGAAGATAAAGATGAACATCAATGGCATGAAGTACTGGATATACTTCATCATTGGTTGTGCTGTGAAATCCATATCCTTACTATTGTAGTAAGTGTAGGCAAGCGTTGCAATGATCCAAAGTATGGTAAACAGACTTAAGTGACTACCCAATGGCCAAATACTAACACCAAAATTGATAATTTCATCATATGAGGATAAGTCATCTGCCCAGAGAAATCCTTTCTGTCTAAAATCTACTGCTGCAGGGAAAAACCGATACAGTGCAATCCACACTGGCATCTGTAAGAACACTGGGAGACAACCACTAAATGGACTTGCCCCTGTTTCCCTATAGAGTTTCATTTGCTCCATCTGTAATTTCTGAGCATCATCACCAATTCTTTCTTTTAGTTTGGCGAGTTCTGGCTTCAGCACTCTCATTTTCACTTGAGAATATAGCATTTTATATTGAAGCGGATAAAGTACGGTCTTCAAGATAATGGTAAGAATCAAGATCACAATCCCATAATTACCAATATATTTCGCAAGGAACTCAAACATAGGGCGGATCACATGTCGATTGACCCAACCGAAAATACTCCACCCAAATGGTATGATGTCTTCTAGATCTATATTATAACTTTTTAAGATGTTATAATGATTCGGCCCAGAAAACAACTGCATTGCTACTGTCTGATTATCAGGATTTGTTAAAGGAATTTGTATATCAGCAGTCAAGCGTTTTAGATCTGGATCTTTGGGATCAAACATATCAGTAGTAGCCACCTTTGCGGATTTGAATGGCTCCGTGGCTATTAGCGATGTATTGAAAAACTGTTGCGCGTGAGATACCCATTTTACAGGTGTTTCCAGATTTTCTTCGTCCTCTCCTCGGCAAGAGCAATAGCTAGGATCATCACCAACTTCTTTAAAATAAATGGAGGAATAAGAAGCTTCATATCGATCTTCCTTTTCCAGTTTATCCAAGTAATTCACCCAGTTGAGCCGAATGGATGATTCACTTCTGGAAATTGCAGATCCAAGATTATTCAATCGAATATTATAATCCATTAAATACCCATCATTGATGGTATAAATCTGTTCAAACGAACCACCAGTGCTGGTAATAGCTTTAAAGGTGACTGTTTTACCGGAAATCTGAGGTTGGAAATAGAGATCACCAGTAAAAACTTCCTTTGTACTAGCAGAATTAATCGGCAAGATGTATTCAAACTTGTTTTTTGTATCCTCAAGGAGCTGGAGTGGTACTTTAGTTCTAGTACCGTCCTCATGTATGATCAGTTTTTTGTGATCTTTCATCTCAACGTTTTTGATCCGTCCCCCTTTATTCGTAAAGGTGACAATCATCACGTCATTTTCAATTTTTAATTCTTTTTCCGTCCCTTTTGCTGCTGGAGCAAATACACCAAATTGACCGCTTAACTGCTCTGTCAACACAGAATCAGGGATTACTTGTGGTGCCTGGTCTACTATAGTCGGTTGCTCTGGTAATTGCGCCAAACTATCAATAATAAAGGCGGCATGAGCAACAGAATCTTGTAGACGCTGATGTTCCTGAATTTCGGCCTCAGTAGGTGCTTTAAACCAAGAGTAGCCGATAAGTATTAAAAAAATTAAAATAAATCCGAAGATGTTATTCTTATCCATTTATGTGCTTTCTGTTATATCATTTTTAGCCATTGGCCAATTCAAGTGCAAATGTACAAATTAGTTTGCTCCATTTAAAGAGTGGTTAGTAAATATTAAGACAAAGTACTGTATTTAATAGACAAAAGAATTCTATTTTTACTTTCGCCAATGTTTGATGCATCAATTTTGATCTGATATGGACAATAAAACAGCTTTAGACAGTTTTGGGCGCTGAAAGTGGGTTTTGAGTCCTGCCTTCCGTTGCGCAGCAGGCAGGGCTGAAGGTGCTACCAATTAATGAGTCTTCAATACTAGGGTACGTTTGTATTCCAAATCAAAATTATGACTAGCACATTATTTACAGCTTTAAGCAATTCGATCTAGACCATTAAAAAAAGGAACGTCCATAAATTCAGCAAGATAAGCTGCATCCTTTAAAGCAGATTTCTTGTTCCCGTGATCTACAACATTGAGTCGTTCATTATTTGTCAAGACTAAATTAATTTCATAAGAATAATAGCCTGGTGTACGATCGCCATTCGGATTATAGGTTTCATAAAAATATTCCGGCAATAATTGTACTCCTTTGATGTCTTTGAAATTAACAGAATATGCCCACTTAACTGGAAATAAGCGGTTAATAAACGTCTGTCTTCCTTTCCAATAAAGTCCTACCCGTTTATTGAACACTATAGGAATGGAAGACTTGTAAAGCAAATAATAACCTGAAAGAATAATCATTAGCCCTGGAAGGCCAAGGGTAATAAAATGAACAAACGTATACCTTCTAATATTGTTATCTTCAATCACAAAATAATAAACAAAGATAAAACTTAGAGCGACTAACACTAGACCAAATTCCCAATTTAGCCAAACTTGAGAATATACGCTTTCAACAGGTTTAAATTTTAGGGTGTCTTCATCTTTACAAATTAAATTATAGGTCTTAAATTTAGTCTCCCCTGTCTTCAAAGGCTCCCAATCTAGGGAATCGGACTTATTGGGTCCTAACTCTAGTTCTGGTAAGAAATCTGAAGGTTCGTGATCTGGATTCTTGTAAATCTCACCACTGTCTAGTATGTTGTCGTCTTTCTTTCCAATTAATAGGTCAGCGTTACATAGTTTTCAGGGATATCCTCCATTCCGGAATTGGGATCGAATGTCGTAGAACTTACTTTTACGCCTTCATTATATTCTAGGACTTCTCCTTGCACATAAACGACTGTTTTCCTGTCTTCTGTTTTGCCTTTCCAGTGCACGGGACTGCCGATCTTCCAATCAGATAATACCTCACAACCAAACATATACTGCTTGGTCATTTCAGGATTTATTAATAGATCCCAAACCTGCTCAGCTGATGCTCTGAACAGCACTTCCTCTTTGATAATCATTGATTTACTCATTGCTCAATAGTTTTAATGTGAAGTCCAAACTTAATGCGCTTTCTAGTTATTCACTTGCAGAATCAGGAGCAATTCTAACACTATTGGGAGTCACACCAAATTTCTTCTTAAAAGCATTAGAAAAGTGTTGTGGAGAGCTGTAGCCAGTGTCGTATGCGATTTCTTTAGCGGATTTACTAGTCCCTAGCAACAGTCGTTTGGCTAAGGTCATTCGGCAGTCATGGATATAGCCATAAATCGTGGTTCCAAATAATTCTTTAAATCCCTTTTTCAATTTGTATTCGTTAATACCAATCAGTTTTGACAGTTCTACAATGGTAGGAGGATTATCAATCCTGAGTAACAGTAATTCTTTAGTCTCAATCAATTTTCTCCTATCTTGTTCTGACTTAATATACTGATTGTCAGATCTCTTTTCATACAGTTCAGCTTGCAGTACTAATAACTCAATACTTTTAGATAGTAAAAACAAGTGCTTCAATTCATCTTTGTAGGAACAATGTATTATTTCATTAATAACCTGTTGAATTTTAAAGTTGTTTGTCCTCCAATTGGAAGACAAAATGGCGTTATTCTTATTGATCACCTTATCTGTAAATCGCTTTAAAAGCTCACTTCCATTTTGAACAATTTTAATAATAAAATCGGTAGTAAAATTGATCCCAAAAGTTCTATTCGCTCACTCTTGTTTTCTACGTCAATCTCTAGTCCATTTGAATACATGATATTGTTGTGATGTCCAGATAATGAATAGGAGCTATTTAGCTGTGCATAAGTAAAATCATAGCTTCCCTACAATCCAAAGTGCATCCTTACATATTCGTTATCGTCCTTAGAAATGCTCTTACTTATACCGTGATATTCAATCACATTATGAGAAATTAGAATATTATCTATTTCCCATGATTTTGAACTTCTGTTTTTTATATTGTCTTTTCCATTCATTTCTAAACAAGGATTATTTAATCTTACGTAAAATAAGAAATTAAACAGTTGTTAATTAACTGCAACCAATTTAGCATCAAAACTTAACCTATTGTTTAACGGGCAATTCAATATGTGTTGGATATTCAGTACTATGATAAACCTTCCATACAGGTGTCGATTTGTGCATTACAGAAAAGTGAGATTGGTCTGCTCCTGCTAAGGCAATTCGTATTTTTGTTCCTTTTTTAAAAAGATAAGAGGTGGGCAATAAGTCAAATTTCAATTCCGTAACCTGATTCTTTACCAGAGGCGCAATATCCGATTCAAAATAATTGCGTTGTGGTACAGCGTCTTTAGCCAAAGGGCCAGTAGCACTTAGATTCCGATGAATACCTCGCAACAAGCCTTCCGTAATAAGATGAACCGAACCATCAGGTAAAACTTCCTCCAGATAAACGTGAAAATTGCCATCTGGTTGGTCGCTTGACAAATAAAGAGTTACTACAGGATGTCCTGTAACTTCTATATCAGCTTCTAGGGGTTGGCTGGTATAACATAATAACTTTTTGTCTTGCTCAATTCGATCTGGATACACATTAGGCGTTTTCAGCATCCCAATCACTGACTTCCATCTCGAATAATCTCCCGTTTTAGCGGTTGTGTCTACTTGGTAGATTGTAGGCAACACATCATTAGTTGCGGTAAAAGAAAGCTGGTTATTTGCAGCAAAATAGAGTGCAGTAGGGCGATGTGCTGGAGGCCAGCTAGCATCCGACTTCCATTGTTCTTCGTTCATTGTGAAGTAATGGACACGTGGCTCTTCATACAGTCCATTGTCTACACCTTTCAGATGGTAGTCAAAAAACTTCAAAATTTCTCCGATATGACCAAATCCGGTTTTGGTAGGATTGGCGGGACTGCAATTAAATCGGCCACCATGCTCCCAAGGACCGATGATGAGTTTATTTTTAGGATTATCCAAGTTGATATGGCGCTTGATCCCAGCATGCTGATAGCTACCGTCCCACCAACCCGTGTAACTGTAAACTGCGGTCTCACAATTATTTAGTTTATTGGCGTATTGGTGTGGACTAAATACATCGACGGTCTCATCTTTATCATTAAAGGTCTGATCACGGAATTCCAAACCTCTGGCAATCTCATCCACATTGCGGTTGACCGCATGATCTCGAATCGCTTGATTAAAGGTTTTGTGCTTCTGAGGCACTTTTACGCGTCGTACGCCCTTTACAAGCAATTGGGCAAGCAACCCACCTCTTGGCAGTTTATTGGCGTCTAGATCAGCGTTAAACTGCCCCCAGTTGTTTACGAAAAATTCATGGAAAATTCCTCCTGGATAAGCGATGTCCTCATACACATCATATAGGGAGTACATCAAGACTACGGCTTTGAGGTTAGGATGCTGATTAAAGCTCAGAAATTCTGCAGTGGTACCACTGTAAGAAACACCAACCGCTCCTACATTCTGATTACTCCAGGGAGAAGCGATGATCCAGTCTACTATTTCAGCGCCGTCTCTAGTCTCGTTGGCGGTCCACGGGTGCTGGCGTTCGCCAAAGGAAGCACCCGACCCTCTTGAATCAACGTTTACGATTGCATATCCTTGATTTACGATTTCTTTAATCATATTACCCATTGGGCCCAACAAGCCATCAGAGAACATGCTGAACGGCCAGCGTAAATCAGGGGCACGCCAGTACCGAGTTTGATGCAAAAGCGTAGGCAGTCCCTCCCCCTTCCAACCTTTAGGTAAATATAAATCGTAGGCAATTTGTACCCCGTCACTCATAGTAATGTATCCAGTTTTTATCGCCACCCCATCATATTGCTTTGAACCCTGATAGTTATAGGGGCTGGGCAAAGTCAAATTAACATCAGAAGGAAGGCGCTCTTGCGTAAAGCCATTGGAACTGACTAACAAGCCAAGAATTAGGAAAAAGTAGACTGATTTCATAGAAGTTTAGATTTCAATCACAAATATGCATTTTTTCCCTGACCTCAGTGTGAAATAAGGAATATTTGATCATGAAAATAAGCAATTTTGTGTTGAACTTTCATAAAACAGGCATGACAAATTGAATAATATTCAATTATAGTGTTATATCAATTCACAACCCATCAGATATTATTTCACTACTACTAGGAATAAGCAGCATTCCACTCCCCAGCACCAAGATCACTTGAATCTCGAGCCATGCCATTGTCAAATGATTTGATAAACGCATAAGTAGGACCGCCTTGTAAATACAAGTTAACCCCATCAGTATGGCAGACGCTACAAGATTGCTCGAAAATTGCCATTCCATTCAATTCAGAGGCAGTAAGATTGACTCCTGTTGAGGGATCCTGTGATTGGTCATATTTTGAATCGAAGGAAACCATTGAACAGATAAAATGGCTTAAGGCTTTCAGTATCAATGCTTCGTTTATAACTGGACTACCATAAGCATTATCAAATAAATTCTTATAGTAGTTTGTTGTAAGCATTTTCTGAATCATTAAATTAATATCAATCACAATCTCATATCCCAGAAATAGGTAGAGTTATTTGTCCACCCCAAATCATCCAGGTGCATTGAGTTTCTAGCTGTTGGCGCAGAAATACCATGGCTAAACGCCAATGTATCTCCAAAAGGAAACTCCTGAATATGACAGGTTGCACAAGCTATATCGCCATTTGCAGATAAGAGCTCATCATAGAACAAAACCCGCCCAAGTGTTGCTGTATTGTCATCTATAAACGATAGCACAGTATCTTCTACTATACCAAAGCCAGTAGAGTCCAAATGATCAGGAGTCGACGGAATATTGTAAGAATAAGGAGTAGGAGGTAAAACTGGATCTCCCCCTAAAAAGTGATTAGAAGATAGAAAGAGCACGGCTTTTACTAAAACCAGAAAGTAAATGTACTTCTTCATTTCGTAGTTTTTTATTGTTATTCAAATACAAACTTATTTATATGAATATATAAAGAATATAATAAAGTCAACTTTTCAATTAAAAAACCTTTCCAGAGCTAACAAATTTCTTACACCCTTAATTAGTTTAACACTTTTATAACACCATGCAACCAATTTTAAGATTCAGGCATCTTACTTTTTATAGTTATCCTTATAAAGTTCCAATAGAAATATGGAGTTGCTCTAACTAAGAAACGAATCATATAGTTATCTCAACCTCTGCTTTCTAACAATTGCTAGCATTACTAGTGATATTGCGCCTATGAAGAATCTGCATGCTAATGCACTCTATACTAATAAAGTAATATACTTATTTAGTGTATTTAATGAAGAAAAAGCTAAAAATGAAATCTACCTCACTATTAATCTCAATTCTGTTATTTTCAGTAGCACTATTTGCTGGGGATTGGGATTTCTTTCCTCCAGATCAAAAAATGTACTTTTATAATGAAAATGCTAATGCATTGGACTGGTATTCTATACAACAAACAGCCACACCTTACGTGCTTAAAAGTAATAAGTACAACAATTTTACTGGCACAAAAGTATGCGCTTTTGATTCCACATATTATTCAATCGGCATGTTGGAAAAACACAAATGGGCTGTTGAAGAATTGTACAGCACACCAATTTCAACAATTTACCCAGCTCCTATTACTGGCTCACTGCCAACCTTTAAAGATCAATTTGTATATCTTAAGGATATTGAGATAGGACAGTTTTGGACACTTAATGTTACAGACTCATCAAGCATTTATAGTGCAATAAATATTACCTATAGCTCAATTCAATATGTTAGTGTTTTTGGAATCATGGACTCCGTAAAAATATTCACGCTCAAGGGGACTAAATTCAGTGCTTCTCAAGGAACAGGACAAAAACCAATAGAGGACTTTAATCTAGTCGTTTCCAAAAATTATGGTGTAATCGAATTTGTTCCTTTTCAACAATTCATCTATAATTCTCCACAATCTGATTTTACCTCTATAAAAATTATTGGAATTGAGCGACCAGGATTTAGTGCTGGGATTACCCCACCAAATTTTGCTGACAATATGCATTACCAACTAGGTCAAATTCTGAATTGGGAAAACATCGTTGATAATGCACATATTCAGCTTTTCCGCGATTCAATTACAGCAGTAACATACAATGCGTTAGAAGTTTCATATGTATACAACCGTAGGATAACAGATAAGACAGGAAACACAGGTGTGACTTATAACAACAACCTTGTAAACACTATCACGTATAATGACCTACCTGCATATCAAGCGCCACCGCAATGGGGAGATTTTCATTACTTCAATAACAACACTCAAAGGTTGACAAAAAACGAATCCTTCTTTGAAATTAATTATAATCAAAGCGATACAATTTTTAGAACAAGACTAACGGCAACTGATTTACTACTGGAAACAACAATCTGTAATCATTTTTCTTTCAACGACTATATGAACTGGGAGGTTTATGACAAAAGATATGGGCTTGCTGAATTTGGTGAAATAGATCAAGGTTCAGTTACTGAAAACAGATTAGTTGTTGCTGGGCCTTGTCCTGGTATAGATTCTACACAATTTTGTGGTGATATACTTGGCAATATTGACTGTGATAATGGAGGACTATCTAATTACCAAGAATGTTTAAACGGCACTGACCCATTCAATCCTCTTGATGATTTTATCAGTGTTTTCCCAATCGAGTTAAGTAGTTTTAAAGCCAAATTAGAGGATAAAGACGTAACGTTGAATTGGATTACTGCTACAGAAATCAATAGTGATTATTTCGAAATCCAACGAAGTCAAGACAATTCAGACTTCCAAAAGATTGGAACAGTGCAGGCTGCCCAAACCTCTACTCAGGATAAAAGATATCAATACACAGATTTATTACCACCTGCGGGTCGTTTGTATTATCGACTAAAAATGGTAGATCGAGATAACAGTTTCACCTACAGCCATGTTGCACTAGTCAAAAACTACAAGATTGAACATCAAGTTGATTTGTTTCCAAATCCGATACATGGTGGTGATGTCCTTAACCTTACTACGGATACCGAAATTAGGGCAGATGGAATGATTACGATTTTTGACCTTACAGGAAAAGAAGTGAAATTTCAACAACTCGAGTCAAACGCAAAACAACATATAATTGACTTGCAGGGATTAACTCAGGGTTCTTACCTAGTCAATGTTTCTTATGATGGTAAACGTATAACCAAAAAGATTGTAATTAGCAATTAGGAATCTATTGTTTGACAAACAAGTCTAAAATACTACCACTCCAATATTAATGTACTGAATTTAATCCTTGACACAGAGATCCAAACAGATGGCTTCATCACAATTATTGACATTACAGGGAAGGAAGTAAATAATGAACAGACAACAATGAACAATGACACTGTTCGTTATGGATGGCATTTGCCAGCATAAGTACTATTCAGGCGCTTTGAGGTGTTTATCCAGCCATGTGACCATCTCCCAGAGCATGTGTTTGACGGATTCCTCAGATTGGTAGCTGTGACTTTCGTGCGGCAACATCACAAGGCGGACCTCGCCACCATGCCCCTTTATCGCGTTGAACAGACGCTCACTTTGCATGGGGTAGGTCCCCGAATTATTATCTGCTTCACCGTGAATCAGTAACAATGCGGTTTTAATCTTATTGACGTGGGTAAACGGACTCATATCCATATAGGTTTTTGTAGCCTCCCAAAACGTCCGTTCTTCTGACTGAAAGCCAAAAGGAGTAAGGGTTCGGTTATATGCCCCACTCCGCGCAATTCCTGCAGCAAAAAAGTTGGTGTGACACAATAGATTGGCAGTCATAAACGCACCGTAGGAATGACCACCTACTGCAATTCGTTTTGGATCAGCAACACCCATCTCCACCAACTTATCGATCGCCGCCTTTGCATTCATTGAAATCTGATCAACAAAAGTCTCATTGGGCTGTTCCTCCCCTTCTCCGACAATCGGCATCCCAAAATCTTCTAGGACGGCATAGCCTTGCGTCAACAGATACAAGGGCGAATGCGTGTGAATGGAAGGAAAGCGATATGGCGAATCCTTCAACTGACCTGCAGACTCAGCGTTGCGATACTCGCGAGGATAAGCCCACATCAAGACAGGCAAGGGCCCTTGCGTTTGAATATTGTAATGCAGAGGTAAATAGAGCTTAGCAGTCAATTCCACCCCATCTCGGCGCTTATAGCGTAGCAGTTGATGTTCTACGTCCTTCAAATGCTCATAGGGATGTGGAAAATCAGTTAGTTTCTTTACATGGCCCGTCATGGTATCTCGAATGATGTAGTTAGGCACCACCTTTGCGCCTTCCAACTTAGTCAGTACCTGCATTGATTCAGGATTTAGCAAGGCGATCGGTGTTTCGAAGTACGGTGCTTCACATTGCCAGATGCGTTGGTGTTCTGAGGTTTGGAAATTGAGTTTATCAATAAAAGGGAATTTACCTTCTGGCGATGCGCCCTCTCCCATTAGAAAAAGGCTGTTACCATCATCTGCGGTCAGGAGCACGTGCCTACCGTACTGGTTGACAGTTGTTTCAAACATTCCAGGATCGTTATAACTATCTTCCCAGGAACGGTCAAACAAGTGTTGCATTTTTTTCTCAGGACGATCTGGTGAAAACACGGAAGTAATCACGCGTCGGTCCTTCCACTCCCATTGAATTACTGAGGCTATTTTATTATTACCCCAAGTGATGCCACTATACCTAAGTTCTGTTTGAAAACTTTTCTGTGGGCTTCCGCCAAATGGTGCTTTCCAAGAATAAACCTGATCTCTGAATGGCACCTCCAATTTAGGATCACCTTCATCTAACGCTTCTACCCAATAGAGTGTTGCTGCAGCGTCGTTACGCCAGACAAAAGATCTTGCCCCCTTACGGACTGCTCCAAAACCTGTAGGTACATTGTCCGCAACTGGAATCTCAGCCACTGTTTTTACTAGTTCGCCGTCCTTGTTCCAAATTTCTACAGACAAGGGGAATTTATCGAAAGGCACTGCATAACTATATGGTTGATTGACTATAACTACTAGCAGAAACTCCCCATTAGGAGAAGATACAATGCTGTTAATAATACCTGGTTTACCAATTTTTTTGCTTGCACCATTAACAGAAATGGAATGCAACTGTGATGCACAATAATAGGTAAACAATGATTCATCAAACTCATTTTTGAGTAAATCCTGATAGGTTCTCAAAGCGGAGGTTTTACCATCATTAGATTGAATTACAGGGCCAAGTGGAACTTGAGACTCTTCAGGTGGCAATCCACGATCTTCCAAGATCGCCTTATAGATGATCGTGCTGCTATCAGAAAGCCAACGGTAGGGTCTTGCACCAATCACGTCATTTAGGACCGCCTTGGTCAATTGCTGGGCTTTCATGGACGACAAATCGGCTGTCCACAACTGAATGCCATTACTTTTTGTAATGGTAAATGCGATATGGTGACCATCTGGGGACCAACTTACATTACCAATGCGAGCGTTTTTCGGAATTCCCAAGATCGGTGCGGTGTGATCGCCTTCTGTTTTTTCGATTTTGTACACATACCCAGATCTACTGCTCCCATTGGTTTTGGGATTGATCCTGAGTCCTGCGAGTCGGAGTTCTTTTTGCGCGAGTTCCTCAATACCGGGAAGATTGGGTCTATAAAGCAAGAGTAGTTTGTCGTAGGTTGGGGCCAGTGCTACCAAAGGTGTAGGATTTGCATCCAATAAATCACTAATTTCCGAGGGTGGGGTTCTATATCCTGTTTTCAATCCAGTTATTTTTAGATAAAAATTCACACAAATATATTAAAAAAAGAGCCATCAGATATTAATCCAAAAACTCTTTTTTTTAAAAGTACTAATACTGCGTAGTTAGTTAAATGTAGGTGTCAATAGAATAGCCTTTGCATCCAATTTTTATATAATTTTACTTTCTTATTGTTTAAAACTTGTAGATTGGTGACAGTCAATAGCTTATTGGCATAAGAATATTTTGTATTTGAGTAAAATAGTGTTGTCTTATTTGCTGATTGCTCTTAGTATTAATTATGGCGTGCCCCTTCGTTTCCTGTCGTCTACTTCGGGTCGTACCATTCGCAGCTCACTACTCGTTCGGCCCCTTTGGGTCTCGCTCCCTTCGGTCGCGCCTGCTACTACTACTCACGCGCTGTTTGCTGTTGCTTTTATATTGTAGTTTCATATACACAAAACAGAGTTACGACATGACTTGTTATTTTTTTAAAGCATTAAGTATTAATCATTTTTAGTTAAATTTGATTTTATTATTATAAAAGTTCGATATGAGAATTCTGATTTGCCTATTTTTCTTATCCTTGTTTTTGATTTCCTGCAATAGTACGCCAGTCAGTTCAACGAATTTGTCGGTAAAACCTGTTGTAGATCAATCTGTTCAAGCGACATCGAGAATCGGAACTGGAAAACCAAGCAAAACACAAGCAATGCGGATGGTATTTGAACATCATCGCGTATTACTAAAAGATATGCAGTTTTGTGAAAGTGAACTGTTAGGACAAAACGATCAATCTGATATTGGCGACTTGTTTAGCCATATCCTAATGGTTCATGGCGAATCTATAGAGCAGCAGTATACCGATATTCGGATAATTCAGGGTGAGCATGCGGATTACAAGGAGAAACTCTGGAAGATCATTGTCTTACAGCATATTTATATCAAGGAAAACGATGCCTATACTGCATGGGGTATTTCCTTTTTAATCAAAGATAGCGACCATAAAGCCATTGCCTCTTCATTTTCCTGTGCAGGAATTGGCTAACACCATACTTATGAAACGAAGAAAGAGAAAACAACGTCCTGTTTGCCCAAGTTGCAAGATAGGGCAGCATACTGCTGAGCTTACGACTGTAGTCGGGATGTTTCAGGCGAATCACAATACACATTTCCCAAATCTGACATCAGAAAACAAGATCACTGACCAGAGTTTTCTGGATGCTGATTTCGAGTGGGCTTGTGATGTGTGTCTGGAATCTGGTAAAGCGGTCATCGCAATACCTGAGAAGCAGGTGACGAGTGGCTTTCCTCATTTGGCATATGTTGACACGGAATACAAATGCATCACTTGCGCACAACCATTTCTATTCAAAAAAGAGGAAAAACAACTGTGGTATGAACAGTTAAAGTTTGCGGCCTCTTCTACGCCAGACAGCTGCACTGATTGCCGGAAGACGATTCGAAAGCAAAAGGTGGAGAACAAACAGTTGGCTGCCTTGCTTAAAAAACCAGAAGCGAATCTGACTGTGGAAGAACTTCAACAGGTCATTTCTATTTACAAAGCATGGAATAAGAAAGAGCGGGTGGCTAACTACAAGTCTTTATTGAAAAAACTTGATTAATAGGGTACTGCTTAGTTTTAAGCGTATTTCATCAATCAATTCAACGCTGTAATTCCAACTACAAACTTAACTCGAATGCAGGTAGCGCAAGACAAAATCAGTTTAGATTTAAATTCTTTGGATTTCGCTGTTTTTTTTATACTTTCGTTTCCATAAAAAAACGTAGAATATGAAATTTATAGAAATTCCAATTTACACAGGCATCGGTCAACAAGACAATGTATTGATCAACATTGATTCTATTGCCTACCTCAAACCCTACTCAGACGACACAATGATTATATTGAAAACGCAACACTATGGTCAGTCCAACAATCTTACCTCTAGTATGGCTTATGATGAATTGAAGGAGAAGATTTTGAATGCTTAAATTGAATTTTCGGTAAGCGTTAACTACTTTAAAAAGTGTGGGAATCCGTTTAGAAACAATCAGTCTCCTACTGTTTAGGAAAGCAATCAGTAATATCCTTCAAACTATAGCGTCTGACTGTAGTGGTTATAGACTTACTAATTTCTGAATATTGTCGACTTGATTCGCTTTCGCATTCACCCAATCAGAAAGGAAGTTAACGCCTACAATTTTTCGATAATAAAATGATTCGAACACCTCATCTAGATCCATTTTAAAATCTTTAAAGATCAAGACTTTTTTGGAAACATCCTTTGTCTTGGAAAGTTTGATTATATAACGAATTAGAAGCTTTCCAGCAGGATTACTATTCAACATATCAGAGTATAAACGTCTAGTACTTTTGGCTGTATTATCCACATATTCGAAGTTACCCAATTCAAAGTTAATCAAGAGGGAAATGAGTCGGTTTTGAAATTTCAATTGGGTTTGCAAGGCTCTCTGTTTATCGTTCTCAGTCATTTGTTTCAAATAAAATAAAGCATCTTCCAATTTGCCCATTGAAAATTTAACCGCGAAGCATAATGAATAGAGGTGCCATGTTTGACTAAAAGGAATTTTCCCTTTATACTTTTTTATGAACGAGAGGGTTTGGGGAATAATTAAATTTTCTGCTCTTGAATATTCCTGATTTAAAACACAGTTTTGAAATTCGATTTCATACAACGCATATTGCATATTTTTATCCTTACCAGTATACGACTTCATGAATTCTCTAAATTTCTGAAGATAGACCCCAAACTCCTCTTTCCTTTTTCCAACAAAATAGACATTTAGTAACCCCTTAAAATTAAACATCACATTCATACGGTACCTATTGGGGTCCTCCTTAAACAGTATTTCTGAAAATTTTATACTTTCGAGCGCATGGTATTCTGCTTGATCCAATTCTCCATATGGAAGAGAAGTATTGGCTGTAAAAAGTAAATAGTGTCCAAGATATTTAGATCTGAGTGAACACTCTTCTAGTAATAACAATCGATTGATCTCTTTTAAAATGTCATCAAAATACAATTCATCTTCTTTATTAAACGCCCAATTTTTGCAACTATATAACGCATAATGCATTTTGGATGACAGTACAGTTAAGGAAAAATAGACTTCCATCTTCTTTCCAATCACCTTAGCTTCATCATTAATATTCTCAAGTAATTTAAGCGCTTTATTGGGCGCCATCAAATTATTCAAATAATTTCTAAAAAATAGAATTTCGTACTGACAACTGAATTTTTCTGCTGCTTCAGCAACTTCTTTGGCTTGTTCGTATAAGTTTAGGGCATCTTGAAGTAATCCTCGTTTTATGAATACTGATGCACCGTGCATCAACTTTCCAATTTCAATATTTTTATCAACCTCAGGTGGATTGTCATTCCAAAAATCTATAATTAGGTAGTAAAGTCTCTTGCTCGAAATTCTTAAATTTTGATGTACGTTTTTTTTCTTTAGATACAGCATCAAATACTCCAACTCTGCTGAATCATCAAGCTTATATAGCACCTCAAACAACCGTAGTAGTTTTTTCTCTTTTTTGTAGATCAGATAATCATGAAACTGACCAGCTTCTTCACTGCTTAATTTTGATATGACCGATTGAAGTGATTTTAATATTTTCATTTCCAAAAAAGTTGTACTTCTAAAATAACACTTTTTTGTAATAAAACATCAATTTAGAATAAGACTTATTACTAAATTGAATGCTTTATTAATTACAATCATATAATTGTAATTAATTCATTATCAATACACTATATTATGTAAATCAAAAATCAGTTAAAATAACTCGTTTCTTTTCCAAAACAAATATTTCATATAATTTTAACTATAAATCACGTTCAACGTTCCCTTATAAATCAAGCCATTAACAAGGGGCGAAGTACAATTCAATTTTTAGGGTTCAATAAATTGATTTTTTTCTTTGTAAATGTTGAGTAATAAATCGAATTGTAAGTTGATCTGTGCAGTGAAGAATGACATTTTTGATATAAGTGTTATCGTTTTTTTTATATTAGCATAAAAAAACGAATCGTGAAACCACTTACGAAACATCTGTTATTAGGCACCCGAAAAGGGTTAGTCGTTTGCACACTCACAAGCAGCGGCTGGAAGATTAAAGCAACTCACTTCATAGGAATCCCCGTTTCCATAGCTTTTGCTGATCAACGTACCAATACTTGGTGGGCTTGCCTCGACCACGGCCATTGGGGATGTAAGATCCACCGCTCAACAGACATGGGCGTCAACTGGAAAGAGATCACAGCACCTCAGTACCCCGAAGGCGCAACTATTAAAGAAGACGTCCCTGCTACGCTACGCTACATCTGGGCCATGAGTGATGGCGGTAGCAGTCATCCCAATAAACTGTGGCTAGGCTCCGAGCCTGGCGGCCTGTTTGAAAGTAATGACAGTGGTGACAGCTTTCAGTTCGTGCAAGGACTTTGGGATCATCCTAGTAGAAAAGATCACTGGTTTGGTGCTGGTCGGGACTATGCAGGCATTCATTCAATTGTAGTCGATCCGCGTGACAATGATCATATTTTTGTTGGCCTAAGCGTAGCTGGGGTATTTGAAACTACAGACGGGGGAAAGACATGGGAAGGTCGCAATAAGGGCCTAAAGGCGGAGTATCTTCCAGATCACGATGCAGCATACGGACATGATCCACATATCCTAGTGGCTTGCCCTACTGCACCTGATGTGATGTGGCAACAAAACCACTGCGGTATTTTTAAAACTACTGATGGTGCCAAATCCTGGCAAGATGTTTCTGATACTAACAAACTTGCAAATTTTGGCTTTGCGATTGCCGTAGATCACGACAACCCTAATCAAGCTTGGGTAGTACCAGGCGACAGTGATGAGATCCGCGTTGCGGTAGACGGCGCGCTATGTGTTTGTAGAACAGATGACGGTGGTAAAACCTGGACGGATTATCGGGCTGGCTTACCTCAGGAAAACTGTTTCGATATCGTGTATCGCCATTCCCTAGATGTATGGGGCGACTGGGTCGTGTTTGGCACAACTACAGGCAATGTATTTATTTCAGGTGATCGCGGTGAAACCTGGGACACCTTATCCAATTATTTGCCAATGATATACGCTGTTTCTTTTTGTTAATTGGGATTGGATTGGGTATGGCTGCTTTGTATCCAAAATCCTAAAAACCAATCCCCAACACAAAATAACTTGCTAAAATTCTTCGATCAGTTTTCTTTTCATTTGCTTGAATTCTGCTTCAGAGATAACACCTTCATCTCTCATTTTTGCGAGCTTGGAAAGTTGCAACAGTTTGCTATCAATTGAGTCTTCTTTAGACATAGGCTCTGCTACTGGCTCAACTGTTTCTGTAGGGTTATTGTGTTCTTTTTTCAGCTCATTCATTTCATCCTCAAAGAAGGATCCAATATCTTCAGTTTCCGTTTCCCGCGTCGATTCTTCGCTTTTGACGTTCTTAGCCACTTCTTTCCCTTTTTCGAATTTTTCGTTGTACACTTTACGCACTCTATCTGCGTCAAAATCAAGGAAAGTACCACCAGTTTCGAAGTGTTCTCTGAAGACTTCACCAAGTGCATAGGTCGATGCTCCTGAGAGAATTGACATAGCGCCACCACCGATTACAGAACCTAGTCCTGGGATTAATTTCGCGGCACCACCAGCCATAAGACGTGCGATACTTGATCCTACTAAAGAAGTGATCAGTGCTTTGCCTTCTGTTTCTCTGAAATCGACATCATAGGTACGCGCCAGCTGTTTCACCATATCGAGTTGAATGGCAGAAACTGCAAAAATATCGGCTATCGGAATAGGAATTAATCCAGCTCCCATAGACCATGCAATGTGGTTTCTGATTACTTTATCACTTTGTTTCTTACGATCTGTATCGTCTTTGAAAAATGGCATAATATAATTTTTATTACAATGTAATTTTATGTTAATTATCGGCTGATACTATTATTGCAGTTTCACTAGCAATTCTGTTATATCAATCGAGATTTTTTAGTAATTTCTTTCTGAGTTTATTGTACTCAAATTCAGTTATTCCGCCTGCATCTCTTAATTTTGCAAGCTTTGTTAAATATTCCAATTGTTTCTCTACCAAAGAAAGGTCAGAGTATTGGGTAGCGGGCTCTTCTTCCTTCGTTACCTTAGGGGTTGGCGCTTCCAATTCCGTTGCCTTAGGAACTGAAACGTCCTTGATCACCACTATTTTAGGCATCGGATCATCCTTCTTTACCGGCTTGGTAATTGGAATATCTTCCTTGTTAGTCTTCGATTTTTCTAAATCCCTCTTCGCTTTAGTAGAAAACGTGATATCCTCATCAGTTGTTTCAATCACGATTTTTCTAGCGGCTCTTTCTCCTTCATTTTTAAACTTTTCCTCATAGCGCTTTTTCAGTTTTTTCGAGTTGAAATTTAAAAAAGTTCCTCCTGTTTCAAAATGTTCTCTATACACATGACCAAGCGCAAATGTTGAGGCTCCTGAAAGCACTGCCATTGAAACACCACCAATAATAGAACCAGGTCCAGGAATCACTTTAGTCGCAATGAGTGCTGTGGTGCGAGAAAGGCCAGAGCCAGCTAATGCAAGGATTTGAGCTTTTCCTTCTGTTTCTTTGAAGTCAACTTTATAAGCACGAGATAATCGCTTCACCATATGCAGCTGGATTGCTGATACTGCTAAAACATCAAGGACAGGAAAAGGAATCTGACCTGCTCCCATAGACACTACAATATGGTTTCGAATAATTGCCTCACTTTTTTCCTTTGGGCTTTTTTTGTTTCTAAAAATCGGCATACTATAATTTTTTTACAATCTATTACTAATTTCAGGAAGAAGAAAGAAAATACGACTAATTTGTTCATCTATACGACAAGAATACTAGTTGTAAAGATTAGTTTTGCGAGAAGAATGTCCAATTAATGCACCATTTTAGCGATTAGCCTAGACAATGGTTGTTAATTTTTGATTTTAAACAATTATTATGTTAATATTGGCGTTTCATCTTGACTTTGTTTAAGTTGCACATAATGCTTTAGAAGTTTATTCAAGTAAATAACTCTTTTTCTTCTAGCTATTTATTCAATAAACCCGGCAATGGAATCACTTATTTGATGGAATAAAATTTGATAAGGAAGTAAACATGTTTCGAATCCTCCTAGTAATATTTGTTTTGTTTACCGGATGTAAATCACTAAGTAACCTTAAAGGATATCAGGAAATTGATCGTCTCACTACTTCTATATTATTAATTCAACTGGACTTCCCACAGCAACGTATTGATTTATTGAAGGAAATGGAGTTGGATAGGAAGGCGAATCGATTGAAGCAAAAACATGAGCGCCATCATATTAAGCTGGTTAAAGGATTTAACTTCTTCAAATTTTGCCCTCATTATTTTTATTATTCGGACCCTGAAGCCGGAAATCTCTACGACGAGAATCTTAAGCTTTATGATGAAGCATTGAACTTATTAAAGTTCCGATTAAAAGATGATAATTTCTATGTTATTAGATTCACCACAAAACAATTTGATGACGGACTTGATTATGAGGAACTTAAGGAGGGATTAAGAATATACAAAGCGGATGGTAGCGCCATGCCTTTTGGTTTTCCAGATTTCGTACCAATGACCAATTACGGAGCACAAAAATACTACGAAAATACGATTAAGGTATTAGATAAACGATTGAAAATGTATCATAAAGAACATATTCGTTTCAAAAAGTATAATGCCAGAAAAAATAAGAAAGACTTGAAAGGAAACAGCAAATCCTAGCATAATTGGTTCATATAGGTTGTTTGAGCACGATTTGTAAGATGCTAGGGTATTCAAGATGATTTTTCTTTTTATCATAAACATCTCATTAATCTTAAAAATCCTATTCTGCATTAATGCTACCCCAATCGTGTATTAAGACTATCATATAAACCCAAAAGCGTTACATATCAAGAATATCCTCTTGACTTGGATTAATCTTAGATCCAATGGCTTCCCATTTTTTCCTTAAGTTAAAATAGGTTAAGGTGCACCCTATCGTCCCCAACACTATATTTATCAAACCATTCAAACTTGCTCCTAAATATACATTAGGCTCATCAATTCCAAACCATAACAATAATATCAAATTCATAATCAGTCTAGGAATAAACATAGACAGGAAGAAAGCTAGAAAACCTATGATTCCGTAAAGTAATTTTGGTTTCCCAAAACTTTTAGCGAGTCTATAAAATGGAATAGATGGGATTAGAATGACAATAAAGATGATTATTCCAGTAATTACTGATAACATAGATTTGAATTAAAAAACTAACAGAGTAGCCGTAAACTACTTGAAATGCTATAATAATTCTATGATTTTAGACGTTTATATTTAAGATTAAACATGGATACAAATCAATCAACGCTTTTTGGGCATGGTTTTCATTCTTGATTAATAAGTTTATATTTGTGTGAAACAAAGAAGATTTAAAACATGAGGCATATCATCACCTTAACTTTAGTAGCCATATTATGCTGTGCGGTAGGTTGTAATAAAAAATCGAAACCAAACAACAACAGTACTAGCAGCTCACCTAATAAGGTGAAGTTCCGTTCTGGTACTTTCAAAGCAAACTTGGAAAAGGCAAAAAGTGAAAACAAGCCGATTTTTCTTGACTTTTATACGACTTGGTGTGCTCCTTGCAAATATCTAGATCAAGACGTATTTAGCTATAATAGTGTATACGATTATTACAATGATAACTTTATCAATCTAAAAATTGATGCGGAGAAAGGTGAAGGTCCAAAACTCAAGGATAAGTATGGAGTATATGCATATCCAACACTAATCTATCTTGATAGCCGAGGCAATGAAATTGAGCGAAGTGTCGGTGGTGTAGGAGCGACTAGAGTGCTCAACATGGCAAAGAAAGCAGTGAACGCAAACCAAGCACTGTAAAGGGAAAACAATTCTCAGGACACTAAAAGTTTCAGAACTAAAATTTATATCCATTAAGAAAAGATTGAACATCCATCCTTTTCTTCCCTTGTAATTGCAACTCTTTTATACTGATATAACCGTCTTGAGCTGCTACCAACAATCGTTTGCGTTCTGCAACAAAATCTCCTGGTTGTTCTTTAGGTTGTTCATTAATCAATTCCGCTTTATAAATTTTTAACTGAAGATCGTTTAACACTGTCCAAGCAGTTGGAAACGGACTTAAACCTCTAATGAAGTTAAAAGCTTGTTGTGCTGGCTGGTCAAAATTCACTTCACAAGTTTTATGATAGATTTTAGGGGCGTGGGAAACCAGGCTTTCATCCTGAACTGTTGTCGTGTAGGACCGTTTATCAATTGCTTGTACTGTTTTCAGTAGTAAGGAGGCACCCATGACCATCATTCTGTCATGCACATCTCCTGCAGTATCTGTAGGGTGAATAGGAATCGATTCCTGAAACAACAAATTTCCTGTATCTATTTGCTGTTGAATGAAAAACGTTGTCGCTCCTGTTTCCTTTTCACCGTTAATCACTGCCCAATTGATTGGTGCAGCGCCCCGATACTGTGGCAATAAAGAACCATGCAAATTAATAGTGCCCAGTGGTGGCATTGCCCAAATCGCTTCTGGTAGCATGCGAAAAGCAACTACAACTTGCAAATCAGCTTGTAATGCCCATAATTCATTGTGGAACTCCTCTTTTTTTAGATTTTTAGGCTGTAATACTTTAATTCCTTTTTCAACAGCATACTTCTTGACTGCGGATTGTAGCAATTTCTTGTTTCCCCGACCACCATACTTATCCGTAGCGGTAATTACAGCGACAACATCGTATCCATTTTGAACCAGGATATCTAAGGAAGGAACAGCAAACTCTGGTGTTCCCATAAAAATGATTTTCATAAAACCTTATTTGTAAAGTAAATATTTTGAACGAATTGCTTTGAAAACTGTCAACTTCTTTTGCCACGAATCTCTGATTTCTATATTTGTCTTTCCAGCAATTATTTGTTTTCTAAGTTCGTCTGTTCCTGCTAGTTTGTCGAAGAATAAATTTTTATTAAAGAATGACTTCTTGTCTTTAAATTGCTGATATACGGAGATGAGATAGGTCAGATTTAATTGCTCATATTTCAATAACACTTCTTCTGGAAGATTAGACAAATCTTGCCCATAACAGGTTTTATTTTCGTGCTTGGGATACTTAGCCCCAGGCTTGGGAACAGGAGTAAACTGAAACGGCTGCGCCTTCAGATCCGGGTGACCAATGACTTGAAACTGCTTATCCGTTCCCCGCCCAACACTAATGGGTGTCCCCTCAAACAAACACAAATGAGGATACAGTAAAACAGATTTTTGGTTCGGCAGATTCGGCGAAGGCTTTACTGGCAATGTGTAGGTCGTTTTGTGTGTATAGTTGGTGCAAGGCACTACTTCGAGCTTACAAGTGACTTTGTCTTTCAGCCAACCCTCTCCATTCACCATTCGAGCATACTCTCCTACTGTCATTCCGTGTAGGATGGGCACTTCATGCATACCGACAAAAGACGACAGCTTTGGATCAAGTACTGGCCCATCAACAATATGACCGTTGGGGTTGGGACGGTCTAAAACCATCATTGGAATCTTGTTTTCAGCGCAAGCCTCCATCACAAGGCTCATGCTGGAGATATAAGTATAAAACCGTGCCCCAACATCCTGAATATCAAAAACGAGGAGGTCAATGCCTGATAACATCTCAGCGGAAGGCTTTTTATTTTCTCCGTAGAGGGACAGAATCGGCAATCCTGTTTTACTGTCCTTGCCGTCTTTTATTTTTTCACCGGCATCCGCTGCGCCTCTAAAACCGTGTTCTGGTGCAAATATTTTGACCAAATTTACCTTATTTTCCAACAACACATCTACTAGGTGTTTTCCTTGGACGGTTGAGGTCTGATTGACTAGTAACGCAATTTTCTTGTTGGCTAATTTGGGCAGGTAACGATCTATCTGTTCTGCTCCAGTCATGAATTTTTGTTTGG
>ENA-ORXR01000942-ORXR01000942.1-marine-metagenome-genome-assembly--contig:-NODE-942-length-34114-cov-4.723595_pt1 | contig 34114 bp, 21 predicted proteins | sample MGYA00237866_ERZ511479 | MGnify/ENA metagenome assembly ERZ511479
TTCGCATTGCGTACTATGTGACTGATCCACCGATTAACTAATCAACAACTTAGTGCCGAAGGCACTAGTGCCTTCGGGTATTAAATTAGTAGGTATTTAAAATTGTTAATTTTTTCCTTATCTGTTTCATTTGTTAATCGGTAACAAGCCAAATTTTAAGGCAATCACCTCCTGATTAAAAGTTACCGAACCATTGTTAAGGAACGGTTCCTAAATAGTACTTTATAAATTTAATTCCTCTCTCAAAATGAGAATTATTCCCATTCCAAGAATACATAATATATTCCTTAAACTCTAAGCAACTGATTGGCAGCTATTTAATTCACGGTATAGATTTTAGGTTATAGAGATCAAATCCTTATTCCTAAAATAACTTTACCATGAATACCAATCACCAACAACCAACACAGGTCATAGATTCAACTGAAGCCGAAGAACAAAATATTCCAGGCTGGTTTGTACTTTTATTCGGAATGCTCCTCATATTTCTCAGTTGTGTAGAAACCAATGCACAAGTGATCAGCTTTAATAACGGAATACCGACTGAATTAATGGTCTGTGAAAAAGCGGAATCCTTTACCGTAGAGTTTACCAATACTTCTGCCAACGACTTAAGCAGTCTCCAAATTCAAATAGTATTTCCAACAGGAATAGAATATGTCGCCGGAAGTTTGGTAGATAATTCCGCCTTTAACATTCAGGAAACCAACCTATCCAATCTCTCTAGTATTTCCTTTTCTGCCAACAATTTAACCAGCGGCGGGACCATTAGTTATACGTTTGAAGCCATGGCCAATTACGATGCCTATACGGGCCAGTTAAACGGCGATATATTTTCTAATCAAGTCATTGTCAATTACGCCGGCGGCTCGGAAACAGATATCACAGATGCTTACAACCTGTTATATCCCGCGCTCTCCGTTACACAAGTAAGCCCAATGTCTACTACGGTTTTTGTTGGAGGAAGTTTTACCCAGGCAGTCACCGTCGTAAACGGTGGGTATGGTTCGCTATCATCTTTTGTTCTTAAAAATACTTATGATAACAATTTGACTCTGGAGATGGTCGATATTGGAATACTAAATAACGAAAAAAATGAAATTACTTTTTCCGCAGCCGACTTTGTAAATATTGGAAATGGAGACGGCCGATTTGATCAAAACGAATCTATTGTCATTACACAAACCATGACTGCCACGGGTTGTAATAATGCACAAAATGAGCTCACTGCTTTTTGGGGATGTGATGGACAAAATAATTCCAGTAATACAAAGTTTCCATTTACAACTGTTCAGTTATTTTCACCGGATTTAGTATTCGTTCCCACCAGTAATTTTGGAACTTGTGTAGATCAATCCGGAGACAATCAGCAACTAGCGATTACCAATAATGGAACGGGGCCAGCCAATGCGTCTCAAATCGAAATTCTACCGTACACCTATAATCAATACACGCGTACCGCACCGGAAAGTATCAGTTATACCCTTAACGGAAATGTTTTTCCACTCTTACCCGTTGCTACGCAAGAAGCCACCGGCTATGAATGCCTGGGAAACAATCCAATTGATGGTTTTACGGTTGCATTACCAACCATCCAACCTGGCGAGACGCTATATTTGAATTGGAAAAATTATACCTGCGCAACCACCTCTTGTGGTAAAGTTCATTACGTTGGCTGGCAATACGAAGGACAATATACGGATATGTGTGAAAGCAGGGACTACGAATTTTCGGGTGTTGGTCAGGAAAATAGTGTAAAAAATATGTCTACCTTTTTTGAATCTCCGTCAGACTTGGTAGATGGTCAGATTGGTACTTACACCTTAAATATTAATGCAGCAACTTTTGATTTACCCACTGGAACAACACCTTATTTTGAGGCTGTTTTTGATATTCCCGTTGGACTGGTCTGGAGTGGCGTAGCCAGTGATTTAGAATTTGTTAATAGTCAAAATAACTGGCCTGCCGATCAGCTATCTTACGATGCAACAACCAGAAAATTAGTGGCAAGGTACGATCTACCCATTCCAGCAAATTTCAGCCTGAATCATTCCAGTTTTAACTTGAATCTAACCGCAGATTGTGCGCCCAATGTTAGCTGGGTAACAGTTGGGATGCAGGTATTTCACATTATGGACACCAACTGCACAGATCCTTATCGCATGGCGATGACTTGCAGAGAAACGCCGGAGACGCAGTTGCACTGCCCCGGGCCTTGCGAACACGGAATGGTTTTTAAAGGGTTTGATATAACAAGAATCAGTCTGGGAAAATCGGATAACGACCTCGATGGATTGCCCGATGCTACGAATAATCTGAATATGACTTTAATTAAATCCAGGCGTATGATGACCAGTGATACTTTTGAAACTACCTTCACTGGAGAGATTAAAACTTCCGCTACCTTCCCAAGCTGGAACCATGGTTACGCTACTTCTAATATTCCTTTTGGAAATGATATTAATATTTTATCCGCCCGCGTCAGCATTTTCGACAAGAGTACTGGACAGACTATTTCTTGTGATCAGGTTCCTTTTTCGGAGAGTGTATCGGGAGGTGTTAGAACTGTAAATTTCGATTTTAGTCCGGGAATTTTGGCTGAATTAAGTTGTAATGGTTTTTCAAATTTTCAGTTAGAAAATGAAGATAAAGTTCAGCTGACAGCTACCTATAAAATGACCGGAAATATCGGTGGCAACGCCGAACAAGCGATGATTACCAATGACTTTTTTGTCAGCAATACACCCAATGGTTCTGCCTACCAATGTAACGATTGGAATGGTAACTTTACCGCAGTAGGATATTTTTATACCACCTGGAAATCAGAACAGTATAACGTAAAGACTTGCACAGAAACAATTTATCAAAATTATTATATGAGCATAGGAGATTGTTGCACCAATTATTCGGGCGGCAATATGTTTCCATTTGAATTTAGAAACTGGTCTAATTTGGAAAGCGTGCGTATTGAAATTCCGGCAGGGTATTCCTTCGTAGAGGGTAGCATCAAACAATGGAGAACCAAAAATACCAATTCCAGTGTTTTGGAAACTAGCAATATTACGCCCACCAGTATCAACGGCACTACTCATATTTTTGACATGGCCGCTTACTACGCAAAAAATGGTGGCACACTAAATTTGTCAGACGATGGTTATAACGGTCAGCTTGCTATCGAAATAAAACCTGAATGTACCGTTAACGAAGCAGCCAATCTACCCGTTGATTATTATTTCTCTTTTCGAGAAAATAATATCCTCGGAGGCCAAATTAAGGAATACACAGGTCAAACGGATTTTCTAAAGTATTATAAAGCTACCGTAACTCCCTACTCAACTTTACCGACCCAGGATGGGATTGCCGCTATGGTCACCTGGGATTTGACCATTAAAAACCAAAGAGCTCCTGCCGCCAATGGATGGTTTCATCTGGAAGATCCAGGTGGAAATATTATCGTACAAGAAGTAAAAAATACACAAGACCAAAGTATTCTGTTACCAATAAACGGATTCTATCAGCTGGGTGATTTAGCAGAAGGAGAAAATCAGAATTTCCAAATAACCGCCGCTTACAATTCCTGTGAATTGTCTACTCTAAAGGTTGTTTCAGGAGCAGATTGCGATGGTTATCCCACTGATCCAAACAATCAAGTTTGTGAAACCAAAGAACTTACATTAGCCCTGGCACCACAGCCTTCTGAACTGCAAGTAAGATTTGATAGTGCGATCAACCCATCAGACGAGTGTGACAATAGCATCACAATTGAAGTTGAAATGTTGAGTTCAAAACTGGCCGCTGTCGAAGATCTTTTTGTAAATATAGCTCCTTCAAATAGTCAAACCGTGACAATTGAAAGTGGAAGCATGGAAGTATTGTACCCTGCTTCAGCAAGCTATTTTCCGATTTCGGAGCCAGCACTTCAAAACAATATTTATACCATCACAGGAGCAGCGATGGACCCGGCAATTGGCGAAGAAGGATTAATCGGGGTAACCGATGTTACCGCTAATAAAGTACGCCTTCGATTTAATCTGCTACTGGGAATTGATTACAAACCTGGTGAAATCGTTAATTTTGAAATAGGCGGCCAACGCCCTTGTGGAAATAGTCTGCCTACCATTGCCTTGGCTTATGATCCAAATGCCAGTTTTGGCAAACCGGAAAATATTGGATTGGAAGCTATTAGTGATGCATGGGCCGCTGCGTGGGGAGATTATGACAATGATGGAAATGTAGACTTATTCGTAACCAACTATGCTGCTGATACCCCAAATATTTTATACCATAACAACGGAAATTCTACTTTTACAAAAGTTACCACCGGCGTCATTGCTACCGACCTCGCCAGCTCATTGGCTGCCACCTGGGGAGACTATGACAATGATGGCGATCTGGATTTATATGTAGGAAATAACATTGGATCAGAAAACTTTTTATACCGAAATAATGGTGGAACTTTTACCAGAATAATGAATGATCCTGCGGTAACGGACAAAGGCTACGCCCACGGTGTCAGCTGGGTAGATTATGACAATGATGGACATTTGGATATTTTTGTCTCCGATTATTTCTCTACCAGTTTCAACCAGCTATACCATAATAATGGCGATGGAACCTTTGAAAAAGCAAACGGTCCATCTCCCACACTTGAAGCAAATTTCTCGGTGAGTAGCAGTTGGGGAGATTATAATTCGGATGGATTGATAGATTTATTTGTTTGCAATACCGCTGGCAACAACAATAGTCTTTATAAAAATACAGGTAATGGAAATTTTCTCAAAATAAATACCGGAGCGATTGTCAACGATGGTGCTAATTCTGTTGGTGCGAGTTGGGGGGATTATGATAATGATGGTGACCTGGACTTGTTTGTGGCGAATGCCGGTGAGCAGAATAACTTCCTTTACCAAAATAATGGTGACGAAAGCTTCTTGAAAATAAGCACCGGAATTATCGTCAATGACGGAGGGCATTCCCACGGAAGTGCCTGGGGAGATTACGACAACGATGGTGACCTGGATTTGTTTGTCAGTAATGACCAAAACCAAAGCAACTTTCTGTATTCTAATGATGGAAATGGAAATTTCACAGCTGTCACCAATGATATTACGCAGGACGAAGGACAATCGTTTGGCGCAGCGTGGGCTGATTATGACAACGATGGCGATATTGATTTATTTGTAGCCAATCATCAGTTAAATGAAAATTTTATTTACCAAAATGCGCGGGGAAAATGTCAGAATAAAGTGTGTGTCACACTTGAGGGAACAAACTCAAATCGTTCAGCCATCGGCACCAAAATTCGGGTAAAGGCAAATATCTACGGAAAAGATGTTTGGCAGATGCGGGAAGTATCTAGTCAGACCGGAGGCGGAATCGGTGGACAAAATGAACTTAAAATTATCATTGGTCTGGGAGATGCCACGGTGATCGACTCGATGATCGTAGCGTGGAACTCTGGTTACCGACAAATTATCACCAACAAAATACCAGAGGATTGTTTCGCTATTATCGAAGATCAGGGAAGTAAGGTTTGTGGTGCCGTTTATTTTGATGAAAATAAAAATTGTACGCAAGATACCAACGAGATCGGTATTCCCAATATGAAAGTAGTACTCCAACCGGGAAACTTGACCGCCGTTACAGATTCAAATGGAATTTACAGTTTTCTCGCAGCACCAGGTGCATACAGTATTACACAAGTAACCGAAGAAACACAATGGAATCCAGCTTGTACGCCAACCGTCAACGTAACCGTAGCCGGTATCGGAGGAACATTTTGTGGAAATAATTTTGCGGATACCGCAGCTTGTTCGCTCCCCGATTTGCAAGTAGATATTTCAGCTACAGCACATCGGGTTGGGTTTGAAAATCTGATTGCCTTGACTTATAAAAATACTGGAACCCGAACCTCCACCAATACCAACCTGGCAGTAAAATTTGGCAATCACATTATTCCGTTAGAAAGCTCTATTCCCTGGACCAGAATAGAAGGAACAAATACAATTTGGGAATTGGGAGATATTCCAATTGGAGCATCCGTTACTATATTTGTAAAAGACTCTGTTTCTGTGAATGCTGCCATTGGTGATGATATCCACCTGGAAGGAGCAATACAGGGAACTGAATCCGATTGCGACATGTCTGACAACATAGTGATTGATAGCCAACCAGCAGTAGGAGCCATTGATCCAAATGACATCGCCGTCACACCGGAAGGATATATTCAAAACAATCAGGAATTAATTTATAAAATTAGATTTCAGAACGTTGGAAACGCCACTGTTTCAACAGTGAGAATAGAAGATCAGTTACCAGAAGGTTTGGATGTCAACAGTCTCCAACTAGGCTTGGCAAGTCACAATTATCAATTTGAAATTCAGGAAGATAATCGCCTGGTCTGGACTTTTGAAAATATCAATATGCCAGATAGTCTCGCGAACGAAGCAGCCAGTCACGGTTTTGTTATTTTTAAAATAAAGCCCAAGACTGATCTCGAAGATGGTAAAACATTGCAAAACAGCGCCGCTATTTTCTTTGACAATATCGCTCCGATAACCACCAATACGGTGGTAAATATCATCGGTCAGGAACCGATACCAACGTACGCAGGAGATCAACTTCATATTTTTCCAAATCCGATGACCGAGCAATCAAGTATTCAGATTGTCCCGCCTGGTGGGGTAAATGTAAATATTGTCAGTTTGGAAATCTTTGATTTATTGGGTAAGAAATTATTTGAAAAATCAGGCATTACCGAATCTGTATTCCAATTGAATAAAGGAAGTTTCCCATTCGGACATTTTATAGTCAAGGTAGTTGGAGAAAACGGACAATGGTATTCCGGAAAAATTCTTATTCAATAACAATTTATACGTAATTAATATTTTCCCTGCTTTCGCAATCATCCAAGGCAGGGACTTAAAGAATTCTTTTGAATATAAAAAGGTAAAAAACCGAGTCCTCACCGACTCGGTTTTTTTCTTTTTCCAATTAATGCTATCTCCCAAAATTAAACATCTTATCATTCTCAAAATGAGAACACATCTCAAACTGACAATACATTGTATATTTTAAGTTTTGTAAATAGCTCATAATATGACAATTGCAATTTGGTTATGGATTTGAATACCTCTTGGCATACATAACAAGTAAAAAAATAACCATGAATAATCCCAAGACAAAATTAGCAATAATAGGTACCGTCGGTGTTCCTGCACGTTATGGAGGGTTTGAAACTCTTGCACACCAACTGGTCGAAAATCTACATCAGGAATACCAAATGACGGTTTACAATAGTACCAAACATTATAGTTCCGAAGAAAGATTTTCCACCTGGAAGGGAGCGAATATAAAATATATTCCAATCTCTGCGAATGGCATTTTCAGTATTCCTTATGATATTCTATCCATGATCCACGCAGCTTTATATTGCGAAGCATTATTGATTTTAGGTGTTTCAGGATGTCTATTTTTACCGATAATAAAGTTATTTTTTCCTTATAAAAAAATTATTGTAAATGTAGACGGACTGGAATGGAGACGCGCTAAATGGGCCAGTCATGCCAAATTATTTTTATTGATGAGTGAAAAGATAGCCATCCGGTGTGCCGACGAAATCGTTGCAGATAATGCTGCCATCCAAAAATATGTCTTTGATCGATATGGTAAAGTTTGTCGATTGATCGAATACGGTGCGGACCACAATCAAGCCGAAGCCATCCAGCCAGTAACATTGGCAAGGTTTCCATTTTTAAAAAAAGACTATGCCTTCAAAGTTGCCCGCATTGAACCGGAAAATAACTTGCACCTCATTTTGAAAGCTTTTGCAAAACAAGATAGACTCCCGTTAGTCATTATAGGAAACTGGAAAAATAGTGCATACGGTCGCTCTTTAAAAAATGAGTTCAAAGCATGCTCCCACTTACATTTACTAGACCCAATCTATGAACCCAGCCTCCTCAACCAAATACGATCCAACGCCAAGGTTTATATCCACGGACATAGCGAAGGCGGTACCAATCCATCATTAGTAGAAGCCATGTATTTAGGATTACCCATACTTTCCTTTGACATAATTTATAATAAGATCACTACCGAAAATCAAGCAGCTTACTTTGAATCCGAAGCAACACTTGCTGAATTAATAGAAAAACTAGACAAACTGAATCTGGAACAAATGTCTAGTCAATTATCCGCAGTCGCCAATCGCAGATACCTGTGGTCAGTAATTGCCAATAAATATAGTGCCCTCGTTACAGGAGCCACAATTATGGAAATCCCCACTTTCGATTTTGAATTACCCATTAAGTTGAAAAGAGCCATTGCTTAAGGATCAACAAAAGAATAACTTGTTCAATTTTCATTCTTTATGATAAAATTTACCATCATCCTGTTATTATCTTTTGCTAGTCTAACCACTACTGCGCAATTGGTTACAACCGTTGCAGGGCAGGTCGAAATAGCTGGAACAACGGACGGTGCCGCTTTCGATGCCACCTTTAATAATCCACACGGGATCGCTATCGGTCAAAACGGAATCGTTTATGTAAGCGACCGGTTTAGTCATACAATCCGAAAGATAGAATTGGATGGCAGGGTTTCTACCTTTGCCGGAAATCCAGGCATTAGCGGAGATCAGGATGGAGATCGGACCGTTGCGCTCTTTAACGAACCATGGGGACTCTGCGTCGGACCGGAAGGAAATATTTTCGTAGCCGATACGCGTAACAATTTAATTCGAAAAATAACACCTGAAGGAATGGTAACCACCATTGCTGGTTCCGGTAACTACGGTACCTCAAATGGTATGGGTTCCTCCGCTACCTTTGGGAATCCCACCGGAATTGATGTAGACGCCATGGGAAATATTTATGTAGCGGATCACCTGACTCATATTATTCGAAAAATTGATCCGCAAGGTTTTGTAAGTACCCTGGCCGGCAGGCCTTACCAAATGGGAGATACGGACGGGCAGGGAGATCAAGCCGCTTTTAAAAGACCCTATGGTTTGACAATAGACAACGATGGAAATATTCTGGTAGCTGACGAATGGAATCATAAAATCAGAAAAATAACGCCCGAAGGCCTGGTATCAACTGTCGCTGGAACCGGAGAGGTAGGTGATCAAAATGGACTGGCATTGTCCGCTGAATTTAACTATCCCTGGGACATGACAGTAGATTCTTCAGGCAATATTTTTGTCGCAGATGGTTATAATTATTTGGTTAGAAAAATAACACCCGGGGGTCAAGTTTCTACGTATGCAGGTACGCCTCAAGTCACCGGGGCAACAGACGGTGAAGGTAGCAACGCCACTTTTAGTGGAGCTACTGCTATTGATTTTTCTCCAGTCACAAAAGAGTTATACGTTGGCGATGCGTACAATCATTTAATTCGAAAAATTACCGATTTAGAACAAGATGTTTCGATTATTTTGCCTTCCGGAAATCCCGTTGTGTGTGAGGGAGAATTTATTTCCATTCATGCGCATCCTAACATTTATAATACCTATCATTTTTATATCAATGATCAGGTCGTTCAAAGTGGTTCAAATCCGCTTTTTGAAAATGATCAACTCACACCCGGTAGTCATAAAATCCAGGTCCTGGCAACCGATAATTCGGGAACCTCTGCTTCGAACGAAATTACGGTGGAGATATTGGCCACCATTGTTCCGACTATTACTACCGTTGGTCCAACCCAGTTTTTTGATGGCGACTCCGTCGTCTTGATTGCGAGTTTTGGCAGTGCATATTTCTGGTCAACTGGTGCAATCATTCCCACCATTACTGTTTTTGAATCAGGTAGCTATCAGGTAGATGTAGAAGATATAAATGGTTGTACGGGAACGTCCGCACCTGTTCAGGTAGCGGTGCAGGAAGATCCCGATGCTGCAGTCATTACCATAGATGGAAACAATACCTTTTGTAGAAATGAAGGAAGTACTTTATTTTCAAGTGCTACGGATAATAACCAATGGTTGTTGGATGGCTGGGCCATTGATGATGCAACTTCATCAACTTATTCGGTAAACGCTTCGGGGACTTATCAGGTTCAAGTAACGCATACGTCAGGAATTATCACTATTTCTGAACCGGTAACCATGATTGTCTTACCAGATTTAGAACTGGACTTTTCGGTTTCAGAACAAGAGGGAACTACTGAGGATGATTTTAATTTTCAAATTTCAAATTCCGATATTTCGACAGCTGAATGGTCTTTTGGTGATGGTATTATTTCTACCGATATCAATCCAACACACCAGTACGCCCAGACGGGCCTATACTCCATCGAGCTTCGGGCAACCAATGAAATTGGCTGCGAAGACACGCTAAAAATTACCGATTTGATTTTAATAGAAAATATAAAAAACGATACCACTATAATAGTGGAACCTTCAAATCCAAATTCAACGATTAATAATACAGACGTGTTTATTCCAACGGCTTTCACTCCAAATGGAGATGGAGAAAATGATATTCTACTGGTAAGAGGAGAAAATATTCAGGAAGTAAATATGATGGTTTATAACCAATGGGGAGAGATGATTTTTCAATCCTTCTCCCGCGAATACGGATGGAATGGTTTGGTCGATGGTGAAGCAGCACAAATTGGCAACTATGTTTTTTTAGTAGAATATACGGATGCTTATGGTCTACAAAAACAGCAATCCGGTCATGTGACATTACTTAGGTAATATAAAAAAATAGCAATATGAAAAACTCGGTTCTAATATATATTTTATGCTGTATGATCTATTTTGTTCAGGCCCAAGATGCGCATTTTTCTCAAAATGACTTGAATGCGAGCATACGAAATCCGGCTACAACAGGAACCACAAAATCAGATCATAGGTTAATGATCAGTTATCGTTCTCAATGGGCGACCATTCCGAGTGCCTATCGAAATATTCTATTAGCTTACGAACAACGAGGCGCCAAATTTTCGTGGGGAACACAACTATTACATAACGACGCGGGAAAAGCTTCTCTAAAAACAACCCAGATACTATTGAATCTCGCCTATCAAAAAAAGTTATCGAACCGTGGAGAATTCTTGTCTATTGGTGCCAGCGGTGGATTAATTCAACAAAAATTCGACCCTGATTTATTTTCATTTAATAATCAATACGATACGGAAAATGGCTTTGATCCAGCTTCCGGTAACAAAGAGTCTTTTTTAAACACCACACAGTTATTACCGACTGCGACGGCAGGCGTTTTTATTACAAAATACTTTAGCAAGGTGAAAGGATCTGGTGGAATATCATTTGCTCATCTTAACGAACCAAATAGTCAATTTTATAAATCATTTGATGAAAAATATGCAATGCGTACCTCTATTTTTGCCAATGCTTTACTACCCGTCAAGGAAGGTCTGGATTTAGATATTCACCTATCCTGGAATAAGCAATCAGTGGCCAATGAAAAAATAATTGGTGCAAAATTAAAATACCAGTTAAACGAAAAAAATGTACTTACCGGAGGTATCGCCAATCGTTTACAAGATGCATGGATTTTAGAATCAGGTATTACTTTTCCGGAAAGTGCATTGACCATTAGTTATGATATAAACAATTCTTCCCTCAACTCGGCAACAAATTCGAAAGGCGGCTGGGAGTTGACGTTTTCGTATTTCTTTAATAAAAAGGAAAAAGTTAAAGCAGCTAATATGCGTTTTGAACACCTTAACAAAAAACCATCCAAACAACCGAAAAACAACGAATCGGCAGACAGCGATCAGGATGGTATCCTGGATGAGATTGATGCATGTCCACATTTATATGGAGAAAAAACAAACAATGGTTGTCCTACCAATACAAAAGACTCAGATTATGATGGAATACTTGATCACGTAGACAGTTGTCCTTTTTTAAAAGGTACCGCAGAAATGGGTGGTTGTCCGGATTCTGATAAAGATGGTATTTCTGATTTAAAGGATTATTGCCCATTTTTGAAGGGAGATAAAAAGAATAACGGTTGTCCAATTATGAATAAACCAGACCATCAGGAATTTCTAAAAAATAAATCTATTCATGTTATCGTAGAATTTGATACCGATAAATCAAACATCAAAGCGTTTTATTACCAGGACCTTAATGCAGCTGCTACATTTTTATTGGAAAATAAAACAGCCAAAGCCTTCCTTACCGGACACACAGATGACGAAGGAGATAAAATGTATAATTTTAAACTGGGAGAAAGAAGAGCTTCTAATGTTATGGAATACTTCCTTGACAGAGGAATTTCCATCCAGCAGATATCCAGCATCTCCTATGGAGAAACCAAGCCAACACGATTGAATCGTAGTGCCTACGAAAAAGCGAAAAATAGACGGGTGGAAATTCAGATCTACGCTCAGTAAATACGAGTGATAAAATCTCTTTTAACCTACTGCGCTATATTGCTTCAACCTGGTCTTTAACAATGGATAAGCAATATTTGCATCATTCTTTAATCGTAGAATCTTAAGTATGATCTCTCCCTCCATAAAGCTGTTCATTTTGATCGACTTCTCTATTTCGAGGGCGATCTCACTCTGCGTACTTAGACCAACCATCATAAAGTTGGTTTTAATACGGTGAGCAATATTTGCAATATTGTCCCAGTTTTGATTTGTTAGTTCCTCTTCCATTCGACTCAGCGTCACTGGTAGTTCCTGTAAAAAAAGCTCAATCATTTCTTTGACAAAAGTCTGATCTCCTCCAGACATTTCACTCAAATAAGTAAAGTCAATATTAATCATATTATCATCGGGCAAATGAGCAATGGAATCTTGCTGCAAGTTATCCATTTCAATATTCAACCATTTGCCCAGATGCATTTTCAACTGTTTAGGAGAAAAAGGCTTGGTTAAAAAATCATTCATCCCGGATGCTAAAGCCCGATTCTTTTCGTCTAGTAAAGCTGCAGCAGTAAGCGCAATAATGGTCGTAGTTTGATTTTTGTTGTCTTCATTTTTTCTGATCTCTCTAGTCGTCTCACAACCATCAATTTCCGGCATATGGATATCCATCAAAATAATATCGAATTTTTTTTCCATAGTTTTTTGCAAAGCAATAAATCCATCAGAAGCAATTTCAAAGTTACAATCCCACGATTCTAAAATTTTGATGATCAATTTTTGATTCATTGAATTATCTTCAACGACCAGTAATCTAACATGTTTTAGCGCTTGAGAAATTTGGTACTCCGCATCTTTATTTACCGAAATCTTTGTCTGTAAAATTCCCGAGTCTTTAAAAGGAAGAATAAAAGTAAAAACCGATCCCTGATCTTCCCTGCTTTCTACTTCTATTGAGCCACCCTGTAATTCCACCAGATTTTTGACGATGGTCAACCCGAGACCGGTACCGCCAAACTTCCTGGTAATTTTCACATCTGCCTGCTTAAAATTATTGAATATTTTTCCAAGACTTTCTGCCTTAATTCCAATTCCAGTATCATGCACTTCAAACTGAATAATATATTGCCCCCCGGTAGCCGCTACTAATTTTGATCGCACACCGATGGTTCCGTTGTTGGTAAATTTACAGGCGTTACCTAAAAGATTTGTCAAAATCTGGTTGAGCCGAACAGAATCTCCAATTAGATAATTTTTAATTTTCGGATCCATCTGCACAATTACATTGATGGACTTTTCCCGAACCTTAAATTGGAAAGTCTGCTGCAAAGATTTTATTAATTCCAGCAAATTAAAAGTACGTTGTTCAAATTCTAACTCATTGGCCTCAATTTTTGAAAGATCCAGAATATTGGAAATAATTCCCATTAAGCTGTCCGCAGAAAATCGTAGAGAATCTAAATATTCTCTCTGTGCGTTGGTAGGATCTGTTTCATATAGCAAGTGTGTCATTCCAATGACCGCATTCATGGGTGTCCGAATTTCATGGCTCATATTTGCCAAAAATTGTTGCTCGGCCAACTGTGCCTGTTCTGCTTCCTGCTTGGCAGAAATCAAATCCTCTTCGGCCTTTTTTCGATCAGTAATATCCCGGACAAATCCACTTAAATAATATTTACCGTGCATATCAATAGACGAAATACTCAACTCAATAGGAAACGCTCTGCCACTTTTATGAAAACCGGTAATCTCGATTCGCTTATTTAGCACAGGCCACTCCCCCGTTTGAAAGAAATGACTCAATCCTTGATCGTGTGCTACCCGAGCTGGAGGAGGCATGATTAAGTCACCCATCTTTTTACCCATTGTTTCCTCTTGAGAATAACCAAACATTTTTGTCGCCTGATCACTCCAGGCAATCACCCTCCTATCCGCATCAATACTAATGACCGCATCGAGAGAAGCGTCAATAATTTTTCGGAGCATGATTTCACTTTCCTGCACCTTCATCTCGGCCAGTTCCTGCGCAGTAATGTCCGTAATCGCTCTCATCGTCCCAATGATTTCTCCTTGTGGATTTTTATACGGTGAGGCATCAATTCGTCCCATCCATTTTGAACCCGATTTATGAATATGGGCCACAGTAGCTGAAGTTTGTCTTTTATTCTTTTTTTTGTAAACTCTTTGTTCAAAACCTATCCCATCTTCCGAAGATAATAATAAATCAGTTGCCGTTTTTTTAAGTAATTCTTTGTTAGAAAATCCTGTCAACTTTTCCATATACTTGTTGGCAAAGGTAATTCTACCTTTAAGATCAGTTAGAATAATTCCTTTGGAGAGGTGCTGTACCACAAACCGATATCGCTCCTGAGTCATTTTTAAAGCCTGTTGCACAAAGGTTCTTTGCTCCTTTTCGATTCTTAAATTCTCGTGTGCCATGCAACCTTTAAGCAATAAACCAAATTTCTTGACCACATCAAATAATTGGTTGGCCTCTTCTGCTTCTTTTCCGGTAACCTGTAATTTATATAATTTTAGAAATCCAATATCCGCTAATTTAAAAACTTCGTAAGCCCCCTCTGCAACATCATCTTCCTGGATATATTCCTTAAAATCAGGATGTTCAAAAGGTATTGACAATTTATCCTGATTCGCTAATTGTCTCCAAATAAAATGATTCAAATCAATCAGCTTGACATCCACCATTTTGGAAGGGGTTCCGTAAACCATTTTTATGTCGGAAGAGTCGACCAGCCAAACACTTGCGTAGCTGAGTTTTTTTCTGGCAATGAGTATGTTTAAAAATTGCGCACAATTTTGTCGCATATCCAGTGAATTCCCAATCGAAAGAGACAATTCGTATAACAAAGAAATATCCTGAAAATTAGAAGTGTTGTGTTTCATTATCAAAAATTAAAATCATATTACTCAATAAACTGATTATTAATTCATTGAAATTGTTTTGGGAATATTGTAAAAATAAAGGACGATTCTATACTTCCTCTTTTTCTGCTACTCTATTGTTTTTAAGCATTCGGTAAATAGTTGATTTTCCAATGTCCAGTTTTTGAGCAACCTTATCAATATCATCATCATATTTTTCCAGAAAATGCTTGACGATCATTTTTTTATATTGCTCCATCGATGTTTCATTTGTCAAAAAATTTGCGCCTTTTTTAGGACTATTAAATTGAATATCACTTTCCGTTATTTTATCTTCATTTGCTAAAACAGCAGCCAAGTCAACGATTGCCTTTAGTTCTCTAACATTACCCGGAAAGGCATAACCGAGCAATTTATTTTTGGCCTCTTTTGAAATTTGCAAAGCACCTAAATTATTATTCTTGATAAAATTTTTCAAGAAGAAACTAGCAAGTAAAATTATATCATTTCCTCTATCCCGTAGTGGTGGCAAGGCGATCGGCAATCCTAATAATCGATAAAATAAATCTTCTCTAAAATTTCCGTCACTTACCTCATCTTGCAAATTTCTGTGCGTTGCTACAATGACTCTGGCATCAAAAGCAACCGGTTTTTCTGCCCCCACCCGATGTATTTCCCGTTCCTGTAGCGCCCGCAAAACCTTCGCTTGTAAATTAATATCCATCTCCCCAATTTCATCCAAAAATAAAGTTCCCTTATTGGCCAATTCGAACATACCTCTTTTCAGGTTATTCGCACCCGTAAAGGCACCTTTCTCATAACCAAACAATTCGCTCTCTAACAATTCCTTTGGAATAGCACTCATATTTACAGCGACAAATGGTTCTTTCTTTCTAGACGAATTATAATGAATGCTTTTGGCAATCACTTCTTTCCCCGTTCCAGTTTCTCCAGTAATAGATATCGTAATGTCTGTTTTAATAGCTTTTTCTAACAATGAAAATACCTGCTGCATTGGTTTACTATCACCGATAATATTCTTGTCAACTTTATAATTTATTTCCAATTCCTCCCGCAACGTACTGACTTCTTCTTTTAATAAATTCTCTTGTTTTACTCGATTAATTGCGTGCAACAATCGGTCGTTGGTTTCGCTATCCTTTGTGATATAATCAGCAGCTCCTTCCCGCAACAATTTTACCGCAGTAGATACATTTTGCTGACTAGATAGAATCAGGACAGAAATTTCTTGATTATAACTCTTTATTTTTTTCAAAACTTCTGCTCCCGTCATATCCGGCAGAGAATAATCAAGCGATACTATCGAAGGATTCAAATGAAGATTTTTTAAACATTCTTCTCCCGTAGCAAAAAGATGGATCTGATGATCTGGATTTAATTCCACCACATATTTTACCAAACGCTGGTACATTGGATCGTCTTCTACAATAAAAATACGGGTGGGTAAAAATTTAGATTTCATATGTTAATCATTTGTTAACGAAGCAGTTTGCTATTCTTAATCAGATTCCATCAGTAGAGGGTCTAAATGTATGCCAGAATTCTCAAAATGAGAACACATTCTATTTTTTGGAATACTAGTAATATTTTTATATGTTTAAAACGTTTAAAATTAGCAGGTTAGTTGATTATCAAAGCTGGCATTTTTGCTGCATATTATTTATCGCCGACAATAATTAAAATTTAGTAACCTGCACCGCAAAGGTGAATTTAATCAATAGCTATGTTAAGAATTTTTTCTTTTCTTGCCCTCACCTGCATATTATCATCCTGTCAGACTTCAAAACCACTATTTAGCAAAATGGCTAATCCGGCATTAAATGATTCGCTTGCCCTACAATTAATCACGGCGGAAGAACCTGTTTTGAAGACCGGAGATAAGATTACAATGAGTATCTGGAACCACAACGAATTGAGCATTGGGTCCGTCAATAGCGTTTACACTTCAAATGCCTCTACCGGAAAATGGCTGCAACTCGACGACGAGGGCAAGGTAAACCTTCCAAAAATCGGACGGACAAAAATTTCCGGGTTGACGGTAAAAGAATCCAACTATTTTTTGGAACAAGCTTACTCCGGTAAACTAAAAGATCCGATCATCAATATTCGAGTGCTCAACCACTTTGTCACCGTCCTCGGAGAAGTAAATAATCCGGGAAGATATAGCCTGGATAATGAGTCCGTATCACTCGTAGAAATTTTAGGAGAGGCAAAAGGTCTAACCAGCTACTCAAAAAATGAAGCCATTGAACTGGTTAGAATCATAAACGGACAATCCATCAAATGGAGCGTCAATCTCACCGACCTGGCGATGTTACCGAGTAAAAATATTACACTCCAGCCAGACGATATTATTCATGTTGGTGCCACCCGCGCTAAAATAAACGATAGAAATTTAGGAAAAGCAAGTTTGATCACCAGCATTGTAACGGGTCTGGCAGTCATCTTTTCGGTATTTGTGAAATAACAGATGCTTATTATTTTCCAAAAAAACTATCATGAAAAAAGAATATCAAACACTTATTGTACCCATCTTAAAAGGACTTCCGATTATCCTGCTCTTACTAGTGGGCGCAGTGATGCTTGCATCAAGACTGGTGGTTTATACCGTTCCGGAATATCAATCTACGGGTTCTATAAAAATTGACAATCGAAATATTAATCTGGGTGACCTTGCACTTTTCGAAGAAGATGGTCGAACAAAAGGAGCCACGTCAGTTGATTTTTTGACGGAAGTAGAAATGTTTAAATCTAAAAAATTAAAAGAGCTCACCTTAAAGAAGCTGGATTTTGAGTTGGAAATTTTCCGGGTTGGAAAAATGAAAACAATCGAATTATTTCGAAACAGTCCTATTCATATCGAATATAAAATTACGAACCAGACTGCTTATGATCAACTTTATTATTTAAAATATATCGCACCGGGACAGTTGATCTGGAGTAAAAACAAAGATGTTTTTCTGACTGAGAATAAATTGACTTTTGGGGATACAATAAAGATGAATGGCTTTGACCTGGTTATTAGTAAAAACGAAACTACCCTTTCGCAACATACTTCAAGTCTCCGCGAGCATGATATTTTTTCGTTTAGAATTAATTCACTTAAAGCTCAGATAAGTGCGATCAATACCAGTAATTATTTTGTCCGATCTGTCGACAAGAAAATCCAAATCATCAATTTATATTTTCAACACAAGATACCCGAAAAAGCAGAAATTTTCGTCAACACCTTAATGGAAACTTATATAGAAAACTGCCGCAACGAACACCAGCAAGAAGCAGACAAAGCATTAAGCTTTATTGATGAACAACTCGATCTGGTCAAAAGAAAGCTACAAAATTCAGAAGGAAAACTGGTAAAATACAAAACCCAGGAAAGCATCATCAATATCAAACAGGAAACCGATGCCACCCTTAAAGAAATGATGCAGCTAGAATTTCAAAAAGTCAATTATGACATGCAAAAAGGAGAGTTAAAAAGAACTTTTGAACATCTCGCAAACGGAAACGACTTAAGAGATTTTGCACCCAACTTTGAAGCCTTAAAAGATCCTCTTTTTAAAGAAGCTTTTTTAAAAGCACAAAACCTGGAATTGGCCAAACAGGATTTATTGATGAAGTATACTCCGCAGAGCGACGAGGTACAAAATATCGAATTCAAGATTAACAATTTACGCACTTTTATTCACGAAAGTGTGAAAAACACAATGGATAATATTGGGGCTCGCCAGGAAGAAATGGCCAACGCCATCGCCAGTATTTCCGGCAATATTCAGGATTTTCCGGATAAGGAGCAGCAGACCATGATTCTGCAAAGATCTGTGAAACTGAATGAACAGTTGTATACTTCTCTAATCGAAAAACGAATGGAAATTGCCGTTGCCAGATCGGCTAATACCGTCTTCCATCAAGTGGTGGATCGAGCGGATGCAAGTAAAAAACCGGTTACACCCAATACGACGCTTTTCTACGGCGTAGCTGTTTTCTTTGCATTACTAATCGGTATTGGTATCTCTTTTTTAAAACACTTGCTAACTGCAAAAATTAAAAATAAAAACGAATTGACTCAACTGTTAAATATCCCGCTCATTGGTAGTATTGCCAGAACCAGGAAAGAGGAAAACCCCATCAACAATTTAGGAAATTTATACACCAACCTCGAACTAATGATGGGTCAGGCCAAAGATGATAAAAAAGTAAACACTGTACTTATTTCATCAATGCTCTCTGGAGAAGGGAAGTCATTTGCCACTACCAACCTTGCCAAAATATACGCCTCCATGGGGAAAAAAGTATTGGTTATCGATATGGATTTAACGGACAATCATCCGGAAACTTTATTTGGTGCCAGCAACGAAACAGGATTAGCCAACCTTCTGCAAAAGACGGTCACTCCTTACCAGGCAATTCTAAAAACCAGTACAAAAAATGTAGACATCATTCCCAAAGGAGATCTGTCCAACATTTATTCAGGAATCTTATTTGCACCTGAAACTAATAAATTTATTGATACATTAAAAGCAGACTATGATATAATCCTGATTGATGCACCAGCAATTGGAATGGTGGAAGACGTCACTTTAATGATGAAACAAGTAGATTTCAACCTGGTAATTTTTAGAAATAAAAAAACAAAGATTAAAACAGTAAACTTTGCTAAAACTATTTTGAAAGAACATCAGATTCCTAACGTATACGGTGTTTTTAATGGGGCTAAAACCAATCGTCACCAAGCCTATTTTAATACTATTTCCGTTAAACAGCGGGTTTGGGATACGGTTGTTTCAATTTTTTAAGAATCGATTATAAATCAAGGAATAAGGAATGATATTAGCTCCAAAAATAACATCTTCACCAGCTTTTTCCAAAGGCCTGGTTTTTATGGATCAGGTGATGGTCAGTGGCAGTAATTTTCTGATCGGAATCCTTCTTGTACGGTCAATTGGTTTAGAAGCATACGGTACATTTGCCTTGTTATGGATGTGCGTTTTATTTGCCTTGGGCATTCATCAAGCGTTTATCACCAAGCCATTTTTATCTATCGCACCCAAACTAAATGGAATAGAAAAAGAAACATACTTTAGGGGATTACATACAATTCAATATATTGGAAGCACCTTGTTTTTAATAGCAGGAGGAATTATTTATGGTGGCACTGAATTATTCTATATTCCCCGGCTCTCCACTTTTATTCCGTTGGTGAGCATGATTATTTTTTGTCAGACTATCCACGACTTCTACCGAAAACTATACTTAATTCAGGACCGAATTCCTAAAGTATTCTTACTGGATTTTTTACTTTACGGAGGACAACTAGCGGGAATTATCACGCTTTCACTAATAGGTAAACTAAATTTAACAACGGCGCTTTGGACCATCATAAGCGCCAATACGGTTAGTATATTATACGGAAAATATTCACAAGGATTTTCAGTTATTAATTATAAAAAAATATTGATTAGACATTTTCACTTTTCCAAATGGTTGTTGGGTACTTCTGTTTTACAATGGCTATCAGGGAACTATTTTATTATTGTTGGCGCAAGTATTTTAGGTACCTCAGCAGTGGGAGCGATCCGAATGGTACAAAATGTGATGGGCTTATGCCACATCTTATTTTTAGCTATGGAAAGTATTATTCCCATCGAAGCCGCCCAACAATTCCAGGCGGAAGGTGAAAATAGTCTGATTAAATATTTAATTGAAACAACCAAAAAACTAGGTTTAGGATTCGGACTTTTGTTATTGTTTATTGTCGGATTTGCCGAACCGATTTTATCGTTGATCTATGGAGCCGCTGCCGCTGACTACGCATATATAGCAGTGGCCTACGCCCTACTCTACGCATTTGTGTTTATTGGACATCCTTTTCGTTTTTATTTGAGAACTATTGAAAAAACCAGTCCTATCTTTTTCGCGTACTGCTTCGGTGCGTTGTTTAGCCTGAGCTGTGCTTATCCCTTACTGAGTTATTTAGGTATCTACGGTTTATTATTTGGTTTGATCTTTACGCAGTGTATCAACATTGGAACATACTATTTCTTCTCCTTGCTATCCCGTAAGTTTTCTTTACAAAAAATAAAATAAGCCCTATGAAAATCATCCATATTGTACTTGGCAAAGCAAATCCGGAAAGAATGAATGGCGTTAATAAAGTAGCTTATCAACTAGCCACTACACAAACGAATTTAGGACACGATGTCACCTTATGGGGAATTGCCAGTTCACCAGAAAAAAATTATCCACCCAGAAATTTTAAAACCCGGCTTTTCTTTCAAAGAAAAAATAAGCTAACGATGGATTCAAAACTTAAACTTGCAATTGGCAATTTACCACAAGACATTGTTGTGCATCTTCACGGTGCTTTTATTCCGGAGTTCTACCACATCGCTCGCCTGCTTGACAAAAAAAACATTGCTTATATTTATACACCACACGGTTCATTGACTGAAATGGCCATGACCAAAAACAGTATAATTAAAAAATTGTACTTTAATTGTTTTGAATCCCGCATTATTGCAAAAGCCAAACGGGTGCAACTACTGGGCATTCATGAATTTACTTACCTGGACAACTTAACCACCAAAGCAGATAAATGCCTGATTGCTAATGGACAGGATCTCGAAGTCATTCCTGATTACCCCATAAAGAAAATACAAGATCGTCATCCAGTTTTCGGTTTTTGTGGCCGCCTGGCTCAGTTTCACAAAGGACTGGATTTAATGTTTTTGGGTTTTAAAAAATACATTCAAAACGGCGGAACGGGTACTTTGGAGCTGATTGGCGATGGCGCTGATAAAGAAGCCTTAACCCAACTGTCGACTGATTTGGGTATTGCCGATCTGATTATTTTTCACGGCAAGAAATTTGGGAAAGAAAAATATGATTTACTTCATAAAATGGACATCTTTTTGCATACTTCTAGAATGGAAGGATTTCCAACGGCCGTCCTGGAGGCGGCAGCATTAAAAATTCCGACAATTACCAGCGAGGCAACAAATATGAACAATTTTATCAGAAAATATCAAAGCGGATTTTTGTTAACCGAAAACACGCCCGAAGAAATAGCGCAACGAATGGCCATAGCCAGCCATTTTTTCCAGCAACGGAAGTTGACTAAAATGGGAGAAAAAGGAAGAACGATGGTCGTTCAGGAATTTGACTGGCGGAAAATTGCCGCGCGGTTGGTACAAGTTTATGCCGCATGATTCAAGAAAAAAAACAAAAAAAGTATACTTGGTTGCTGGTCCTGCTCACCATTATTATGGCACTGCGGATTACCAGTTATTTTACCCTTTTTCCAAGTTCTATCGGACTGACGAGAGTCGTAAAAGTGGGGATGCGATTTTTTCTGACTGGTTTTAGCATCGTGGTATTAATTACCATGATTAAAAAAATCAAGCATTTCTCTTTTGCTTACGAAAATCATTTAAGTGGATTGTTTTATTTAGGATATGCGCTGTTAGGGATTGCTTCCATTATCTGGTCTACTGATGTGATGTTTACCGTATTACAGCTAATGATGTTGATGGAAAGTATTTTTTTTGTGGTCGCTTTTTACCACTTACTCGTGCTTGGAGAATTTCTCACTGTGGGTCGGGCATCTTTTGCCAGAATTTTAGCTGTCAGTATTTCGATTATTTCTGTTTGTTTTTTGGTTGGCTTATACTTTGACCCTTCGACCTTTTACCGGGATACCCACGGAGGAGCGGTTTCCCGACTAGGTGGTTTTATCATCAATCCCAATGAGCTGGGGATGCTTGCCGTCATCGGAGCGTCCATGACTTACATCAGGATGAAAGAAGGAGCTAGTCTTTTCTGGAATATTTTTTTCTGGGTTATTTGTGTCGCTGTTTTGTTATTGACTCAGTCAAGATCCTCGCTCGGAGCTTTTTTACTGGTCACGGGTATGTTTATATTAATGTCCAAAAGTGCCTGGTTAAAAATTGGATCGGTCGGTATTTCGGTCATCGTTTTACCAATTTTGGTGCAAACGATTATTATTAAGGATGGCAACGTGGGTGAAGTGATGAGCATGACCGGTCGATTGCCGTTCTGGTCAGATTTGATTACGTATGGATTTCCGGAGCGGCCGATATTAGGTTATGGTTTTATGAGTATCAGCGATTCTCCATTTACCAATAAGTTTGACAGTATCCACGCGTATGCTGCTTCCATGACACACAATACGTTCGTACAAGTACTGATCAATCTTGGATTAGTTGGCGCCTTTATTTGCTTAATTCAAATGCTGCTTACTTTCTTTGCGATTGGAAAAAGCAAGAACTTAAATTTAAAACTGACGGCAATTGCGATGCTAATTCCCTTGTTAATTAACTCCGCTACCGAGTTTGGAATTTTTGGGGAGGCTAATTACGGCATTTATTTTTATCATCTAGTCATCTTGATGTTTATCGTGCAAAACAATTGTTCATCCTTTAAACCGGTTTCTAATGAATAAAAAAATAGCATTATCTATATCGGATATTCAATTGATAAATACCATCATTTTTCCTGATTCAGAAATTATCATATTTTTTGGAGCGGCTCAAAGGACAAGTATGGGGTCCAAAAACGAAGTAGTTTTTATTTTGGATAAAACAAAATTAGCCCAATTTATCAACAATACCAAAAAACGATTTACGTTAGTAAATTATTCCTCAGCACCTTTAAATCACCTGGAAACGCACATTTTATTAGCGGGTATACTCGACTTGTCAAAAACAAAAAAATTAAAGTATCAAAAATACTTTTTTATCAATAATCCGGATAGAACCGTCCGTTGGTTTTTTCCAGCCAATAATCGAACACCTTGTTTTTTGAACTTATACAATGGTTCCGGATTAAAAGCAAATTTGTTTATCGCAGCAAGCAAATTTCTAAATATCGTCAAGGGATTATCGGCCATTACCGATGGGCAATTTTCCATTTTTCATAAAAAGAACGAAAGCTATAAATCAAATTTTTCAACTGTTTCTTTTGATGACTTTGCCGTGTTTACAGGTACCATTGGCGAAAACCGTAAAGCGATTATTTCTCTTTCGAGCAATGGAAAGGCTACCCAGTTTGTTAAAGTACCTTTAACCCCGGCAGCGTTAACACTGGTAGAAAATGAATTTCGCCAACTTGATGAATTAGGAAAACACGATTACAAGATCACCATTGTTCCCGATGCAAGATACCATGATGCGCAAATTATGGTGAGCAATATTTCACCTCATCAAAAGGACAAAAATCAGGATTGGTCCACTATTCACTGGAAATCTTTAGCAGAATTATATAAAAATTCTTATCAACAAAAATCAATGATAGCTACACCTTTTTGGAAAACGATTACCGAAGGTATTCGTTTTTTAAAAAAACCTTTTTCGATTAAAAACGGGATATCAGTAAAAGAGATTCAATCGTTAAAGATACTGGTCGAACAGACTCTAAAAGAAATAAATCCGACGCATTTGTTTCCTTTAGGAATTGGTCACGGAGACTTTACTCCCTGGAATATGTACGTTGGAAAAGACCGATTGCATATTTATGATTGGGAGATGAGTCAATCAGAATTTCCTTTACTATTCGATATGTATCACTATTTTTTTCAAAAAGGAATTTTAATAACCAGGGAAAATTTTCAAACTATCTGGAAAAATATTCAGCACCAACTTAATGATAAAAATGCCCAACAGCTTATCTCATCTTATCATATCAATCAAGACCAACACTTAAAGATTTACCTGTTGTATATAGTTTGTTATTATCTACCAAAATACATGGCTCAACCCAGACTCCACGATCAGGTACACTGGCTAGTAGCTACGTGGCTTGAAGCCTTTCAAAGTATTCAATATCAAGAAAAGATCTAACTTCCAGGCAACTTTCTAATAATGAGAATCCATTCTAAAAACGAGACATCCGGAGTGTATTTTAAACTTATAAACCACTGAAAATCAGCTTATTAATCAAAACTTCAAAAAGGCACCAATTTAGTATGATATAGATCAAACCATATACCCATGATCAATCATAGACAATCCTTTATCCAGTCTCTATTTACAGCTCTTGAAGACAAGGATTATATTCTTTTAAAATCCATTGAAAAAAATGCGACCAAAATAGACGAATCATCAGATATAGATATTTGGTGGAACGATAAAAATGGTAACTTTCTAGTCGATTACGCCCGACGTCAGCCTGAGGTAAAAAAGGTTTCGACTCACCAGCAAAGCTTTTTGAATCAGCTATTTATCTTCTTTAAAGACGGTGGTTTTCTTCAGGTAGATTGTCTCTATCAATTGATTAGAAAAGACCTGGTATATTTACCCAATGACTATCTAAAAACACAACAAGTAACAAAAAATGGAATTAAAACTTATACCGACTTTTGCCTTTTCGAACATCTCGTTTTATTCAATCAATTAAATCTCTCCGGAATTCCTTCAAAATACATATTCTATTTTGAAGACTTGGCTCCAACGGCCTTAACATTTATATTACTTCAGTTTAACAAAAAATATCAAACGGATATTCTGGATTTATCGCTACACGCTTCTTTCCAACCCGACCTACGAAAAAAAATAACAGAAAATCTTAATAAACTGGAAGCAAATTGTTTTTTCACAAAGCAATCTGCCAGACTCCAGTACGGAATGGATACCTTAAACAATTTAAAAGCGCAGAGAGGTTTTCTGGTTTCTTTTAGTGGCGTTGACGGTGCGGGAAAGAGTACCATACTGGAAGAAACACGCCAGTTACTCTCTAAAAAATTTAGAAAAAAAACAGTTGTTATCCGTCACCGGCCTTCCTTGCTTCCCATCCTTAGTAGTTTTATTTACGGAAAAAAACAGGCAGAAAATAGATCTGCTTCCCGACTACCTCGAACTGGTAAAAACACCAGTCAGCTAAATTCTCTTCTCAGATTTAGCTATTACTTTGCAGATTACTTATTCGGAAGAAGTTATATATTCTGTAAATATCAATTACGAAATTACATTGTTTTATATGACCGGTACTATTTTGATTTTATTGTTGACAGTAAACGAACGAACTTAACCATGAATAAGGGTCTTCCCAAATGGTTGTATCGTTTTGTACAAAAACCCATTATGAATTTTTTCCTGTTTGCACCTGCTGACATTATTTTACAACGAAAACAAGAACTGGAACCAAAAGCCATTAAAACGCTTACGGACGGGTACCAACGCCTGTTTACGGAATTTGGAAATCAGTATCAGCAAAAATATTATTCAATTGAGAATATTGAAAAAGACAAGACCTTAAATTTTATTTCTACGCAATTAGTCCAAGCCATGCAACATGATTAAAAGTATCATTACCCATATTATCAAAAAGAAAAATCCAGCTTTTCAACTGGATTCTGCCGTTTCGACCGCGGTAATCTTATCTCTAGCGTGGCAGAAAATTATTCAAAAAAGTAGAATGCTTAAATTGTTAATCCGTGGAAAATGGGTTTCTAATATCTTTATAGGGAAAGGTGTTCAGTTTTTTAATTTATCCAATATCCAATTTGGGAAATGGGTTCAACTCGAAGATCAGGTGCAAGTCAGCGCGCTTTGTCGTCAGCCGGTGGTTTTTGGCAACAATGTAAAAGTTGGTGCTTTCTCGCGGGTCATTGCCGCTACTTCATTTAATCATATTGGCGAATTTATTCAAATTGGTCACAACGTAGGCATCGGAGAATTTAGTTATCTAGGTGGTGGTGGTGGCTTAGTAATTGGGGATGATTGTATTATCGGTCAATACTTTAGCTGTCATCCAGAGAATCATAATTTTAAAAAATACGATCAACTCATTCGCTTGCAGGGAGTTACCAGAAAAGGTATCACTATTGGAAAAAATTGCTGGATTGGTACCAAGGTCACCATTCTGGACGGGGTAAAAATCGGCGATAATTGCGTTATTGCTGCGGGGGCCGTCGTCAATAAATGTTTTCCAGCAAATACTGTTATTGGTGGCGTACCCGCCAGGATTATTAAAAAAATAGCAACCGCTGAATCCAAAAAATCGAGACTGGTCACCTCCTTAAATTAAACCCAAAAAAACGATTGATCTTGAAAAACAAATTACCAAAAATACTGATAACAGCCTATGCAGTTAATCCATATAAAGGTTCGGAAGATGGAACAGGCTGGAATATGATAGCCGAAATCGCAAAACAAAATCAGGTAGTCGCCATTACCAGAGCAAATAATCAAAAAGCGATAGAAAAATTTCTGGACGAAAATCAACTGACTCAGGCTAATCAATTAAGATTTGAATATTTTGATTTACCGTACTGGATGCGCTTTTGGAAAAAAGGCGGAAGAGGGGCACTACTCTATTTTTATCTTTGGCAAATCGGTTTGATATTCTTTATTCTAAAAAAGAAAATTAAATTTGACATTGCACACCACCTGAATTTTCACAACGATTGGACACCTAGTTTTCTTTGGTTGCTTGGCAAGCCCCTTGTTTGGGGCCCCATTGGGCATCATCCGCCCATACCTAAAGCCTATCTGATCAGCAGTACTGGAAAAATAACTTATCTGCTCGATCAGCTTAAATGGAAAGTAAAAAACTGCTTTTGGGCCTTTGATCCATTTTTAAAAATCACCAGATGGAAATCGCAAAAAATTATTACCATCAACAGTAGTGTAAAAAACTGTTTGATTTTTGAGACCAACAAAGAGGTAAGACTTCCCGCAGTAGCCGCAAATTTACCAGATGAAAGTTTCGATGATCTCTATAAAAACAATAAAAATATACCTGGAAAAATGTTTAATGTTTTATCTATTGGAAGATTTGTTCCGCTAAAAGGTTTTGACATTACTATCAAATCCTTTGGTCATTTTTATCATAATCAGGATGCCGCCGTGCAAAAGGTATTACAACTCACATTGATTGGAAAAGGACCACAGAAAGCAGCTTTACATCAACTGGTGAAAAATTTAAAATTAGAAGAAGCTGTACTGTTTATCGATTGGATGCCCAAATTTGAATTATATCATTATTTCCGATCTTCGGCACTTTTTCTTTTTCCATCCCACGAGGGAGCCGGTATGGTCATTCCCGAAGCGTTGTCTTTTAATCTTCCAATATTATGTTTTGACAACGAAGGACCCGGAGAGTTGATGGACGCTACTTGCGGATTTAAAGTACCTTATGCTTCGCCAGCGGAGAGTGTTCTGGCGTTCTCAAAACACCTGGGCTTGCTCTATCATTCTAAAGAAAAACTGGCTGCGCTGTCGCAGGGAGCCGGTAGTTATTTTAAAGAATTCTTAACCTGGGAAAGAAAAGGTACCGTTATCAGTCAGGCTTATCAGGATATTTTGAATTCTAACCGAAGAGTGGACGTCGATCATAACAGTTCAAATTCAGTAAACACAGGATTAATAAAAACATAAAACGCAATTATGAAAAAAATTATCTGTGCCCATTTATATAACGATTTCAGTGGCAGCCCTTTGGTCCTTTCCACGATCATCAAATCATTTAAGTCTAACAAAATTCCGGTAGAAATAATTACGTCCACCGAAACACCCGGTTTTTTATCTGACCTGAATATTAAAACAATTTCAAATAATTATAAATTTGTAAATAACCGATATCTCCGATTGATGCTATTCCTGATTTGTCAAATCAGGATGTTTTTTCAGACGCTAAAATATCGCCGGGAAGAAGTTGTCATTTATGTAAACACACTGTTGCCATTTGGCGTGGCATTAGCGGGAAAACTAATGGGAAAGAAAGTGATTTATCACTTTCACGAGACTTCACTAAAACCGCTTTTGTTAAAAAAAATCTTAAAATGGGTTGCTGCACAAACAGCAAATGAGATAATTTATGTTTCTGATTTTCTAAAAAAACAGGAGGGACTACCGCAAATTTCTGCCAGGGTTATTTATAACTGTTTATCAGATGAGTTTATTAAAATAGCCAAATCCAATAGGCCACAGACCGTAAATAATAATCCATTTAGCGTTTTAATGCTCTGCTCGCTGAAAACTTACAAGGGGGTTAACGAATTCGTAAAGCTCGCTAAAAGACTACCCCAGCTAAGTTTTGATTTAGTACTTAATGCTACCGTTGAAGAAATTGATACTTTTTTTAAAGATAACCAATTGCCCAAAAACCTTCGCTTGTATCCAAAACAAAGTAATGTACATCCATTTTATAAAAAGTCAAATTTAGTTTTAAATCTTTCTCATCCAGATGAGTGGATCGAAACTTTTGGGATGACGTTGATTGAGGCCATGCAGTATGGTTTACCAGTTATTGCGCCGCCCGTCGGTGGTCCAACGGAGATTGTGATCTCTGGTTTCAATGGTTATTTGATTGACCAAAGAGATGAAACTGAATTGTCGAATAGAATTGTAAGTTTGGCAACAGACAAGGTTCGTTACCAAAAACTTTCTCAAAACGCGATTCAATATGTAGAGCGATTTTCGAAGCAAAACGTAGAGAGCCGGTTATTAAAATTGGATTCGTTTAAATAATAAGTTATAATAGTTTGGGTCGGTTAATGTGTTGGAAGGACCGATTAACCATTACTAATCACTAATCAACTGTTCTTATTCTCCAGGAAAAAATCAAGGATTTGAAATACATACTAATTTAGTGTTTGGGCACTATATTCAAAAAAAAGACCGACCCAAAATTAATTGGATCGGCCGTTGTTTTTTCTGATTTAAGCTCGGGAATTACCGACGGTTGTATCCACCGCCACCGCCGCCGCCGTAGCCGCCGCCGTAACCTCCACCGCCTCCGCGGTTTCCGCCACCACCATAACCTCCACGGTTATTGTTTCTTGGTGCACGTGGTTCTGCTTTCTTCACAACGATAGTTCTACCGTCGAATTCTTGATCGTTTAAAGCGTCAATAGCACTTTGCGCTTCGTCATCATTTGGCATCTCAACGAAACCAAATCCTTTAGATCGTCCAGTTTCGCGATCCATTACAATTTTCACTGTATCCACTTCCCCATAACCTTCAAACAAGGTCCGTAATGTACTCTCTTGAGTATCGTAGTTCATTTTTGCTACAAAAATGTTCATAAAAAAAAATTAAAATAAATAATAAAAAATAAGAAGAGAAAATCATTGTGGATTAAAGAAGTGCTAGTAAATAACAGAAACTAAATTCAAAACAAGGAGATACTCATCTAAGATAACGTAACAAAGATAAGGATAAATCCGATACCATGAAAGCTTTTATATAAATACAAAGGCCTTTTTATAGTTAAAAAACTGTTAATCAAGGTTTTATATTTGAATTAAATTTTATTTTTTATGGATATGGGCTTTTCCCCAGGCATGAGAATTAAATAAATTGACTATTATCATCTAAAATCCCAAATCAAATACCCCCATCATGTCTTTCAATTCTTTTGGGCTTTTTTCTTCATAATCCGCTGGAATCTCAAATGCTTTTGAAACATCCAGATTGGCATCCGTAGATTGCGCGGTAAATGTCATCCGCATTCCATTATTGTCGATGGTATATTCCATTGGCCAGCCTTCTAATCCAGCAAATAATTCTACAAAATAGGGATGTCTGGACTTTATTTTATTGGTCACATAAGCAGTTAATCTCGTTCCGTCCGGTGCCGTCATGACCGCCTGATAAGAGGGATATCCAGCAATTGTTTTTACGTCGCCCCGATTATAGATAATTTTATACTGCTTCTTTATATCTTGTTTTGGGAGCGAATCTGCCAATACTTTGACTTTCTTTCCCATCATATTAAACAACGAAACATGACTTTCCTTTTCCAGATCACTGATCGTGGCCATTTGCATGACTCCTCCTAGCATGATTATTTCCAACTTGTGCAACGCATTATCAAAATAGAGTTTCATCTCCATTCCTTCAAGCATTCGGGTTCCCGCCTTTTCACTTTCTACGTCCGTGACTTTATACACTATTCCTCCTTTTTTCATTTTTTTTTGTGCAAAAAGCCCGGCACTAAAAAATAAAAGTAAAATCAGTACAGATATTCCATTTTTCATATTCTCCTTGTTTTATATAGTTTATTCAACCAAAATCCCCCACTACCCATTCATCCCGAAATTTCACAAAAATCTCTGACAGATTACGGGCGTCATCAATCCCCCGGTGTTTTGTACCCAGCGCTTCGATTCCCTCGGTACGCAATGCCCTCGACATACTGCAAGAGCGACGCAGCCCCTTCATCTCCTGGTATTGCTGTTTAATATCCAGATGCTTTTCCGCCCAACCCCATTCCAGATCATGCAATTGACAATCTCTGATAAATTGTTTGCGATCAAAACTTCCCCACGAACACAACACATATTCCTCATCATCAAAAAGACCAATCCATTCCTTAAATGAGTCAATCACCCGGGGAAACGTATCTGACCGATTGATTAAAATCTGATCAATAGAGGTTAAATCATAACAGTAAGCTGATAAAGTAGGGTGTAAAATCGGTCGGACAAACTTATTAAATTCTCCCAGATTTTCTCCAAAACGATCCATCATTACTGCCCCAATTTCGATGGTCTCCTGAACGTATTTATCACTCTGAAAATCCCAACAGGTCGCCTCCAGGTCGTATATAATAAAATTCACTTTCAACTTTTTTTATATTGGTTAATCGGTCCTTCTAACGCATAAGTATCGCCCTCTAAAGTATTCCTGACCGATCTGACGGGACAGAGTAGTAGCAAAAAAAGCAGTCAAAAACGTAAATTTATTATTAACTCATTCCTTAACTACCAATCGTCTCAAAACTCGTAATTTTTATCGGCGTTCCCCACATAAACATCGAAACAGATTCTTTAACGGTGCTAGCGCTCACCGTCACTTTGGCACCCTCCGTTTTCAATTGTTCCGGCATATTTACGGGACGGTATTCTTTGCCATTATCAGCTACAATTCCCCAGCATCCCATACCGATATTTTGGTGTACAACTTTTCCTGTAATCGTCATAATTCTTTATTTTGATCCAGTGCTTTTCCAACGGTCATATTTAGATTTTGAATGGACTGGCCTTGTTTGGTAATAATGGTCTTTAATTCTCGCATTTCCTCGTGCAATGAATTTTGAATATTCTGTGGACTAGGTAGAAAAGGGCTGATTTTTGCCCGTACGTACCAAATCTCCCGGATATCCCCTAAATTAACGGTATAATCCTCATAAAAGTTGTTATCTGCGTGCAGAAGAAGCTGACCATTCTCTTTCAGCTTATTCGTTATCCTTTTAACTACCACGTCACCTCTGGTCACAATTACGTAGACATAATTGTCTTTCATCGCATTTTCGTAGAGGGTTGGCTCAAGGAAACTACAAATTACCTTATCGCCTTCAAAAAGAGTTGGTTCCATGCTGTCTCCCGAAACATCAAAAGAACGATGTGTACCAATCTTGTATTTATAATCCGGTAAAGTAAAGGTCGGTAAATCCTGAATATAGGTAGGGTCTGAGGTTTCCGCAGCGTAGCCTGCCTGTGCAGGAATAGGTACGTGAACGATCCGCTCATCTTCCTGCGCATTGGTGACGATCGTCAGCACCCGAAAAGATTTATGGTCTTCCTCCGTCATAAACATCGGACCTTCTCCCGTGTATATATAAACCGGATTGATTTTATATTTTTCTACTGCCTTTCTTAATAGTTCGATGGTTACATCTCTTCTTCCTTTTAGAATTTCACTCAAACTCTGTGGTAAATATTCCAGAGAAAGCGCAAACTGACGGCTAGACCGAACCCGATTGTCTTCCCGTAATTTGTTGTGACACTTAATAAAACGTTTTGTAATAATGCTTGTACCGCCCATAAAATATTGATCTATGTCTAAAGTTCCAATTAAACGGTAAAGGTAAGTCTTTTGGTGATAGAAATGTGATTTATTTGTGAATTTTTAATCCATAATCACTATTTTAATTAGACTTGAGGGATGCCAATAGCCAAATGGTAATAGCCAACAGCAAAGTTTAGCTAAGGAATAGCGATTAAATACTTGTGGTGTCCCAGCAGAAGATACACCCGATTGGATCAACTTATTTACTTTTTATTCCATACCCCTATTATACCTATAAATTGTACCTTTGCACCCAAATCAACAGCCTGAGCAACTATGCAATTAATCGACGGTCGTCAACTGGCCAATACCATTAAAGAAGAAATCGCCGTAACAGTAGCCGCCTACGTGGCAGAGGGCAATCGTCCCCCGCATCTGGCCGCTGTACTCGTCGGTGCCGACCCTGCCTCGCAGGTGTACGTTCGCAATAAAGTAAAAAGCTGCGAAAAAGTAGGCTTCCGTTCTACCCTCATCGAACGCGGACCGGAGACCACCGAAAGTGAACTCCTCGAAATCGTCGACAAGCTTAACAATGATCCGGAAATTGATGGTTTTATTGTTCAACTCCCGCTACCTCAGCACATTGACGATCAAAAAATAACGTTAGCCATTGAGCCAAAAAAGGATATAGATGGTTTCCACCCCACCAATTTTGGCCGAATGGCGCAGGGATTACCCGCCTATTTACCCGCAACTCCTTTCGGAATTGTGCAGATGCTGGATCGAAATAACATTGATATTTCTGGAAAAGAATGTGTCGTACTTGGACGAAGTAATATTGTGGGAACGCCCATCAGTATTCTCCTTTCCCGGAAGGCAAGTCCAGGTAATGCGACCGTGGTTCTTTGTCACAGTCGTACCCAAAATATCGCCGATCACACCCGTCGCGCAGACGTCCTCATTGTAGCGCTCGGTATTCCGGAATACGTGACCGCTGACATGGTCAAAGAAGGGGTGGTAATTATTGATGTAGGCATTAATCGCGTCGATGATGCTTCTCGCAAACGGGGTTACCGTTTGGCGGGTGATGTAAAATTTGATGAAGTGGCGCCCA
>ENA-ORXR01000943-ORXR01000943.1-marine-metagenome-genome-assembly--contig:-NODE-943-length-33881-cov-5.582387_pt1 | contig 33881 bp, 28 predicted proteins | sample MGYA00237866_ERZ511479 | MGnify/ENA metagenome assembly ERZ511479
GGATGAACATCCATGCGTGACGAGCAACAACGACCTCGTTCTCATGAGGTTACGCCCGAAGGGTTTGCGCAGCCTTCAATTCGGCGAAGCCGCTTTTCTATCCAACAATTCCTTCAAAACGACAGGTTGCCGAGTTTTTCAACACCCTGCTAGGCGTCGCCTGGGCTGGAACCCGAAAGAATCCCCCGCGTCGTTGAACCGTGGTATGACTGGGACGGTCATAGCCCCAAAGAGCGACGACCGAGACGGTCGTGCCACGGTCTTTGAGAGCGACGACCGGGACGGTCGTGCCACGGTCTTGGACTCAGCACGGAGTTGCCTCAATTTCATCAATGTGGCGGGTGGCCGAATTAATCAGACCGTCCCTAAGATCTGTTTCCGCAACACCAACCGACCTGCGGGGTTTTACTTTCTGATCAGGGTAGCCATTGCCGAAAGCAGATCCCTGACCAACAATACCAACCTGATCCACCAAATCTTCCACGTCTTGAGCATCGCCGAATCCAGCTGCCGCACTTCCTCTCGACGTCGGAATATCTGTCTGGCAATCCTTCTCGGCGCGGGTGCTCTTTCAGGCTGCTCAGGAACGTTCCTCCGCCCTGAAAAAGACCGACTCTTAGACGCCACCGTCGCCGAAGCGATTCCCAACCAATGGGCGGCCAAACTCGCTTCTGCTGCGGCTCTAGGCGCCACTGGATGGCTGGATGACCTCAACAGTCGCGAACTGCAACAGCTCGTCGAACGAGCCCTCGAAGCGAATCAAGATCTGCGTGCCGCGACCGCACGAGTCCGTTCTGCGGAAGCCAGAGCCCGCATTCAGGGAGCCGCGCGAAAGCCATCGGTTTCGGCAGATCTAGGTGCCTCGCGAGCGAAACGCCTGCGCGGTGACAACACCAACAGCGGCGGCCAGATTCTCTCAGGCAGTTCTCCGGATTCGGCCTTCGAATCGTTCAAGACGGAGTCTTACGATCTCGGGCTAAGTGCATCGTGGGAAATCGACCTGTGGGGCCGTCTCGCAAACCAGCGTGACGCAGCAACGAAAGAATTTTTGGCCAGTCAATCAGATCTCGCTGCCGCCCGACTTTCCCTCGCCGCCAACGTCGCGAAGTCAGCGATCGCGCTACACGAATCGGAACAGCAGGTCGCGCTAACCAGAGAGAACCTGAAGAGCCTAGAAGCGAATCTCGAAATCCTCGACTCGGATCTTGAAGCGGGGGTGGCAGGTGATCGGCTCGGCCTCGACATCAGTCTGGCGCGGGCAGACGTGGCTCGTTCTAAGGCTTCCCTGCAAGCCGATCAGCGCACCGCAGACACTGCCCGACGGCGGCTTGAAATTCTACTCGGTGGCTACCCAAAGGGCCGCCTTGCCGGTCTCTCGAAATTTCCAACTGTCAGCCGCACCTTACCTGTTGGGCTGCCCTCGGAACTGCTCCTTCGCCGCCCCGACCTGATCGCAGCCGAACTCCGAGCCGATGCCGCCCTCGACGAAATCGCATCCAGCCGCAAAGCATTGCTGCCTTCGTTGCGCCTAAACGTTGGAGCCGGAACCAGTTCCAGCGACGACTTGAACCTACTGCTCGATGAACGGGCGCTGGTCTGGAACATCGCTGGAAGCCTGGCTCAACAACTCTTCCAAGGTGGCCGTCTCCGAGCAACAATCGAACTTGCTAAAGCCGAGGCCGAAGAAGTCGCCGCTCGCTATTCCGGAACTGCCCTCCAAGCGTTTTCGGAAGTCGAATCCGCCCTGGCTGCTGAAACGTTCTATCTGGCTCAGGAAGCCCAGCTCCATATCGCCGCTCAGGAAGCCCAACGCGCTGCCGATCTAGCTGTCACTCAATACGAGAACGGTCTAGTCGAAATCCTGACCGTGCTCGATTCCCAGCGCCGCGCCTTCGACGCTCGTAGCGTACTTCTGAGTGTTCGCAGTCAGCGCATTCAAAATCGAATCGACCTCTACCTCGCCCTCGGAGGCGATTTCGACTCGAATCCCAACAAGTAGACAAAGACCAAATTTTCGCTTCCCGAGACTTTTCTATCATGCGCCTGATTTTACGAGCCCTGATGCCCATTCTATTGATCGTGCTGTGCTCACTCGGAGCTAAGCGCCTGATCGACACCAAACCTGAACCCCGAAAGCGCCCGGCATTTTCTACGCCGATTCGGGTCGTCGGACAGACACTCAAGGTCGAGCCATTCAGCATTCCGATCTCGACTCGCGGCACCGTGCGTCCTCGGATCGAAAGCACCTTTGTCCCCGAAGTCGGAGGGCGTATTGTCAATGTCTCGCCGAAATTCTACGAAGGACAATTCTTCGAAGAAGGCGACACGCTGATCACCATCGACCCGCTCAACTACGAAACTGCGGTCAGTGTCGCACAAGGCAACCTCGCCCAAGCCACGGCAGCTCTCGCTGAAGAAGAAGCGAAAGCGGCCCAAGCTAAAACCAACTGGGAGCGGCTGGGAAAAACCGGCACGCCCAGTGACCTCGTTTTAAGAAAGCCTCAACTCGCCCAAGCGAAGGCATCTCTGGCTGCGTCACGGTCTCAGTTAGAGAAGGCGTCCCGCGATCTGGAACGCACCGAAATTCGCGCGCCCTACGCCGGCCGCATCCTCGAAAAGAGCGTCGACATCGGCCAATATGTCAGCCCTGGAACCATGCTCGCCAAGGCCTTCGCGGTCGATGTCGTTGAGGTTCGGTTACCCCTGACTAATGAGCAACTCGCCTTCGTTGATCTGCCAGAACAGCGCCGTGGTGCCGAGCCGCCAGCACCCGGTGCCTTCCCGACGGTGACCCTGCGCGGCAAGATCGCCGGCCGCAATGCCACGTGGCAAGGTCGCGTCGTTCGCATTGAGGGAGCCATTGATTCGCGAACCCGCCAGCTATTTGTCACCGCCCAAGTCGACGATCCCTATGCCCCGACTGACGATAACCAGCCACCCCTAAAAGTTGGGCTCTATGTTGAAGCTGAAATCTCTGGCCGCGCTCTCGATAACGTCATGATTCTTCCACGCGCCGCCGTCAGGGCCGACAACGAGATCATTCTGATCGACCAGAAAGCCAATACCATCCATCGCCACATCATTGATCCACTGTGGGGCGACGAACAACGTGTGATCGTTCAAGTCGGCAAGATCAAACCTGGCGACGTTCTCTGCACAACCCCAATCTCGTTCCCAGCCGAAGGCGCAGCTGTCCTAGCCACCGTCGACGGCATCGAACCGACCGAAACTCCGCGTGGTGGCCCGAACGCTGGTGGAGGTAAGGGCGGAAAAGCCGGCAAAGGTAAAGGGAAGCAATAGAACCGAATTCGCGGAGCGACCAATTTAGTACGCTCTGGGCGGGCACGGAAGTCCCAGCCCCACCTTCAGATCAAAAACCCAGTGGGTAGGGTTAGGACGTCTCGGCCTGCCAAAGTGGGCCTCAGCGAAACACCTTACGTCCAACTATTTCCGAACCGCCTCGAACCGGAGAGCGCCCATGAAGCTGCGCTGTTCCCGAACTGCCCAACTCCGAGAATCGAGCCCCAAAATATCTGCCAGTTCGCCCTCGCGGAATCCGGCCGCGATGCTGACTTGCATGTCGTGCCGAGTCACTTCACTCAGCCCAAACGGATAGAGGCACCGGCCCATCCACTGATGAACCCCATAACGGGCCGGTTCGGAAAATAGTAGCACACGCGCTTGGTCAATCGTCGGTGCCAGGAGTTCGCGGAGTGCTTCGTCGTCGAAATGATGCAGAAACAAGTTCACCAAAACGATCTCCGACTTGGCCGGAGCCGCTCGTAGATCCCCTCGATTCCACTCCCACCCAGCAGGCCAATTTCGCGGGCGCGGAGCCAGATCATATCCCACATAGGTCAGCGGATTTCCGTCGTCGCCGAGCAAACCAGTCAGAAAATCCGTCGCCAAAATTCCATCTCCAGCTCCCAGCTCTGCGACTGTCTCTCCAACCTGATGATGCCGCCCCAGAGCTGATCTCAGCCACCGCCAATTGCCCATTAGGGAGTTGATCCAAACTAGCTCATGCCGACTTAGAACCGCCCGTGGATCGCCGGCTGAAAGCTCGTCCAAGATCTCAGGAACGACGATTCGCTCATCACGCACTGGATGTCTGAGCCAACGCCGTTGTAACCAATTCACTTCCATCTCTGTGGGTAGTTAGTACATCATTTGAAGAATTCTGCGGGAAAAATGTCTCGGCCACAGTCTGATTGTGCATTGGAAAATGCTCTTTCGGCGGTAATAATGGTTCGATTCCTGATATGGTACCTACGATGGAATCCCTTTGCACCGGACATTCGACTAACTCCAATCTCTCGCGCCGTCAGCTACTGAATCGATTTGGCTACGGGCTCGGCGGAATGGCGTTGGGCGGGCTGCTCGGCGGTGATGCAGGGGCTGCCACTGGACCGACTTTGGGGATGCATCACGCGCCGAAAGCGAAGCGCGTCATCTTTCTGTTTCAAGCCGGCGGGCCGTCCCATCTCGATCTCCTCGACCCCAAGCCGACCCTGATTGAGCGCCACGGCGAGCAGCTACCGGATTCGGTTCGAGGAAAGCAGCGACTAACGGGAATGTCCGGAAACCAGTCGCTCCTCCCTCTGGTTGGGTCGCCTTACAAATTCAGCCGCCACGGCGAATCTGGGATGGAGATGAGCGAACTACTTCCGCACACCGCCAAAATTGCCGACGACATTTGCGTCGTTCGATCAATGTATTCGGAAGCGATCAATCACGGTCCTGCGGTGACCTTCATGCAAACTGGCAGCCAGATTCCAGGGCGGCCAAGTATGGGAGCTTGGTTGCAGTATGGTCTCGGTTCTCCGAACTCGAACCTTCCGGGGTTCATGGTTTTGGTCTCGAAAAACGGTGGCGGCCAGCCGTTGGTTTCGCGCTTGTGGGGAGCTGGCTTTTTGCCTTCGAAACACCAAGGTGTGCGCCTGCGAGCAGGTGCCGATCCGGTGCTCTATCTCAACAACCCTGACGGAGTCTCTAGAGATTCCCGACGCGGCGTGTTGGACGCCTTGAAGGAACTTCATGAGATCCAGTTTGAGGGAACGCCCGATGCTGAAATCCAGAGCCGCATCGCTCAATACGAGATGGCTTATCAGATGCAGGCCAGTGTTCCAGAAGCGACCGACATGTCTGGAGAACCCGACCACATTCACGAACTCTATGGCGAAGATTCTCGCGATCCGGGGACGTTCGCGGCAAACTGCCTGCTCGCCCGGCGCATGGCTGAGCGTGGAGTGCCGTTCATCCAGCTCTACCACCAGGGATGGGATCACCACGGTGGCTTGCCGGGTGGGATCACGAATCGCTGTAAACAAACAGATCAAGCATCAGCGGCTCTGGTCATGGACTTAAAGCAGCGAGGTTTGCTGGACGATACGCTAGTGATCTGGGGTGGAGAATTTGGCCGGACGAACTACTGCCAAGGCAAGCTTTCCAAAAACTTCGGACGCGATCACCACCCGCGCTGCTTTTCTCTCTGGATGGCCGGTGGCGGCGTCAAAGGTGGACACGTTCATGGCGAAACTTGCGAATTTGGATACAACGTCGCCAATGGCGGAGTCCACGTTCACGACCTGCACGCGACGATATTACATCTTCTGGGAGTCGATCACGAGCGCCTCACCTATCGCTTCCAAGGCCGCCGTTTTCGCCTGACCGACGTCCATGGGCACGTCGAAAAGGGCATTTTAGCGTAGATGTGAAACGCCAACGCGCGAGTCGTGGGCCATGCCCGAAAAATCATTCCAATTTTTCGGACTAATATGGAGAGTGGAATTGTATTCCGCTGATTCCACATCTCTGAAGTGGACGACAACTCCGCTCCCCCTATCGATGGCGGCGGCCGAAGTGAGCCTCAGCGAAACGCGACCGCAACAACGGAGAAGGGGTGGGAACCGCCCGTATAAGCCGGATTCTGTTCGGGGTCGGATTGCTCCTTCCCGTCGGCGACCATTTATCTAGGCGCGACCCGAAGGCCGCAACTCCCGCCGAAGCGGGTGCGACTATTACCCGAGGTCATGCCCGAAGGCGCCGGGCGGACGACCCGTTTCCCCTGTTCTGTCTTGCACCGCATGGGGTTTACCCTGCCTCGTCACTTTCGATCAGAGCGGTAGGCTCTTACCCCACCATTTCACCCTTACCTCCTCGGCCGAAACCTCAGAGGCGGTATCTTTTCTGCGGCACTATCCGTCACCGGTCTCTCGCGATTCCGGTGCCCCCGTTTTCACAGGGCATACTATCCTATGGTGTCCGGACTTTCCTCTGAAGGCATGCCTTTCGACACCCAACAGCGGCCGCCCCGGACGGTTCCCGAACTATCATCGGTCGAGTCTTTTCAGATTCAAGAGCGAAGAACCTATGCTAGCTTGTCACAACTTACGAAGCCACCCAATGGCAGAAGACCACTCGCATTTCTGGAGATCAGATGAATCGACCTACCGCACGCGCTCAGCCGTGCGAGGGCTCGGCTGGTGGGTACTGCTGGCCATCATCGTATCTGTCGGTGTCCATTTTTTGCTCTACATCGCCTTCGTCGAATTGCCGATCGGGGACTACTTCGCAAAGAGCGCTACGCGAAAGCCTTGGGAACGAGAACGGGAACGGATTCAGATCAGTCCCGAACTTCTCAAATCCGCAGACACGTTGATCCCAGATCTCGCACCTGAACCGCTCGAAACCGACAAGCCGCTCGCCGATCTGATGATGACCGATCAGGAACTCGACCTGCTTGAGGCTCAGGAGAACATGCCCGACAAGGAGGTCAAATTGACTCCCGATGTCGCTGAAATCACCAACTTTCTCAAAGGCGAAGGCGGTGACCCGGAAGCTGGTGGATCCGCGGCTTCCAATCTGTTGATCAGTGCGCTCGAAGATTCCACGACTGTTGCCAGCGCTGAAGCTTTCGAAGCCGATATCGGTGCCATGAAGAAATCGATGCTCGAATCCGGAGCGGCTTCAGCCAACCAACTTCTGCTCAACGTCGGCGATCTCGAAGATACTTCTCCGCCACCGAGCGAAGCCTTGTTTGAAGACCTGACCAAAGCCGAGCGAGACCACTCAGGTGGAGTCAAAGGGCTCCAAGGATTTAACACTCTCGATGATTTACTCGGACGTGCAGGAAAACTCCCTGGTAACTTAGAGCCGGTGCTAATGCCCACAGACCTGCTGTTTGGCTACAACGAAGATACCCTCCGAGACAACGCTCGATTAAGCCTGATGAAACTGGGACTACTCATCCAAAAGAACCCCGATTCGCAATTTATCATCGAAGGGCATACCGACAGTTTCGGCTCCGAAGATTACAATTTGGCCCTCAGTCAACGCCGTGCCGAAGCCGTGCGTGGATGGCTCGTTCGATCTCTCCGCCTCTCGACTGATGGTATCCGAGTCCGCGGCTACGGAAAAACTCGACCCTTGGTCGATACCTCCGGTGATCAGAATGCACAGGCGCTGAATCGGCGAGTCGAAATCGTCATCCGCCCAAAGGGCCAGTAGCAGGTTATATAACTTGCCTCCAGCCACTCTAATAACGATCCCCGATGGCCAAAGACGAAGCCAAAAAGAAGTCGAAAGCGGCTTCTGATGACGAGAAATCCAAGGCATCGCCGAAGATAGAACAAGTCGATTCCGGAAGACCTGAAGAACCAGAAACGGTCGCCCCAGTAAGAATCGGTCCTAAGATAGGAACTGAAGAACGGAAGAAGGCCGCTGCGTCAGCGCGCCGCGCGAAGCGCCGACCAGAGGGGCCGAAAGAACCTTCGAAAGCTCAGAAAAAGAACAACGCCGGTTCTGGTTCTGACGGCACTAATCCTCCGGCCACCGCCATCGAGGGTCTTCAGAAAATTGATATCGAGATTGTCACGCCCAGTGATCAAACCATTGTCGCCGGAAAGGATAGCGAAACCTCGGCCTTCGACAGGTTAGATTCTGCTACCGCTGAGGAGAACTCGCTCGCATCTCTGATCACGAAGCCGAAGGCTAAAATCGCAAAATTACTGCGTAGGAAAATCGATTCCCCCGAAGATGGCGAGGAACCTAGTCTAGATACCGATCCAACGACCGCTGGCCCTGGCACGGTTGAGACTGGAAAAAAGAATTTACGACACCCTCTGTGGGTGGCCTTGTGCGGCCTACTACTTGGTCTGTTTGCGGGACTCTACTTCACCTTAGGAAGCCTCCTAATTACCCACACCAACCGCGACGACGATTCGATCCGCTCTGCCGACCAGAAGCACAACATCAAGCTCGCAGTCATGACGCGTCAGATTCGTTCCGGGACTGGACCCCATGCTGATGCTAGTCAGGCACCGAAATTCGTAAGAGGCCTACCCAACTACACCGACGGTGTCGTCAGCCCGCTTTGGCCATGGATGGCATCGTTCTTAGTACCAGAAGGAACCAAAGTCAACATGACCGCTTCAGTAACGGCTAGCGAGCGCACGACATTCGGTCGCGGTCGCTGGTTTCTCCTTTTAACTAGCGGGCTATTTCTGGTTGGTCTGGGTGCGATGTTGCTTAGATACTTTTCGATACCGGCCGTGTTTGCTGCGCTGCTACTAGGAGGGATGGGCGCTCTGCTCCCCCGCAGTGCGTACTTCCAACCAGAGACGCTTTCTTACATTCTGACGACCATTGCCTTCATCATGGCGATGCTGATCTTCCGTACGAATGGACTGCTTGGCTATGTTGGATTCGGCATCGCGATCGCTGGTGCCTACTTGGCCAAAGCGTCGATCCAGCCGATTGTCATAGCCTTCCTTGCAGCCACCACATGGCGCGCAGTTTCGGCTTGGCGGCACCAGAGGTTGGACGGCGGAGAGTCCCAAAACTGGAGCCAAGTCGGCCACTTCTTAGGACTCGGAATCGTGTTTATCATGTTCGTATTGATCGCCGGACCTCGAATGCTACACAGCTCGAATCAATTCGGTTCGGGACTTCACACCTACCCGTCCAAGTGGATGTGGCTTGATAATTTCGAAGAGGGCTACAGCTGGATGCAGGCGCACGGCAGTAGCGAAACAATCGACAAAGCGATCGAGTCAGGTGAAGCTCCATCGGCAACCAACTACCTGGCAAATCACACCATCGGTGCGGCTTGGTCGAGAATAACTGACGGAACCGCCTACGTCGTTCGCCAATTCCTTTCTCCTAAGGAAACCCGTCGTGGCGTCGAGGAGCGATCGTGGAAAAACGTTCTTGAGTACCGAGGCTGGCTACTTGGCGTGCTTTTGGCACTGGCGATCGGACTAGCCATTTCTTTGAAAATCGCAGGCCGCCCCATCCGAGGTAGTATCGTCTCAAACCACGGCACTTCGGGGGCGTTGTTCGTGATTTTATCCGTGGCTCTCTCCGCTGTCGCCTATGGCTGGTATCTCCCGATTGGCAAAGGCGACCGGTTCATGCTGACCCTCTACCTACCACTCGTTCTTAGTCTGATCTGGCTGTGCGAACGCTACTACCGCCTACTCCCTAAGAACCCGACCGGTGACCGAATCGGTTGGTGCTACCTCGGTGCTCTGACACTCCTGATCGTGTTTCTGAGCTATCGAGCACTGGAAGTGATTCGGCTGCCAAGTTTCACGTAGTGTCGCGTTGATCGGTGTCTGCCTCTCAATTTTATGACACAGAGCAGGGGTGCCTGAATTTGACGGAATAGCACCGAGGGGCTATCCTTGGTCAGCATCAGGAGTGATCCTTCGGGATCCGGCAACCTGGCAACTGGAGAAGCCAAGGTGCCTAGATGGTGAGGAGCGAAAGCTCTGATCCACGATGTGCGTGAAGGTGGCGACACCTGAACGAACAACAGTTCTCCAGCGGGACTTTGAACGGCCCGGTCTGATGCTTTCAGGCCGGGCCGTTTCTCGTACTGGTCGCTATGTCCGAGTGGGCAAACGGCTCCTCCTGGTGCGTTCCAGAACTCAAACGAGATCCGAAACGCATCATGAAAAACACAAAGACCAAGACCCAAAATCGCCACGCTTCCTCGCCACCGACAACCGGAGGAATTACCCTCGCAGTTCGAGTCGATGAGCAAAACGAGCTACACCACCTGTGGAGTAACCATGGAATTTGGTGGTGTCATTTCACCGTGCACAGGCCCGACTTTACGGCGAAACGAATCCGCGTGTCCCTGCGCACCCGCGACATTGAAAAGGCAAAACAGAAACGCGACAAGATCTTCGATCAGATCGAAAGCGGAACACTGGTCGCGTAGATAGCACTTGTCGTCACCCTCCAAGCGGTCGCCACGATTATCTTGCCAGATCGGCCATAGAGTTGGTAGCGTCCCAGTTGGACGCCACCAGCTTGGTGTTTTGAAAAGTCCCGATAGACAATGTTTAGGCTTTGGCAGTGAATCAGCATCTGTTCCCACACTGGAAGGCCCGAGCTTGGCTGCCGATCATTTTCGCCACCGTGGCAACGTTCCATCATTCCACAGCCACAGTTGTTCTGTGTAATCAAGACCTCGAGCCGAGTGGCAAAGCAGACCTTTCTCTCAATGCGTTGCTGCTCTACACGTCCGCGTGGTGGTTTCTGAGCAACTCCTATTCTCTCTCCAGACACCCCGCGATGGCTGCTGGAATTTACTTTCTTTGGCTTCTTCCGTTCTCCGTTGCCGGGCATCTTTGGCGGACACGAAACGCCAATCGCGCAATTTTCACTACGATTTTTCTCGCGATCATCTATCTAGCGGCGGATTCTTCAGGGAATTATCTCGGATTAGCCATTTCGGATTCGATAAACATGTCTTCCGAAATACCTTGAACCTCCGCCCCGTTCTTATGAACTAAGACAGGGAAATTGCCCTTCTCGAAAATCTTCAACGAATCAGCGCCTTGAATTGCATCTTCTCTCCATCCGCCGTGCTCGCCATGATCGCTACTTCGGCAGCGATCCTTTTGCCTATTCCAACTGCTCTGGCTGAGTCCACAAACTGGTACAACTGGCGCGGCCCCCACCAGAACGGGACTAGCGTAGAACACTACACTGACGGTGATCTCAACCCGAAGCCGATCTGGACTCGTGAAGTGCACGGTCGTGGCACCCCGGTTATCGCGGACGGCAGACTGTTTTCGTTCTCCTACCGCGGAGAAAATGCCGACTTGGTCGAGTTGCTAAGCGCCCTCGATCCAGCAACTGGGGACGTCATTTGGGAACACGAGGTCAAAGACTACATCTCAGACACCGTCTACAATCGTTACGCGGTCGGTGCTCCGGCGGTCGATCCCGAGACAAAAAATGTCTATCTGTGCACGACTCATGGTCTCTTCCGGTGCTACACCTTTGACGGGGAGCTCCTATGGGAAAAGTCTTTGATGGAGCGCTTTGGTCGCCTGACCTTCCCCAACGGACGCGCTGGTTGCCCAGTAATTGACGGCGACCTCGTCATTGTTCGTGGCATCACAGCTTTCTGGGGCGCTCAAGGGCCAGCACGTGATCGCTTCCTCGCATTCAACAAAAAGACTGGGGAGCATATCTGGACGTCGACGCCTGGGGTTCAGCCAAAGGACTCTTCGTTCTCCACTCCGATTTTCGAGAATCGGTACGGCAAGCGCGTGTTCTATGCTGGTACCGGTTGTGGAAACTTGGTCTGTGTGAATGCCGCCGACGGTACTCCACTATGGCGCTTCCAGATGTCCTACGGCGGAGTCAATTCCAGCCCAGTGATCCACGGTGATAAAATCATCTGTATTCACGGAAAAGAGAATGTCGACTCCTCTGAAATGGGGCGCATGATCGCGCTAAAACTTCCCACCGCCGAACAACTGGGCACTGAACAACTCGTCCTCGACGATTCCTATGAACTGTGGCGCCAGAAGTTGTCGATGTTTACAAGTTCTCCCGTTCTGGCCGAAGATCGCGTCTTTCAGATCACCGCTACCGGTAACCTCGCTGCGGTCGATTGCGCCTCAGGAGATCTCGCATGGAACTTGAAACTTGGAACTTCCAACATCCATTCCTCCCCGCTCTACGCAGACGGACTTCTCTATGTCCCGATGAACGAAGGTTCTCTCAAGGTTATCACGACCGAAGGTGAAGAGCTGCAGAGCGTCGAGCTCGAAGGAAACTGTCTTGGAGCCCCGAGCCTCGCGGATGGTCGCTTGTTTGTTCATACCACCGACAAGCTCTACACCTTCCAAATCGAAAATGGCGGGATCACCCGGGATGAATTGCCGCCAGTAGATCAACCTGCTGTTGGAGCTGCAGTGGGTGTTCGGACGATTCCCGCCGATGTCTTACTTACACCTGGTAACAGCCAAAAATTCCGCCTTGAGAGAGTCGATGCAAATGGCTTTGCCGTTGGAGAAGCTGATCCTGCCAACTTTACATGGGAGCCGTTTATTCCGCCAACAGCTAAGGTCAAAGCCAAACTCGACGCAGCCTTCAATGATCGAGGCGAACTTGTTGCTGGTGACGATGCAACAGCCAGCGCAGGAATGTTTAAGGGAACTTCGGAAGATGGCCTCACCGCTTTTGTCCGCGGGCGGATCATGCCGGGAATGGGCTATACCGAGGATTTCGAAGGATTCGAGCTCGCAGCTGAATCACCAAACGGGAAGTTCGCTTACCCTCCACTGTCTTGGATCGGTGCTCGGTTTAAGTTCGAAATTCAGGAAAAGGACGGAAACAAGGTCTTCGCAAAAACTCTGGATCGACTGCTTTTCCAGCGAGCCACTTCGTTCTTCGGACCACCAAACCTCAACAGCTACACGCTCGAAGCCGACGTCATGACTGACGGAAACCGCCGGATCAAATCCGTGGTCGGCTTGGTTAACCAGCACTACGCAATCTACCTCGTAGGCAACTCAAACATCCTCGAAGTCACCTCCAACCATGAGCGCTTCAAGCACAGCGTTAAGTTCCCGATCACCGCAAACCAGTGGTATCGCCTAAAGACGAAAGTCATCCCAGGAGATGGCACATCTTCGACAAAAATCTTAGCTAAAGCTTGGAAGAAGGAGGACGAAGAGCCTGCAGAGTGGACAATCGAACTCGACCACGAATCGGGCCACGTCGAGGGTGCACCGGGCATCTACGGGTTCTCACCCCAGGCGCAGAAAGCGGTCTACGTGGACAATATCAAGATCTCTCCAAACGAGTAGATTGATCGACTCCCTAATTTCGCTACAGAAACTAATCTGCTGTCGGTTGACGCTGAATTGATAGCAACCAGCTCCGCGGTGGTCGCTATTCCAAATGGGTTTTCAACAAGATTTCGAAACGGTCTCCCGACTGACCGAAATCGGCTTGATCAAACACTTCGCCGATCACGTGAAGCCCCATTCCCCCAGCTCTCGGTTGATCGGACGGATCTGATTTCATGGTAGCAAATTGCTCATTGCTAATACCTTCCCCTTCATGAGAGATCGAAATCAACAGCGATCCGTCAGCAATTTGAGCTTCAATCCTGACGAGGCGGTCAGCGTCACGATCAGAAAACGCATGCTTGCAAAGATTGGTTAAAACTTCATCACAGCCAAGAACGACGAGACCCGCCGTTCGCTCTGGAAGCGCACAAAACGTCGTCCACGTCTTCACAAAATCCCTGCACTCAGATAGCTGGCAGGCCGCACACTCAACCTCAATTGTTGCTTCTGGACGCGGAGCAGTATCGGTGACCAAAAGCATGGTCGTATCGTCCTGATACTTGGGTGCTCGGGTAAATGAGTCCCAATCCGCCCCGAGAATCTCAAGTACTCTGCCCGGGCCTTCGTCCGCACTGCGTTGAAGCGATGCCTCAAATGCACCATCTTCGAACTGCTTCCCAGCTCTGTTCTGCAGCTCAGTAATGCCGTCACTAAACAGCAATATATGTGGACTTCGCGACAGAGGGATGTCGGCGACCTGATAGTTGGCAGTATGAGAAATCCCGAGAGCAGGATTGGCAGGCACCTGACAGTCGATCCATGAGTCGTTCTCAAACAGCTTGGGCATTGGAATTCCAGCCATGCACATTTCAAACCGACGCGTGGATTGATCAATCAGGACAAATGCCAGGGCGATAAACCGCCCAGCGCTCATGACGCGACAGAGCTTTTGATTGAGGTCGACTACCCACACCCCCAAGCCTAGGCGATTCGGTCCGGTCAAATGAGTGACGGAGGCCGCCACCAACGTACTGCCCTTCGCCATATCAATCGCCGCAGGCATGCCCTTGCCGCAAACATCTCCAAGCCCCAACAACACCCGATTCCGATCCACTCGGTGCCAGAAATAGAAGTCTCCTCCCACCGCACTAGCCGGCTCGTAGAAAGCTTCAACATCTAAGCACCGAAAACTCTCAGGTTTCGGCAGCAACGACCCCTGAACCTCGTGACAGAGCGCCATTTCTTGACGCCGCTCAGCTTCCTCGATGTCGTGACGGTGGCTCTCAAGGCGAAGAAGAGTCACAGCAGTTAAACTAGCAAGCGTCGTAAATGTATCGACATCGTCCTCTGAGAATGGCGCAATCCCGGGCGGATTAATCGCCTCCATAACTCCGAGACACTGATCGCCATCGAGCAGTGGTACTGCCAACAACGGGCCGACAGAAATTCCACCTATCTCTGCAGCCTTCCCGAAAAAGCTCTCATGGTCGACCGCGTTTGGGACATTAATAGAAGCTCGGTCTCGCAAAACTTTGCCAGCAATCCCCTTCCCCGCCGGAACACGAACCGGCTCATCACTAGAAACTTCATGAGTGGAGCGGATCAGCAAATCTCCATGTCGGTCTTCTGGAATGAGAATCGAACACAATTCACAGCCCATAATCCCTCGTGCTCTCTCCAAGATCCGGTCGAGCAATTGTCCGGAATCTCGTGCACTGCTGACCTCTCTAGCGACTTCAAGTAGCGCGGCCTCTCGGCCAATCAACTGGTCTTGATCAGAATTGAGAGCCATCGAATTTTATAGAGTTTAGAGATTGGCGAAGTGGAACCGTTCATAGAAACCATCCGCTGCCTAGAAGCCTCGCACTGACTGAATGTTCTCAACTCGATCAAGCACAGTCATCTTCAATCAACTTCTTCAGATGTGGTTCATGAAGCCGCTAAAGCGGATGTCGCCTCAGCTTCAGTCTTGTAATGGGCAATAAACTCACCCAGCCGAACGATGTCGAATGACGCCTGAACGCCCTCAGTCATTCCTGAAATCGCGAAGCCTGCACCGGTCTGCTGCGACTTTTGGTAGCACTCAACAACCACCGCCCAAATCGGCGTATTGACGAACGTGACATCCGCAAAATCGATCAATAAAGCGGGAATTTCTTGGGCGGAAAGCTCACGCGTCCGGCGTTGAAGTTCGGGGACGGCCGTCAGATCAGCCTCGCCTGACAGCGCAACTACATGAACTCCTTGGATCGTGCGCTCAGTCCTCTCCATACTAATTCTGGGTCATTCCCAGGGTAGACAGAGCTTCGCCCCAAACACCGCCAAACGCAAATTTCCCGAAATGGACTAGGTCGCTCCGCCGACTGGTTCTAAGAACGTCTGGGCTGTGGTCAGTGAAACTCACCAGAATGTGTAGATTTCGTGTACGGAGAAATGTGGATTTGGAGCGTAGCTGCTAATCCACAAGACCTATGCGCTGTTTTTTTGTGGTAAGACACCTTCGGCTTCCCATTCATCGCAACTGCGCAGTCGCAGAATCCTCTAAGCGCTATCAATGCGCCGATCGCTTGAGGAAGGGGATGCCCATGCTTGGCCAGCCAAGATTTTGAATGCCATCGAGCTTCCAGGGTGAAGCTCGATGCCACCAGTCTCTGATTGGGATGTAGCCAAATTCGGTATTATCAAGAGATTCCCAATGCGCTACCCATGGTAGTCGTCGTGCTTGATTCGAGCGTATCAGGAATCTCATATTTCGGCAAAACTGAGTGAGGCGTGCTCAAATATCGCCCGCTTGGTGTTTCCAATCACTTTAAGAGAGGCCGGGCAGTCTTAGCAATATGGTTTGCAATCAGCGACACTCCAACCGGGCTCGGATGGACACCATCTTTTGACGACCACTTTGGCTGCTTGCCAAGAAGATCATTCAGATCGACCAGAGGCAACTCGTTCTTCTTTGCGACCTCGATGGCGGTCTGGCGATACTCTTGAATCATTTTCAAGAGGCCCCCTTTCGCATCATATTCATCGGCTTCGTGTCTGGTGAAATAGACCGCCTCATTGATCGGGGGGAGAGTGCAGACGACAATCAGGCTTCCCGCATTCTTGCAGCGAGTTACCATTTCCTGAAGATTCTTCCGGTATTCTTTTACCGGAACGTATGCCCGCTCGCTATCAGCTCGAATGTCATTGGTGCCAAAAAGAAGAATCACGAGGTCTGGCTTTTTCTCGAATACGTCCTTTTCCATCCTCTTCAGGCCCTGCTTAGTGTTGTGTCCAGCGACACCGGCATTGAAGGTCTCCGCGCCTAACAACTTCCCAAGCTCTTCGTCATAGCCCCTTTTCGTAATACTATCGCCGAAGCAAACGATCCGAGGCTTGTGAACTTCTTCCGCTTGAGCTGAATGGAAAAGTGCGAACAGGGCCAGAAAAAGAAAACGCATCTCGGATTCTATCGACATTCGGTGGTGAAAGAAGACACAAACCGCGAATCCTAAAAATATTCACCAATGCTCGGTTGATTGGCGTGAGCAGGGTTGATTAACTATAGTGATCGGCAAAAAAATGTCGCTCTGAGCTAAGGCTCAGAGCGACATGAAGAGATCGATTGATTTGCTAATGAGATTCCCTAGATCTTTGTGGGTCCCGGCTGATCGGGAGTGTCACTTCCGTCTTGGTCTCCTGCTGCAGGAGGCGGAGTCGTAGGACGTGCGGTGTAATATGACGCGTAGTTGTAGTAGCTGTACTCTTTCAGACTTGTGCTAGCACGGTTCAGGACAACTCCGCCAACATTCACCTGTCGGTCATAAAGAACGCCCATCGCTTTGGCTGCTAATCTAGCCATCGTGGAAGAAAGCCTAACTACAAACAATGTGGCATCACATTTCGGAGCGAAGCTTGCGGTGTCATCAGCGACAAGCACTGGCGCTGTATCAAAGATAATGTAGTCGTAAGCGTCTGCGACCTCCTCGAGAAGACGAGTGCAGCGATCCGACAAAACATACTCTGACGTCTGATCGATCGCTTCTCCACGCGGAAGGAAACTCATATTCTGAACGTGAGTGTCGGTTACAGCGTCTTCAAGCGGAAGACGATCCATAAGCACGTCACTAAATCCTGGTGTCGACGGACGGTCGAGAAGGTCATTCATTGCACCACGTCGAAGGTCACCATCAACCACCAACACGCGGGCTCCAGCGAGAGCCATAGTGATTCCGAGATTGGTCGCAACAGTGGTTTTTCCTTCGTTGGGGACTGCACTACAAACTGCGATCGTCTTCGGAGGGTTACCACCCCAGTCTTTGAAGATGATTGACGACCGGAGATTTCGGAATGCCTCACCGTAAAGGTGACGTCCATCATTCGCTTCCAGAAGTGGCAATTGTCCGCGGCCACTTTGCTGTGGAATTTGACCGAGAACATCTTCGCTGAACTGGGTCTGGAACTCGCTGAATGACGTCATCCGGTCATCCAACCTGTCGAACAAGAATACGATCAATAGCCCGGCAAGAAGTCCCAACAGCAGTCCCACCATAATTGGACGAATCATCTTAGGCTCAGTTGGAATCGCATTGGAAGCCCGTTCCATGATTGAAATATAATCGGTCTGGAGCTGCTCGTTGACGTCGATGTCTTGGAGCATGGTCAGCATACTGTCGTAGCGCTTCCGAACACGCTCGATTCCAGAGTTGATGCTGTCGTGCTTACTTTGGCGCACACTCATATCGAGTGCTTTCTCTTCCCACTTGGCAATTTCGGCGGCCAAATTTTGAAGCTGGAGATTCATCCCTTCACGTCGGCCAGCGGCTTCAGCATCGCTTTGCCGTTTGTAAATTTCCAGCAGAGTAATTTGTTTCGCGATCTGCTTATCTACCTCTACCACGGATGGGTGCAGAGGTTTCAGGACTTTCAGCTTAGAAGCCCTCTCAAGCATTAATAATTCGATATCTTGCCGTAGTTCTAAATAGCGGCGCTCCCCTACTCCGAGTCGACTGAACCCAAGAATTTCCTGCGCGATCGATGAAGATTCATCGCCTGATTCTATTGATCCCACCGATTCTTCCATCCGTTGCCGACGCTCAAGGTCTTTATCGGGATCCATGAGATTAAGCAGCGATAGTTCGGTTTCCAAACCGGACATCCTACTCTGCAGACTGGCGAGATAGGTAGCTGCCTTATTACCTCGCTCCTCTAAAACCATCAGGCTATTCTCACTGAGAAATTGCTCAAGTTTGGCCTCTTCATCAATGAGCTGATCTTCAAGCCGGACAAGTTCTTCAGTGATTGAGCTTAAAGTCACCTCAGTGACTTGGGTCTTCATTTCCTTTCGGAAACTCATAAATTCATCTAGGAGAGCATTCAGAAACGCCACTGTGTATTTCGGTTCACGTCCGGTGGCTGCCACATTCAGCATCGTAGAGCCAGGATTTCGGTCGATCCGAAGAGTCACAGGGGTGATTTTGAGATCCGGATTGAGAGCCTCAACACGTTCTGTCGCTCGTTTACGAACCTCTCCACTCCTCAGTACTTCCATCGCGCTGCCGTAAAAATCGCCACCATGAACTTGTAGTTCGCGGTACTGAGGGCCTTTAGTAACGTTGATTGATCCACCAGCAACCAATCGTGCATACGACACGTAAGTTGTTGGTTTTGTCGTTACCTGCCACGCCTGAAAACAAACGCCGATGCTGGCAGCAAGAAACAACAGCCACCAGCGTCTACGAAGAAGCGCTTTATAACGCTGAAACTTCGCAGAGGCGAGATTAAGTCGCGAGACCTGTGTAGGGTAATAGGCAGCGCTAGGCTGAGCGGGTTGATTCACGAGAATGCGGGGGTGCTGGAACTAGAAGTTGACGATCTTTTCCGGAACGATGATCACATCATCTTTTCGGAGGGGGATGTCTTTGTTGAGGTAGCCAGAAACCATGATGCTGTCGACATCGACGATGATGACAAAGCGCTCCTTCTCGCTATCTCCCTTCTTCCGCAGTACTCGAACTTTCTTCGTATTGGCAAAACGGGCGAACCCTCCTGCCTGAAGAATGGCCGAACTAATTGTGAGAGATCCATCGGAGGGCAGAGTCATTTTCCCCTGCCGTCCAACTTGACCGAAAATGGTGACTGTATCTCCACCGGCACCCATCATCCCGTTACGGAACCGAGGATCCCAAGGCTGATGGCGTCGCTGATGTTCTTCCCAAGAGGTATCGAGAACGATGATAACTGTCGCCTTGTTGAAGAAATCCTTCTCAAGTTCCAAGCTGATGAGCTTCGCGAGTTGATAACAAGTCTTATCAGCTGCGTGCGTCAATCCAACGTGCGGAACGTTGACCACTCCTCCTGAGGTGATACGGAGACGCTTGACAGCGACTCCGGAACCTTCTTCAACGATTCTGAAGCTAATATAATCGCCTTCCTTCAGCTTGCGAGTCTTCTCCAGCTTTTCCATGGAATTGATCACAGCGGCAATGGAGCCGTTGTCGTCCTTTGGAACTGGGATTGTCGCCGTTGAACTCGGCTGCCCTGCAGCAGGTTCGCCGAAAGCAGACGGATTGTAATTTTGGTAACCTGCGTCAAGCGGGTTTGCGGCACCTGGGGCACCATAGGCTCCTTGCGCCAATACACTTGAGGAGGTAGCGACCACTAAGAAGCCGAGAATAAGTCCGAGGAAGAATTTCATCGATAGTTGGTTTGGTAAGCGAGTGATTCGTTCAATCAAACGCAGTTTTCCTAGCCCAATTTTCGACCGGGTCCGAGCCGGTCAGAAAAAACGATTCCTAGAAGCGGTAGTTGAGGTTCAGAATAACGCGATTCTGATCGAAGTCTGCCGCACTGTCTTCTGCAGAAACTGTCCAGAAACGGTAGCCAACACCCATGTTCACATTTGGAGTCAGAGGATAGCTAGTATCGATTGAGAAGCTGTGCTGCTCGTAGTCACGGCCAGCGATGCTTGATTCTGTGTTCCCGTAGTGATAGCCAAGTCCCATGTGGAGCCAATCGGTAATTTGGTGACCAGCATAGAGATCAACCCCGTAACGCTCGAAGTTTTCGGCTGAGAAGCCTCCAGAGGATTGCTCCTCTTCATAGAAGATACTGGCAGAATAGCGGCTTCCACGATAACCGATCACACCGACACCGTAGCGAATATAGTCCGTGGTGACAAAGTTCGATCTGGTGCCGAGCGAAGACTCATGCCCGAGGGTGATACTGTGACTGACTCGAGCGTTGAGCTGGTTCTGAAGCGACACATTATAGTATTCATCGCTCAAGTCGGAGCGATCACCGTTGGTTCCACCTTCATCAAACTCAAAGATCTGGACACCAGCCCCTGCACGAATGCTGGTGTTGTGAGTTATCGGACTTGAGAAGAAGGCTCCAACGCTATACGTCTCACCGTCATTCTGAACGTTTCCACTATAACCGACCCAGTTTGACGATCCGTTGATGCCGGCTGTCCAGGTCTGTGTCGGCGACCACGCTAGGGATGCCCGCAACGTGTGCTGACCGTAATCAAGGAAATCAAACTCATCATCAAAAGCGATCCGATCACTCCTTTGGTAGCCTAGAGAGAAATTCAGGGAAGAATTGATGGCCCAGTTTGTTGAGACACCAGCCTGATTGACGAATTGAGAGAAAATGTCCAAGTCATCCAAGGCAAAATCGTCCTGGGTAACTGACTGCGTTGAAAACTGATCGTAGAAGGTAATGACAAGATCCCCCGCCAATACATCAAACGAGAAGCCAGATCCAAGCGGGATATTCAGCCCACCACTATCTGACCACTGACCATAGGAACTCAGTTCTGGATGATCAAAGTAGTAGTCGTATCCAATACCACCACCAATGGAGAGACGGTTCCAACGAGTGATATTGTAAGTCCCGTTGATGCGAGCATTGACGCCAGCGATAAGGGTCGACGCCTTATTAGTCTTCGTGCGGGTAAGGTTATCGTTGTATTCGAGGTCTGCGCTCAGACCAACCTTGAACGGGATTGGGCCGATCTTGAAATTCCGGTGACCGTTACTGAAACCATCAGTGACGTAGGGGCCTGCAAAAAGCTGATCTCTTCCAAAGGTAGGAGAAGAATACCGTCCGAACTCGCGACCGTAGCGTTGTGAGTGCGAGTAGAGATCCCCTTCAGGAAACGGCTGCCCCAGACCCCGACCCTTGGATCTGTGATCTAAAGATTCCCTAGACTGGGATGCTGTCGGCCCGAGCGATCTGTAGTAACCGCGGTGGAAGCGATAAGAGGGCCGACCTTGGCTGTGCGTTGAAGGGCGCTCGGCATCTAACGAGCGAGCTCGGAAGTCATCAAAGAACAAGCCGTTAAGTGAGGGGGTAATTCCCTGTTGGGCACAAACTGAGCCGCTGAAAGCGAGGACGCCGAAAGCGAGGATGCCGAAAGCGACAATGACCTTTGTTGAATTTGGAGGGGAGACCATCTGAATGGGTTATAGGAGGTTAAGCCTTAGAGAGGTTTTATCAGACGGCGATTGTTTGGGGCAATAGAAAAATACCACACAGCTGAATAAACTTGGTTGAGAGGCTTTGAACACTTCAATTCGTTAAGTACACGTCATCTCATAAAACGAAAGATAGGGCAAGTAGTTCTAAGGGGTTCTGTGCATCTTTTTGAAGGCGACCCGCAATATTTGTCTTAAAGATTTGGACATCTTTACTACATTCTCACTTATGACGTGTAATTTGTTATGAAAATTATAAAAAAAATTATTAGTATATTCTTTGTTGCTTATTATTATTTCCATAGCTAGCTTCTGGAAGTTCAACCCAACTACTACTACACCAACTGCTATGAAAACACTTAACGTCGCTAGTTCCTTCTGGTGCCCTGACCTCAAAGTTCGTGATTTCGGTCACCTCGAAATTACTGAAGACACCACCCACATCAGCTTCACAGTCGATTGCGACTACTTCCAACTCGACCATCAGCTGTTCATTGGTTTCCTAGAATCCGCTAGCTGCCAGCACGCCGCACAGGGCATTGGAGTCCTCATTGATCCAGAAAACGGCGAAGTCCTTGATATGGTCAATGGCGAAGGCGTCATCGGTTACCTTGACGAGGCCCCTCTTGAAAGCTGGAAGCAGCCTAAAATTTCAATCGAGATGGAAAAGATTGGCCCGGTCTTCATTCCCGAAATCGTGATCGGAACAGAGCGGATCCTTCACCCAGCCCTTCACAAATCTGAAGTCGAAAATTTGGTCGCGATAGCAGGATCTAGCTCATGCTATCTTGGCTCCCACGCCCGGTTCCTTGCTCCTCGCATCGCAGCTTAAAGACGAAGAATCCTAGAAATCAATCCAACAAAATAATCTGCTCGCAAGTAGCCCCCTGCCCGGAACTGCTTGCGAATCCCAGAAACATGGGTCGATGCTCTAAGCATTGCCCATGTTTTTGCTTACAAACGACGATGGTGTAACGGCCGAAGGACTGACGGCACTACGCCACACAGTAAACCTAGCGTTCCCCGAAATCCCCGTGGTCACGATTGCCCCATCTGGGCAGCGGTCGATGATAGGCCATCGAGTAACCACTGATGCTCCGCTTGAGCTAGTCCGCCTGAGCGAAGACGTCTACACAATTGATGGAACCCCAGCCGACTGCGTTCGCATAGGGCTCTTCGCTTTCAGCCAGCGCCCACTCGGGGTGTTCGCCGGGATCAACCACGGAGGCAATCTGGGACAAGACATTCCGATCTCGGGGACTGTCGCAGCCATTCGCGAAGCCGCCTACCATGGTGTGCCCGCGATTGCGGTCTCCCACTATCTGCGCCGCGAAGTGCCACTTTCTTGGGAGCGAGCCTCTGAGTTAACTACTAAAGCGCTGCGAACAATCGCAACTGCTAGCGCTGGCAATGTTGAGCCCTGGGACGGATGGTACTCCATCAACCTCCCCCATCTCGATCCCAATGCGGACTTGGAAAGCGTTGACTGCGTGACAACGAGACCCGAACCTGCTCCGCTACCAGTCAACTTTGCCCCTGCTCAAGACGGCCACTCGATTGCAGATGACCTTCCTGTGGGCAAATCCTGTCTTCTCCAATATTCGGCCGACTATTCGAGCCGACCAGCGACCGGGCCGGCGAGTGACGTCGCAGCCTGCTTCGGCGGGGCGATCTCGATCACCGATCTTGGTGCCAGCCCCACCGGTTGGTGATCAGACCGGATCAACTGCCACTCCTTGACAGCCCGATCCTGCCACCGACCCTATCCGCCTTACAGAGCCAGCCATGACTGACTGCCGCCAAGACCAGATCGTTGAATCGCTTCTCACTTCCTACCGTGAGGTTGGCGGGATTAACCATGTCGATTGCAGCAACCTGCCTTCGAAAACTCAGATTGCCGCGCTCTGCGAAGATCTCCTGCGACTTCTATTCCCCGGATTTCTGGCTGAGGAAGCCGTCTATCGCGGAGAGATTGAGGAACTGACCGTTCAGCTCGTCCGATCGATCCGGGAACGTCTAGCCACCGAAGTTCATCGTGGGCTCCGCTTCAAAAATGATGCGGAGCCGACCGACGATGACGTAACGACGTTGTGCTGTGAGTTCCTTCTGGCTCTTCCTGCGATTCGCCAAATTCTGCGAACCGATGTCCTCGCGGCCTACGAAGGTGACCCCGCAGCTCGGAGTTATGAGGAGATCATCCTTAGCTATCCCGCAATCGAAGCGATCGCCATCCAACGCGTGGCTCATCTCCTCTACAATGCTGGCCTTCCTCTGATCCCGCGGATGATGACCGAGTGGGTTCATTCCAGAACTGGCATCGACATTCATCCCGGAGCCAAAATCGGCAGTCATTTTTTCATCGACCACGGAACCGGTGTAGTGATCGGCGAGACCTGTGTCATCGGCGACCATGTAAAGCTCTATCACGGCGTCACTCTTGGAGCCCGAAGCTTCGAGAAGGACAACGATGGCAATATCGTCAAAGGCAGGGTTAAGCGGCACCCCGATGTCGAAGATCACGTGACGATCTATCCGAATGCCACTGTGCTCGGAGGAGAAACCACCATTGGAACTCGAAGTACCGTGGGTGGAAACGCGTTCATTCTCGCGAGCATCGATCCAGATTCGTTGGTCGCCTATAACGATGGCGGCATCAAGATCCTCGACAAGGTTGGCTTCAAGGCGGACTCGGATTCTGACGACTAGCCAAGCTGCAAATCCGCCCATTCCCTGTGCGCCCCGAAACCGACCGCAGCCTGACAGAAGCCGCGCGCGACTTGTTGCGAGCCATCGGCGAAGACGAACTCGTAAGAACCGTTACCGTTTGTTGGAACCGCCGGATGCGTTCGGCGGCTGGGCGCGCATGGCTCAAGGAAAAGCGAGTCGACTTGAACCCTGCTCTGCGGACAACCGAGGGAATTCCCGATTCCGAAATCGATCGCACCCTCCGACACGAACTCGCCCATCTTCTCGCCCAACACCGCGCAGGGAATCGTCGGATTCAGGCCCATGGGCGCGAGTGGCAGCGAGCGTGCGCTGATCTCGGAATCCCAGGAGAAACCGTCACCCACGATTTACCCCTCCCCCGCCGACGCCAGGCCCGCAACCTGCGCTACCGCTGCCCATCCTGTAAAACCGAAGTCAATCGAGTCAGAAAGTTCACCAGAAAGGTCGCCTGTGCAGCCTGCTGCAAGACTCACAACAACGGACAATTCGACTCGCGATTTGAGTTCGAGGGGCCTCTCTAGTTCCTTCATGGTTCCCCCAATGACTCCGTTACTCATCGGTCGAAAGCACATTGTCATGGACCAATCGAATGCGTCTCAGGCAGAATCATTGAGGCATGAGTAGAACTTCGACGGCAGGTGACGACTCAGTCTCGACGGTGCGCGCCAAAAAGGTCTTCATCGGGCTAGCGGTTGTCGTGCTCGTTATCAGCCTGATGGTCGCCTTGTTCTACAAGATCGAATCCAACCGAGGTGAGCGGCTTTGGGCAAACCTGCTGGACGAACTCCGGATCGCTGGCGAGCCGACATCGATTGAGGAAACACTCGCTCTTCGTCGGCCATTGCCCGATGGCGCCGAAACTGGATCTAACTTTTGTGATCATCCACTGATTGCTGCCCACGAGAATTTCGATCGAAGCTCTCCGCCTTCAGAAAAAAGAGAACTGCTCGACCCTGCGTCAGCCGCTCGGTTCGATGCCTTGAGGCTCCCCACAGGGCCAGACATTCCTGAACTCCCAGATTTCCAAGTTGAGCAACGAGTCGACCTGCAAAAATGGAGCCAGTGGTTGAACACCAGGGCCGCTCCAACCCACAAGCATCCGGGCCTTTCTGATGCAGAGTTCGTCCTCACCTCGCTTGGAGGACGTAGCGCTGATCACCAAGACCTCGTTCGGGCAGCGCGCGAGTCGACTCGATCTCGATTCCCAGACAGAATTATCGTGGACGAGGACATTCTATGGATCGTCTACACTCCCGATCCGCACCTCGAAGTGTTTAGGGATTTTTGTGAAGCGGCTTCACTTCGCGCATCGGCAGCACTCGCACTCGATGAGCCCCAATTGGCCCGAGATTGTCTGGCGCTCGGCTTTCAGCTGATGGCAGCAATCGGCGATTCGGCCGAGTACCTCGTGAAAGAGCGCCTCCCAGGCGATAGGGCCTTAATGGGAGCCGTCTGGACTGGCCTAGAACTAGGCGCTTGGCGTGACCAAGATCTGTGGTGGTTGGAGCAACTATTCGCTCGGATCCAAGAAGGCTATCAGGAACAGACGATCCTCTGTAACCGACAATGGCTTGGGCTTCATCTCCAAGCGAAAAAAGATCCTGAGACGTTTCGACAGAGGGCACTAATGCTCCTGACGCTCATCAGCGATGAGCCCACCTCAATGAGGCACAAGGCCATCCCCAGAGGCTGGATTTTGACCAATGCCGAAGTCGCGATCAGGGCGATATGGGAACGCGAGATTCAGCCGATTCAGGCCGAAAATTTCCGACTTGATGGAATCCAAACCTATTCCGATTTCCTCGAAGAAAAATCCACAGATCGCCGCAATCTCTTTGCTCCCTATCTGCTCAATGACAGTCAACAATCGATGGCCGAACTTGGAGATGCAATCACGGTGGCTCGCCTCATCGAAACTGCCTGTCGGATTGAGAGAGACGCACACGCAACGGGCAATTATCCAGAGTCCGTCAGCGGCTTGCCTGTGGATCCGCTTGCAGAGAACCGAGGACTGATCCGCTACCAACGCCTAGCCAATGGTTTCCAGCTATGGGGAGTTGGGCAGGACCTCATCAATGATGGCGGGATAGTAATCCCTGAATTTGTTCCGGCATGGCAGTCTCATCATATTCGAAGCCGCGACCCTGAACGTGGTGACATCGTCCTGACGATCAATAGGGATCGGGACAACAAGCCAGCCAGCCAGCCAGAGTGAGAGGGCCCGCGTTCAGCCCTACCCGACGAGCCTCTCGTTGCTCACGATAAACGAGACGGTATACTTTCCCGATGAGCCTTCGGCTGAAATGGTTTTTCCTCATCGGTTTCGCGGGCTTGCTAATCCCTGTCTGGGGCTATATTTCGAGTCCCTATCACGCCACCGCCACCGTCGAGTTCACCAACGCTGGCGATGCCGAATTGCTTCTTCACGGCCCACAGTCGTTTAGCGTCGCTACCATTCAGCATTCGGACATCCAAAACGATTGGTCAGACTTTAAAGCACTGGCCCAATCCTGCATGTCCCATCAAGTGACGAGCCAGATCTGCGAACTGACGGTTCGCCACGATCAGGACGATCCTGCAAAGGCTGCGACGAATGCTTGGATCGAATTCATCCGCGAGCGACTTCAGATTTTGGCAGACGAACGCATACTTGCTGAAGCGGAGCGAATTCAACTGGCACAGCAGAATGGCGAACGGCAATTGGCAGACACCAAGCAGCGCTATCTCACGTTCGCCGGCTCGATCTCGCCTCACTCACCACCTAGTCCAACGGAGACACTCGAACTGGCAGCTCTCGAAGCTGACTTCCTCAAAGCTCGGGCTGATCAAGCTCGCCTCGAGAATCGGGAACTGAAACCCGACCACCTTCCGCTACTCAAGATCCGTTCGACCGTTGAATCGCAGCGACTCTGGCTTCCATGGTGGCCAACTATTCGAACCAAGATCGATAACCTACTTCCTGGAGAAGGCAGCGGTTCGTTCACCTTCGGGTATGAAGAAGACGATGATTCGTTTCAACTTCATTGATGAAGGCAACTACCAGCGCAACACCGCGCTCGCCCAAGTCAATCCAGCACCGAAGGCGACCAGAAGGATGTTGTCGCCTGAGTTGAGTCGGCCAGCACGATGGGCCTCGTCCAATGCAATGGCGATCGACGCTGCCGATGTGTTGCCGAATCGGTCGACATTCACATAAGTCTGATCTTCACCGAGTTTCAGACGTTTCGAGATGGCATCGATGATCCGCTTGTTGGCCTGATGGGCAATAACCAGTGAGATGTCGTCATTGGTAAGGCCAGCTTTATCGATCGCTTGAACGCAAGAATTCGACATCGCCGTCACTGCCTGTTTGAAGACCTCTTGGCCCTCCATGTAAATCGTGTTCGGACGGCTAGCGATGTTCTCGGCGGTAAGCGGTAGCGCTGATCCACCACCCGGAATTTTCAGGATATCAGTCTTGGTTCCGTCGGTTCCCAGATCGGTCGAAACGACCGTATGTCCGGAAGCAGAATCAGTATCGGCTTCGTCGCCGCGAAGGATCATCGCGCCGGCTCCGTCGCCAAACAGCACACAAGTCGCCCGGTCTTCCCAGTTGATGAATGTCGAAAGTTTCTCTGCACCAATGACCAAGGCCGTCTTCACCGAACCCATGAGGATCGACTGACGAGCCAACTGGATCGCGTAGAGGTAGCCTGAGCACGCTGCTGAAATATCATAGGCGATGGCATTCGACGCACCGATTTTCGCCTGAACGAAGGCCGCGGTCGACGGGAAAAACATGTCTGGAGAAATCGTCGCAACGATGATCAGATCGATTTCCTCAGGGTCGATCCCAGCCTGCTCAATCGCATTCTTCGACGCTTCCGATGCCAGATCGCTCGTGGCCTGATCGTCCGCCGCCATCCGGCGTTCCTTAATCCCTGTCCGCGAAGTGATCCACTCGTCCGTCGTGTCGACGATCTTTTCGAGATCAGCATTGGTTAGCACCCGCTCGGGAACGTAGCGCCCTGTGCCGAGAATCGCCACTGAACCGACCTTTCCCCCTGGCGACTCGCTTTGAGAAGCTGCACTCGCTTGTGCTGGCGAGTTGGATTCCTGGGACTCGGGAAGGTTCTCGGTGCTGCGCATAGGATGAAAATCAATCTGTGGTTTCGGGCGGCGAATACTTACCGATCTCTTCGGTAATGTGAGGGTTTACCTCATGCCGGATCGCCTCTCCAGCCACGCGAAGGGCATTCTTGATCGCGATCGGGCTACTGGAACCATGACCGATGATCGTAATTCCGTCCACACCTAGGAGTGGGCTGCCTCCATAAGTTTCGTAGCTGCCTCGCTGGTGAACGGCTTTAAAGGCGGGCTTGGCTAGAAGCGCCCCGATCTTGGCCAGTGGGCTGGCTTTGCCGATCTCATCTTTGACCCATTTGAAGACGATCTTAGCAGTAGCCTCGCAGCTCTTTAGAACGACGTTTCCGACAAAGCCATTGCAGACGACGACATCGAGCGGGGTCTCAAATAGATCGTGTCCCTCGACATTCCCACGAAAGTTGAGATCGCTATCGCGAAGCATGGCGAAAACTTCTTTCGTGAAGTCGGTTCCTTTCTCGTCCTCTTCACCGACCGACATCAATCCGACGATTGGCTTGTCGACTCCGAGAGCATGTTGAGCGTAAACGCTGCCCATGATGGCATATTGGAGCAGGTGATAGGGCTTTGCTTCGAGGTTGGCACCAGCGTCGACGATGTTACAAACACCGTGCTCATTGGGCATCGGCGATGCGATACCAGCCCGCTCAACTCCGGGAAGATTGCGCAATTTGACGGTGCTTGCCGCGACAGCAGCACCGGTGTGTCCTGCACTAACCACCGCTTGGCAGTCGCCAGCTTTGACTAAATTCACCGCCGTCGTGATCGACGACTTCTTCTTCTTTCGAAGCGCTGCCGTCGCTGGCTCAGTCATCTCGACGACTTCCGGAGCGTGGACAATCTCGACCCGCTTGGGGTCGATGCCGAAGGAATCGATTCCAGGCTTTATCTGAGCCTCGTCACCAACGAGATACAGACCGTCAATCCAATCATACTCGCGCAGAGCGAGGGAGGCACCTTCCAGAGGATTCCCTGGGGCGTGATCTCCACCCATCGCGTCGAGAGCAATTTTCAAATCGAATCTCTGGGTGTGAGTGAAGGCAGATGCTCAGATCGAGCCCCGCCTTGGTAGGTTAGTGGACGAGCCTCGAGAGACCTAGAAGTCTCCGTCGGTATCGAGCACCTGACGCTTGCGGTAAGTTCCGCAAGTCGGGCAGGCGATGTGCCCACGGGTGGTACTGCCACACTCGGAGCACTTCTGGAATCCGCTGGCACGCCAGCGATTGCCTGCCTGGCGTTGGCGGCGCTTACTGCGGGACGTGCGACTCTTAGGTGTTGCCATCGATCTAGTTCGTTAAAGTTGTTTCGGAAAATCAGTTTTTGCTGAGATCGTCTAGGGCATCCCAGACTCCCCCCCCACTCGCACCTTCGCCCGATCCTGAATCTGTCGCTGAGGGCCCATCACCGTTGTCTTCGGCGGCGGCCCGCTCATTGACTTCATCAATTGCGGAATCTCCAGTGCAGTCATACTTCTCGACAAGACTTTCGTCGCATCGCGGGTAGGACGGCAGGGCGAGGAGGATATCCTCCCGAACCATGTCCGTCAAGTTGATCATGGAGTCACCTGCAACCTCCTCAGAAACGCTGTGATCAGTTAATTCGATCACCTGCCGAAAGCGGCGCTCGCAACTGGTGCATTGTAAAAGGACTGGCGCACAGAACGTTCCGGTCGCCACCACAGTGCCTCCAGTTTGGTGAACATAGACATCATACTCGACTGAACCGTCGGGACGCGTCAGATCCTTGGGCGGCAGATCGAGAATATCGTAATCGTAGGCTCCGGTAAGTTGGCCACCCTCTGGGGGCAGCGTATCGAGATCAATCTCCATGAAAGTGCAATCGGGGTCGCGTCGTCCGAACGCTAAGAATAGGCTTCGACGAGCGCCTTCGCAACGACCTCAGGTACAAATTTTTTGATATCGCCACCGAGCCTTGCGACTTCTTTAACCAATCGCGAACTGATATAGCTATATTCCTCCTTTGGGGTCAGAAAAACCGTTTCAAGATCGGGCGCCAGATGGCGATTCATCAGCGCCATTTGAAACTCGAATTCAAAATCCGATATCGCGCGCAACCCCCTGATTAAGGCTACAGCGTTCTCGGTTTCCGCGAGGTCGACAACCAAGCCATCAAACGCCAACACCCGGACGTTGGTGATGTCTGCGCAGATTTCTTCGATCAAGGCCACTCGCCGATCACGCTCAAACAGTGGTCGCTTCTGGTCATTGTGGGCAACCGAAACGATGACTTCATCGAACAATAATGCTGCCCTCTGAATCACATCGAGGTGTCCATTGGTCAGAGGATCAAAACTTCCGGGATAGAGAGCGCGTCGCATAATGTCAGGCCGTTCCCGCAACCTTATGCGAAGACGGATTGAGGAAAAGGCGAATCTCGGCAACCTTTATGTCATCCCGCTATCGCAAAACCGCCGATCCTAACAATTCGTTCGACCGATGATTCCGCCTGAAGTCCTTCTTGAAGCCTATCGCATGGGTGTTTTCCCGATGGCGATGGATGGTGGTGAGATCGGTTGGTTCTCTCCCGACCCGCGTGGGATTATTCCGGTCGACGACGATTTCCATATCCCGCATGGCCTAAAAAGAGCCCTCCGGAAAAAACCGTACGAAGTGCGGATCGACACCGATTTCGAAGGCGTTATGGAGGGCTGCGCTGACCGAGTCGAAACTTGGATCAACGATGAAATTCTCGATAGCTACTGCCAGCTTCACCAGATGGGTCACGCTCATAGTGTGGAGTGCTGGAAGGACGATAAACTCATGGGCGGGCTCTATGGCATCTCTATTCAAGGCGCGTTCTTTGGCGAAAGCATGTTCTCACGCGCGACCGACGCTTCTAAAATTGCGCTGGTCGCCTTAGTCGAACGAATGCGTTCTTGCGGGATGGTTCTGCTCGACACTCAGTGGTCGACCGATCATCTAAAAACCTTCGGCTGTCGTGAGCTTCCCCGTGTAGAGTATCTTGAATTGCTGACCGATGCCGTTGACCTCGAAGTCAGTTTTGAGACTCCAAAAAAGTCCTAAAATGGCAGCTTCCAAAAACAGCGAGAAGAGACACCGAGACCTTCTCGTCCGGCGTTACAGTTCGGAGTCTGGCTCGCTGTCTGCAGCTGAAAACGACGCCGTTGCCGCAGAGGAGCCGCTCGAAATTCGGGTCGAGGGGAAGTCGGTGGCGATCGTCATGCGCACTCCTGGCCACGACATCGAACTCGCCGCTGGATTTCTGGTGACCGAGGGAGTGGTATTGAAGAAAGAAGACATCTTCGAAATTTCGACCTGCCCAAGCCATGACTCCGAGGGCAATGTCGTCGACGTTCTTCTAGCCGGAAAGGACATCAATCTGGACAGCCTGACACGGCACGTATTCACGTCGTCCAGCTGCGGAATCTGCGGCAAGGCGACCTTGGACGCTGCGATGTTAGATCTGCCCCCGATCCCCAGCGACTTGAATATAGACCCCGAACTCGTTCTCTCATTACCTGATCGGCTACGCCAGCAGCAGGCGACGTTTACTCGCACAGGAGGCCTGCACGGAGCGGCGATTTTCGACGCGAAGACTGGCGAGGTCGTGGTTTCTCATGAAGACGTTGGCCGGCACAACGCTGTCGACAAGGTCATCGGTCACGGATTTCTTCAAGGCGGCCTCCCCTACTCCGAACATCTTCTCCAACTTAGCGGCAGGGTCTCGTTCGAATTGATGCAGAAGGCGCTTGCCGCTGGCATCCCTGGAGTCGTCGCGATCTCCGCGCCGTCCAGCCTCGCCGTCGAATTCGCCGAGCGCTCTGGACAGTTTCTTGCCGGGTTCGTTCGCGACGGCAGGATGAATGTCTACGCCGGTGCGGAACGGTTGGGATACGGAGACGGGTAGGGTTTTGGTGGCGAGGAATTAGGCCGCCCCTTCAGGGCTCATCGCTGCGTGCGCCCAACCTAGGGCGTTGCCCTAGGCTAGGTTAGATCACACTTTCGGCGCTCAGGGGCTCTGGGGCCGGCAACTTGCAAAAAGGGCTCGATCAGCGTGACGCTTCCAAGCCATTCTCATTCTGGTTGGACGAGCCACATTCAATGAATCCAAGGGGGACGCCTAACCCTAGGATAATTCCCGCCCTGAAAGGGCAACCTATTCTAGCCCAGGGCATCGCCCTGGGTTGGACGGGCCACATTCGCAAGCCCTGAAGGGGCGGCCTACTAACCCAGCAGACATTTATGCTGCATAGGCAATGTCTTCGGCCTTGAAGTAAGAGGCGATTCGTTCGGGCATTTTCTGCAAGGATCGCATCACTTGAGTTGCGGTCTTTTTGAACTCTCCCTTTTTCCGCCGCTCGCGGGACGTTTCGCTATCTGGGACTTCAGGTCGCAGTTGAGGAACTCATCAGGGTTGAGGTCTGGAGAATAGCTCGGGAGGTATTCGAGGGTTATGAGGAGTTTGTTCTCCGCGGCCCATTCCTTGAGGGTTTTCCCATGGTGCGAGGGATGGTTGTCCATGATCACGATGAGGTGTCGGCCCGCGGCGTCCTTAACCAGTTTTTTTAGATACTTGATAAGAACCATCTGGTTGAAACGCCCTTCGTAGAACATGAAGCGGAGCTTCCCCTGGTTGGTCACCGACGAGATCATGTTTGCCTTCTCCGCCTTGCCCTTGTGCTTGAGGACGGGGGTCTTGCCGGCGGGGGCGAAGCCCCTCCCCCTATTGTCGCTACTGCTTAGGCCCATCTCATCTGCCCACTAAGTCTCCGCGCCGGAGGCCTTCGCGCGAGCTTTGATCGCAGGATACTCCTCCTCCAGCCACCTCTGGTGTCGAACTTCAAAAACTCTGAGCGGAATCCTGACGGCAGAGGCAAGGGGCGGGATTTCAGCGATGAGGCTGGCCTGCGGAGATGCTCGGCTCCGTTGCGAGATCTTTGCCTCCGGCTATATAATATTAACAAAATGTCATTTATGAATTGCGCATCCAATTGGAATGATCATAGTTACCACCCAATGAAAATGAAATATCTATATCTTCCCATTGTTACTATGTCCCTACTTGTTTCTTCTTCCCTCGCGCGGGAGTCCGAATCATCGGATATTCATCTCGATGATGCGATTGTTACGCTCGACGGTGATGCTGCGATTGGCCAGTCAAAAGCAAGAAGAACCTTATTGGTGAATAGTTTAGAAGATAGCAAGAATGATTCTGTCTCTTTTGTCTTTGAGTCAACAACCTCGACTTCCATTGCATCAACTATTCCTGCCAAAGGCTCAACGCTTCAGGTTGCTGCTCTTTCCGATACTTTAGAGGCCAGCACGATGACCCTAGAAACTGACGAGTTTGGGAACTCAACTCTCGGTGCCAGTTTCACGGGGGCATTGCCTCGCGAAAGGTCTTATTCTGTAGAACTCTTGGATGGCAAAGGTAACACCGTTTCCATGCTAAGAAATGTTAGTGACGG
>ENA-ORXR01000944-ORXR01000944.1-marine-metagenome-genome-assembly--contig:-NODE-944-length-33868-cov-5.891924_pt1 | contig 33868 bp, 23 predicted proteins | sample MGYA00237866_ERZ511479 | MGnify/ENA metagenome assembly ERZ511479
AAATTCAGGAACACGGCAAGGCCTAAGAGACCAAAAACGATAGAGGGCACAGCGGCGAGGTTGTTGATATTAATCTCAATAAAATCCGTAAATTTATTCTTGGGCGCAAATTCATCCAGATAAATCGCCGAGCCCACCCCAATCGGGAACGCCAGCACAAAGGCGACCACTAAGATCATCACCGAGCCGACGACAGCACTGGCAATACCCGCCAGTTCAGGGTCGCGGCTATCGGGGTTCATAAAGAGGATGCGGTTGAATTTCTTTTTGATAACGCCGCGCTCTTTGAGCGTATCGGCCCAAGCAATTTGTTGGTTGGAGACTTTGCGGCGGCTCTCATCCGTATCGCGTTTGATATAGCCCTTGAGCAATTGATCGACTTGGTCAGAGGTCGGCACGGTGACCGTCACAGTTTTACCAATAAGGTCAGGATTTTTATAGACCATCTGGCGCAAATAATTTGTGGCTCCCGAGGCAGAGACGAGCGCAAAAAGCTCTTGCTTGTCCTTACGGTTGGTGACCTCAGGAAATTGTTCATACATAGTGGTTTGAACAACGCGGCGATAATTCGCCCCGCGCAGTTTTTCAGGATCGCGCGTGCCGTCAGGGGCCAGCACGGATTCAGTTAGCTGAAAATCCAGACGCATAAAGTTCTGCTGAAACGCCGTATAGCCTGTTCCGACAATACTAAAGAGCAGCCAAGCCAGAGCCGCCAAAGCGAAAGCGATAGAGGCGCGTCCCCACATGCGGAAACGCCATTCCTTGCCGCGGCGTTTTTTAAGGCGTTTGACTGCCGCTTCGGATGTTAAAGTTTTCTCGCTCATAGCCTAATACTTTGCCCGGTAACGGCGCACAACGGTCAGCGCGACGACATTTAATAAAAGCGTGATAATAAAGAGCACGAGCCCAAGCGCAAAAGCGACCAAGGTTTTCGCGCTATCAAAATCAGAGTCCCCCGTCAGCAAAGCCACAATCTGCACCGTCACGGTGGTCACGGCTTCAAAGGGGTTAGCTGTCAGGTTCGCCGCTTTACCCGCCGCCATATAGACAATCATGGTCTCGCCAATGGCGCGAGAAATAGCGAGCATAAAGGCGCCGATAATGCCGGGAAGCGCGGCTGTGAACACGACCTGCTTCATCGTTTCTGATTCTGTAGCCCCTAGCGCATAAGAGCCATCGCGCAAGGTTTGCGGCACGGCGTTAATCACGTCACTGGAAAGAGACGACACAAAAGGAATAATCATCACGCCCATCACAACACCCGCCGCCAAGGCACTTTGCGTGGGCACTGAAAAACCCAGGCTCTCGGCAAAGCCGCGCACAAAAGGGGCAAATGTTAGCAAGGCAAAGAAGCCGTAAACAACGGTCGGCACACCTGCGAGAATTTCAATAGCGGGCTTAACCCATTTCTTGACGGTGCCGGTGGCATATTCCGTCAGGTAAATCGCAATCATCAGCCCGACGGGGCCGGCAATGGACATCGCCACCACCATAATCAGGAAGGTCCCCGCAAAGACGGGAATAGCCCCGAATGAGCCGCTTTGCCCGACTTGGTCCGCTCGCATAGCCGTTTGCGGCGACCACTGCAGACCGAAAAGGAAATCCGTGAAAGGCACTTCTTTGAAGAAACGCAAACTCTCAAACAATAATGAGGCAATGATGCCAAGCGTTGTTAAAACCGCGATAACAGATAAGAAAATCAACAGGCCTTTGATGAAACGCTCAACATAGGTGCGGGCGCGAAACTGTCCGCTGACTTGACGCCCGGTCAGGATAATCACCGCCAGACCCGTTAATATCATCGCTGCCAGCCACAGCGCATTAAAGCCGGTGCCGCTGCCTTGGATAATAAGTCCGATGATAAAGACCGCCAGCGTCGCCAGGCCAACAAGCCACGCGGTGAAATAGCCGTGATAGCTAGCTTGGGAGTGCCAAGAGGACAAAGCCATTTTGCCGCCAGCTGCCGCGCGGGCTTGCCGAAACTTAGTCAAAGCAGAGCTTTTATTATAGAAAAACCCGCCCACTGTCAGAACAGCGATGAGCAATATCATATAAATGGAGATTTGACCCACTGATTCCGCCTGTTACCTAATATTATCACGGCCTTTACGGCAGATTTGTAAAACTTTTAAGACACAAAAAAAGCGGCGTCCAGTTGTTGCCGGACGCCGCCTGTTGATAAGATATTTTACCCGCCCTATTGGCTATACGTGCTCAAGGTTTCGACCGTTTTGCGCACCGATGCACGCTCGGCATCTGGCAGCGGCACAAGGCCGATTTCCTCAAGGTATCCGCCAGGACCAGCCGCCGCTTCGGAGGTAAATTCAAGGGCAAATTCCTGAAGACCAGATGTTTTGCCGACATGGTCTTTTTTGATGTAGAAATAGAGCGAACGCGCAACCGGATAATCACCCGCAGCGATGTTTTCAAATTCTGGCGCTGTGCCATCGATATTCGCGCCTTTGATCTTGTCAGCATTTTGATCCAAGAAGGAATATCCAAAAACGCCAACCGCAGTCGGTGTGTTTACCAATGTTTGAACCAGCGCATTGTCGTTTTCGCCGGCATCAATCCATTTGCCGTCTTCGCGCAATGTGTGAGCGATATTGGCAAAAGCTTTTTTGTCTTTGCCGCGCAGATCAGCCAAACAAGCCACTTTCTTTGCGCCGCCTTCCATCGCGATTTCAACGAAAGCATCACGCGTGCCAGATGTTGGCGGCGGGCCATAAGCTTCAATCTTTACATCCGGTAGGTCTGCATTAATTTCAGACCATTTCGTGTAAGGGTTGGCCTTCATCGTACAATTTGTATCAGACGTAGGAACCTCTTTCGCAAACGCCATATAGACATCCTTCAAGCTCATATTCATGACAGAGGCATCAACCGCATTTGCTAGCACGATACCATCAAATCCGATTTTAACTTCGACGACTCCCTGAACGCCGTTTTTGACGCAATTGTCATATTCAGATTTTTTCTGACGACGAGAGGAATTTGTGATGTCCGGAGAATTTCCATCAGCGCTTGAACAGAAGAGCTTATGTCCCCCTCCAGACCCTGTGGATTCAACAACAACGTTAAAGCCTGTTTTGTTTTTAAACTCTTGAGCGACCTTTGTTGAGAAAGGGTAGACTGTAGACGAGCCCACAACGCGGATGTCGCCGCCAGTGGCTGTAGTCGCTGTTTCTTTCACCGTTTTCGTCGCTTTGTCTTTCACAGTAGCCGTGTCACCGCCGCCGCAAGCAATTAAGAGAGATGCGCTCGCCGCGCCTAATATAAGTGTTTTCAATGTCATAACATTCACCTTCGTTAGAATTAAAATTCAAATTGCGCGCGGGCCACAAAGCCCTCGCCTTTATCTGCAGAACCGTTCTCGGCATCTGCGTTGAAATAGTTCACGCCCACACGGGTCTTACTCGTAGGCCACCAGTCGGCTCCTAACACAAATGTATCAAGCTTGCCCGTATAAACCGCGTCTTGCAGATCGAGATTGTCATAATGCGCAATGAATGACACAGCGCCTAAGCCGCCTTGGCCAAAGGGCTTGTCCACTTTCGGACGGGTAAACTTATTGCCTTTATAACCTTTTTGACCGCCAAAGAAAACGCCAGCCTCGCCGGAAAAGCCGCTAAAGTCAGCATCAGGATTTGTCCCCGACCCGTTTGCTTTCAACAAGGACACTTCGCTGGCCGCCCAAAAACGACCCGCAATAGCCGCAGCCTCAAGACCGAATGTATTATCGCTCTTGGCAAAGCGGCCCGTGTTAATAATACGAGACGGCGCGACATGGGTGAAAGGACGTTGACGATAGCGCAGATCAGAGCTGTCATCACCTTTATCACGGTAACGCCAATAGGCGCCAAGATGAACCATTTTATCATCTGTTTTTATGGGGTTATAAGTGGCATGTGCCGACGCGGCTTTGCCATTATCCGTAGAGCCGCCGCCCTCGCCTTCAAGATTTGAGGAAAAGACGCCTGCCGAAAATGAATAATTATCGCCGCTTGTCTTAGCGATAACGCCTAAGCGGCGAGAAAATCCAAACGCATCCGTAAGAGCGGATCTCTCATAAGTGCCGCTGTGAAGAGACGATTCTTGTTCCAACATAGAGACGGTTGTGTTGTCCTGCCCAATAACAAAGGCCCAATTACCAATACCGGGTTTAAATTGCACATAGGCATCTTCAAGAATGAGATTTAGACCGTCTGACTCAGTGTCTATAGTTGTCTCGACCTTATAAGACCATTTAGACCCGAGTTTTCCTGAGACTTTAGCCCGGAGGCGGCGGATTTCTTCATCGCGGATCTTGCTGTCAGGCCCGCTAATATCAGCGACTGTGTAATCAAGCATGTAACGTCCGCCAAAATCGATTGTATAATCTTGCGCATGTCCCAGTGATGGAAGGGCCAGACTGGCAGCCAAGAATGAGGCAGCCAAGCTACCCTTTAATATAAGTTTCATCGTGCTAACCTCTTAACGATGGGCCGTAAAAGCTGTAAATAGGCCGCCCCTACGGCATCCTTGGGCCGCCTATGACAGAGTCGTTTGACAGTTTCTTAGACTTTTTGTGACAGTTTTGTGATAGTTGCAGTTTCAAGTAAATTCGAATTATCTTTCCTTAAACGCCTTTTCTCCTTAACAGGCGCAAATGTCTGAAACACTGACACATAGTGCCCCGCAAAAAGCGGTATTGCCTAAGACATGGTTTGGCGAAATGCGTGCCTTGCTGTGGATTGGCGTGCCTATGGCCGCCGCGCAACTGGCGCAGTTCTTTGTCTTTACAATCGACATCCTGATGATCGGGCGTATCAGCCCCGAAGACTTAGCCGCCGCCGCAATCGGAACGGTAATCTACTTTGCGCTTTGGATGATTGGCTCAGGCCCAGTTATGGCCGTCTCGCCGCTTGTCTCCCAAGCGCTAGGCGCAGATCAGAATGACACCCAAGATGCCCGCCGCTCAGTGCGCATGACATTGTGGATTGTCTTCTTGATGACGCCTTTCATTATTGCTCTACTGACACTGACAGAGCCCCTGGCGCTTATGTTAGGGCAAGATCCTGAAGTCTCTAAAAAGGCTGGAATATATGTGCTCGCCTTGGGGCCGGGCTTGGCCTTTGCCATGGCAACTATGGCCCTGCGCAATTTCTTAGCCGCCCTCGAAAAGACGAAGATACCCTTTATCTTAGTCATGATGGTCACCGCCATGAATGCCTTGCTGAATTACATCTTTATATTTGGGCATTTCGGCGCGCCGCGGCTTGAACTCTTAGGGGCGGGCATTGCCTCATCTTTATCGTATATTTTCGGCTTTTTTCTGTTTGTTTTATATATTCGCCTGGATGCCCGCGCTCATAGCTTTCAGATTTTTAAGAATTTTTGGACGCCAGATTGGCCGCGTTTCAAAGAGGTAATTATTCTCGGCGCCCCGATTAGCGTAACAACATGGTTCGAAGGCATGTTATTTAACGCAGCCGTCCTTATCATGGGCGTCATCGGCGTTATGGAGCAAGCTGCCTATCAAATCGCGCTCAATGTAGCAGCTCTGGCCTTTATGCTGCCTTGGGGCATGTCGATGGCAGGCGCAGTACGGATTGGCCTCGCCAAAGGCGCGGGCAACAAACCCGCAACGCGCCGCGCGGCGAGCACGACATTGGTCGCCTCAACCCTCGCCATTATGTTGCTAGCTATTCCGGTTGGACTATTCCCAGAGGTAACAGCCTCGCTTTATTTAAACCTTGAAAAAGCAGAAAATGCTGAGGTTATCGCGCTGGTTATTGGCTTCTTGCCTATCGCCACGGCTTTCATGTTTTTCGACGCGCTGCAAGTCGCAGCCAATCAGCTCTTGCGGGGTTTAAAGGACGTCAATTGGCCCATGGTCTTTACGGGTATCAGCTATTGGGTGATTGGGTTTCCGATTGCCTATATTTTGGCGCTTAAGACCGAGGTCGGGGCCAATGGCGTGTGGTATGGCCTGATGGCAGGCCTAATTGCGGCATCCATTTTACTGGGCGCGCGATTATGGCGGCAATTGCGTTAAGCCTCTATCGGTTCGGTCAAGAAATGACGGCCTTTGCGGTCTTCTATTTCAACAATCCATAAATCCGGATCATCATCCACGCGGTTATTGATATAGGCATCAATTTCGGCCTCGTTTTCAGGTCCCTTAGGGAGCCACACCCGCTCCCCTACCATGTTCCGAATAGGCCGATAAAGCGTGGCCTGACCGTTGAGTAGCCGCACTTTGACAAGGCACGCCCCTGCATCCTTATCCCCCCTCTTAACCACAGCGGCAAAAGCGCCGCCGCCTTCCGCCGTGCGGATGAGGGCAGAGGTCCAAAAACCAGCCTTTAAAAATGGTGTCATTTTTGCATCTTATCCTTCGCCGAGATATATCTCACGTCATTTGGGCCTCGCAGGCCTGTTTTGGCACTTTTCTTGCTCCGTTAGCCTTATGTTAATCTTAAGGCCTCGGACAATGTCCCATAATAGACATACCGCTTTTAAAGTGCTCATGTCAGCCGCGTTTTTAGGCGCTCTGGCCATGCCTGTCACGGCAAATGCTGCTGTTCACTCGCCGCAAGGCCGGTCTGTCGTCTATAAAGCCAAGCTCAGCGCGGTTGATGGGCTAGATGCGCGTATCCTAGATTGGCGCAATCCAAGTCTCGAATTTATATTTGATGGTAGCGATACGGACTGGACGGATGGCGTTGAGCTTCTGTTGTCAGCCGACCCAATCGGGGATGTCAGCCGCCGCACACCGCTAATGGTGCAATTTAATAATGGTATGCCAACACCCGTCATTACGCGCGGCCGTGGCTTTGACGCGCGCATTAAGCTGGATCCTTCTCATATTCGCCCACGCAATAATAAAATCCGCTTCACCTATAATACTCCCGCAGGCTCAGAATGCCTGTCTCCGCAACATGGCGGATGGCGCTTGGATTTCAAAAATAGCTTAATCATTATAAAAGCTCGCGCCAAAGTGCGCAATTTTGACATTCGCGAAATTGATGCGCGGCTGCGTAACCCAATGACAGCTCCTAAATCTGTGCGCATTTTGGCGCGTGGACAAAATACATCCAAATTACAAGTTCTCGCTGCGCAAGGCGTTGGTCTGCGTATGAAGGAATTGCCCGAATTCAAAACACGTTCCGGCACAGGTGATTTTGATATCATTGTGGCACGCCGCGACCAGCTCTCAGGCTGGGTCACTGATAAGAAAATTTTAAATGGCACTGGCCCCACTATTTTTGCCCATAAAGGCCAAGCCATGCGTTTGGTCATTACTGGCGATACAGACACCGAAGTCATGGAAACGGCGAAAGCCTTTGCCACATACCACCTCCCTGATGCCCATCGCCCTATCACCAGTTTGGGCGAGATGAACATGCAGCCTTTTTTAAAGTCAATGAACCCGAGAGTAAACGGCACAAAGAAGTTAGCCGACATTGACGGCGGGTATTTTGAAAATAGCTGGGGCCCTAGACCGCAAACCCTAATATTTGATGTCGAAGATCCTGCGGCCAGTTCAGGCGAAGTCCTCCTGCGTTTGGCTAAGAACAAAGTCGTTGGTGATGGCTCCCGCTTGTCATTGACGCTAAACGGCAAGTCTTTGGGCTATACGTCGCTGAATAAAACACGCAAATCTGTGGCTTTCAAAATTCCTGAGGGCACACTTCAAGGCGTCAATAACACCCTGTCCTTAACCCCTGAACTCGAAGTCGGAAACCCGGCTGGCTGTAACTTTACCCAAGACCTTCCTGGGTTTTATTTGGGCGATGGCTCTAAATTAAAAATCGAGACGGCGGCGCCCTCGCCTGTGGCAGAGCTGAGCAAGCTCACGGCCACAGGCGCGCCTTTCTCTCTTGAGAAAGCTTCCGACACAGTTGTCATGCTGCCTGCCACATCTTCGCGTGATTATGATGCCTCGCTGAAAATTATGGCCAAGCTCGCTAAATCGTCAGGCCATGGCTGGACCGAAGCTAATTATATGCGCGCGGCAAACCTCAAAGCCGTCGGCACAGATAAAAATGTCTTGGTCATCGGCCCAAGCTCGCGCCTGAATAAGACTATTAAGGACGCCGCGCCTAAGGGCTTGAAATCAGCGCTTAAAGGTCAGTCTTTGGACGGACCGCTTATCGCTTCACTTGACCGCGTTGCGGCCAGCGACGAGACCACAACACTTAATCTTTACGCCCAAAGCCAAGCGGCGAAACGGCGTATTCGCAATGGCGGCGTCGCTGCGCTTTACCCTTCACCTTTGGGCGAAGGTAAAGTGATGGGCATCATCACCAATGTCCCCGGACGGAGCTTTGCCAATGTTGCGGGTCAACTCGTCAAGCCTGCGGCTTGGAACAATATGGAAGGCAGTGTCGCCAGATGGGATAATGCCAAAGTCATCATGGCGCAGACCGCGCTGGACGTGCCAGGATTCAAAGTCTCAAGCCCGCCCACATCTAAGTTTGGTGGATTTAAATGGCCCGAAATTAAATGGCCAAGCTTTGATAAAAAAAGATCCGAATTTGGCAAAATTGATACCAGCACAATTCGCGGTAAATTTGACAGTTTGAAAGACAGCACAATCTCGTTTTTCAAACGGGACGATAAAGCGGCGGCGATTCCTACGCCGAAACTCAAGGCCCCAAAAGTCGCTGCGCCTAAACTCACGCAACCAAAAATGAGTCCGCCAACAATTACGCAAAAAGCCAGCTTGCCCCCAATTCCTAATTTGCGCGGAATGTCTACCGTGCAAACAGCGTCAGGCGCCGCTAAGATGAAAACATGGGCCACGACTGCGCTCGGCAACGCACAGGCGAAAACCAAGGCCTTAGGCGAGACAATGAAAGTCGCTTTTGATAATGTTAAAACATCTGCGGCGCAGCCAAGCACATGGTCACATCAGACGATGAACTCATTAGCGATTATACTGATAGCGTCTCTTGCCTTTATCTTTATGTTCTTGGGGCTAATCCGCCCGAGCCGCGGCGCGCAGAGGCGCGTAAGGGCTCAAAAGCGCGTCACAAAAATAAGGCACGACTAAAGGCTCAGCGCATGGGCGGTCTTTGGCCGCTCAAGCTCTGCCTTAAATCCCGCTTTACACATCCTGCAATGAGGTGCAGATTTGACCCATAATATATGGGGAGAATGATTGTGGCATCAAAATTAAAGCGCGGAATGAAGGAAACGCTGGCTTTGTTTCTGCCGGGCATATTTCTATTAGGTTTTAACATCGGCACAGGTAGTGTCACGACCATGGCCAAAGCCGGGGCCGATTACGGCATGACCTTGCTTTGGACGGTGTTGATTTCCTGTATCGCGACCTATGTCATGATCAATGCTTATGGCCGCTATACTTTGGTGACAGGCGAAACCGCGCTCCAAGCCTTCCGCAAACATATACATCCGATTGTCGGTATTCTCTTTATCGTCGCGCTGACCTTGGGCGTGGCCGGCAGCGTCATGGGCGTGATGGGTATCGTCGCCGAGATTAGCTATGAGTGGTCTAAGTCCTTTATCTCTGGCGGGGTTAAGCCCGTCTATTGGGCGGCGTTTTTCATCAGCCTCGTATATTATATTTTTTGGAGAGGCCGCACAGAAGTGTTTGAACGCGCGCTCGCTGTGATTGTCGCCATTATGGCCGCGAGCTTTGTGCTGAACTTTTTCATTCTTATGCCCCCGCCCGGTGATATTTTAAAAGGCCTCATCCCCTCTGTCCCTGATGTGCCCGAAACTAACGGCAAAGGGCCTTTACTGCTTATCGCCTCTATGGTCGGAACAACATTATTCTCAGGGCTTTTCATCATTCGCACCACCCTTGTCAAAGAAGCGGGGTGGACATTGGCTGACGAAAAACATCAACGCCGAGACGCGCTCTTTGCGGTCGTGATGATGTTCGTCATCAGCGCCGCGATTATGGCGGCCGCAGCAGGCACGCTGCACGCCGCGGGGCAAAGCCTTGATTTTCCGGCGCAAATGATAAGCTTGCTTGAACCTCTGGCCGGGTCTTTTGCAGTTTCTATTTTTGCTGTGGGTATTATCGCAGCGGGCGTGTCTTCCCAATTTCCCAATATCCTGATGCTGCCATGGCTGCTCTGTGATTATAATAATTCCGAGCGCAAAATGACGTTGCCGAAATATCGCATCATGGTGTTCTTTATCTCGCTATTGGGTTTGGTCGTGCCTTTATTTAGCGCCCGCCCCGTCTTTGTGATGATTGCCTCGCAAGCCTTTAACGTGGTGCTTCTCCCCGCGACCGTGGCTTGCATCTTTTATCTGGGCAATAAAAAGGAGCTCATGGGAGAGCATAAAAACGGGACTGTGATGAACATCATTATCGCGGCTATTTTCCTGTTCTCCCTCATTACCAGCTATATAGGCTTTCAAGGCTTGACAGGAATGCTAAGAGGATAATTCACTATGACGGAAAGGTATTATCATGCGTGAATCCTGGCGGTGGTTTGGCCCTAATGACCCTGTGAGCTTGGACGAAGTCAGACAAACAGGCGCGACGGATATTGTCAGCGCGCTGCACCATATCCCCATCGGGGACGCCTGGCCCATAGAGGCTATTCGCGAGCATAAGGCTCTGATTGAAGCGGGGAATAATACCGAGTCGCAAATGCACTGGACCGTGGTCGAGAGCATTCCCGTGCATGAAGATATTAAACTCGCCGCGCCCGGGCATGAGCAATATATTGAAAACTGGATTACGACGCTCAGCAATTTGGGGGCGGAAGGCATCAAGACGATTTGTTATAATTTCATGCCGGTCATTGATTGGACGCGCACAGACTTAAAATACAAACTGCCTAATGGCGTCTATGCCTTGCGCTTTGACCAAGACAGATTTGCCGCCTTTGACCTATTTATCCTAGAGCGCGAGAACGCCAAAGACGATTATTCTGCCGATGAGTTTAAACGCGCTGAGACGAGTTTCAATGCCATGACGGATGACGACATCGCGCAGCTGACCCGCACCATCATTGCGGGACTGCCGGGCAAAATGACCGACGCCTATACGCTGGATGACTTTCGCAAAGCCCTCGCCCGTTACAAGGATGTCGATCATGATGTGCTGCGTAGCAACCTGTTCTCTTTCCTCGGCCAAGTCCTACCCCATGCGGAAAACTCAGGGATTGAGCTGGCGATACATCCTGATGATCCGCCTTGGGACATGTTTGGTCTTCCGCGCATCATCTGCACGCCCAAAGATTTGGATGTCTTGTTTGGGAAACTGCCCAGCCCCGCCAATGGCATGACCTTATGTGTTGGAACCTATGGCAGTCGTCCTGATAATGACTTGCCGCAAATGGCGTTGGATTACGCCTCTCGCATTAATTTTGCGCATTTACGAGGCGTCAGCCGTGACGCCGATGAGCCGCGCTCTTTCTACGAGGCCAACCATCTGCGAAGTGATATTGATATGGTCGGCGTCATTCGCCATTTGCTTAGCAATGAGCGCGCGCTAAACCGCGAGATTTTCATCCGCCCTGATCATGGTCATCAGATGATGGCGGATATCAATAAGTCCGCCAATCCCGGCTATTCAGCTATTGGACGTATGAAAGGACTCGCCGAAGTGCGGGGCGTGATTAAAGCGATTTCAGCGATAGACGGCTAAGACATTGTCTATTCAGAGCGTTCTAACGGAATAAACACATCAACCGTTGTGCCTTCGCCTTTTTGACTGGCGACCGCGAAGCGTCCGCCGTGTAATTCTGTGAGGGATTTTACCAGAGATAACCCCAAGCCCGTTCCGCGCTCTTCAATCATATTGGCGCTAGCCGTCTGTTGATAAGGTTGCCCCAACAACTCTATTTCTTCAGCGCTCATACCGATACCGTGATCTTGGACAGACATGTTTAGCGTATCACCTGCTGATTTAGCCGTCACGGTCACATGTCCACCCTTATGCGAGAATTTAATGGCATTGGATAAAAGGTTGAGAAGGATTTGGCGCAGAGCTTTACGGTCAGCTCGAACAAGAAGAGGGTCATTATCCTCAAGCTCAATGCGCATCGCAACTTCGGCTTGATCTGCGGCTGGGCGTATCATTTTTACCGTGCTGCGGATCACATCAGACGCGTCAAAGTGATCGTAATGAAGCTCATATTTTCCAGCTTCGACTTTGGACATGTCCATGACATCGCCAATCAAATCAAGCATATGCTGTCCGCTATCATGGATAAGCTCGGCATATTCAGCATATTTGCCCGGCAGCGGCCCAAAGAGGCGGGAGCGCATCATATCCGAAAATCCGATAATCGCGTTAAGCGGCGTGCGGAGTTCATGGCTGACCCCGGCAAAGAAAAGCGATTTATCATCCGTGGCTTGTTGCGCAACCGCATTAGAGCGGAGCATGGTTTCAACGCGGTCTTCCTCGGCGGTCACGTCGCGCAAATGCAAGAGCACGTCGCGTTTGTTAATGGGGGTTGCTACCGCGTCAATATAGCTGAGCTTGTCAGTTTCAAAGCGCGTCTCAAGGCGCATGTTCTCCGAACTATTCGACTTACGCGCCTGTGCTATCAAGCCTTCAATATCTTGCTGTGTCTTGGCGTCATGAGATGCTAAGGCGCTTAGCGGCATCTGCGCCAATCCTTCGGCAAAACCAAAAAGCTCACGGGCCTGTTGGTTAGAGGAGACTAGACGATCATGCTCGTCAAAGCGCAAAACAGCCCCGTCAATGGCGTTAAGGAGCGTTTCGGATTCAACGGACAGATGAGGGGGTAGCTCTGCCTGAGCAGGCACATGATAACCGGCCTTACTTCGCGCGGCGGCAAACATGGTTGTAATCAACAATCCAATGGTCGCGATTAAGCCCGCTTGCTTACCCCAAAGCGTTTGAGTTTCAGTTGTTTGGCTTTGCGGGATATAGCCTTGTTGTCCAGCATACCAGAGAAGCGCTGCGAAAATCGCCGCCATGACCATAGCTTCAACGACTTTCTCTTTCTCAAACAAAGCTGCCGCAGCAGGCGCACACAGGAACAAGACCGCCATAGGGATAAAGGCAATAGAAATACAGGCGATAATGGCCAAGGCCAGCCACGCAAAAATAACCAACAGCTGCGCCCATTCACGCCGCAAGACTGGCGAGCAGACAAGGCTGATAAGCGCAGGAACGGCCGCAATAGCCGCCATAGGCCAAATAGCCTCTAGGCTAATACCTTTAAGGTAAGCCGCCAAAAAGGCCGCAGCGAGAGCCGCAAGCCAAATAAGGCTCGGCATAATCAAACCATTATGGCGTGATGATAAAGTCATCCCGACTCCAGAGTTACAATTCTTGTATAATAGAACTGCTTTTACCGCGCAAAGCGAGGCTTTTCCCCTAAAAAACGCCTTTAACGCGAAAATACACCTTAGTTTAACGCCTCAAAATCGCCGCCTAAAAGCCCCTTCCACGCGAATCTGAAGACATACTCCCAATAAAAAACCCCGCCAAAAGAGCGGGGCTTAAAAACTTTACCAAATTTTGACGCGTTTTTCAGGCGGCAAGTAGAGGGCATCGCCGGGCTGAACATCAAAGGCCTCATACCAAGCATCGAAGTTACGCACGATACCATTGGCGCGATATTCGCCGGGGCTGTGCGGTCCGTTTTTGATTTGAGTGCGCAAAGCTTCTTCGCGGAATTTACGTTGCCAAATTTGACCATAAGCCAAGAAGAAACGCTGATCGCCTGTCGTGCCGTCAATGATCGGCGCGTCCTTACCGCCTAGCGAGCGCTTATAAGCGGCATAGGCCATTGTGATACCGGTGAGGTCACCAATATTCTCGCCCATTGTCAGCTTACCATTCAGGTTCTCACCCGGGAGAGGTTCAAAGGCGTCATATTGTTCGCCCAGAGCGCCGGAGAGACTTTCAAAAGCCTTACCATCTTCTTCTGTCCACCAATCACGCTGTTCGCCATTGCCATCAGTTTTCCGGCCTTGGTCATCAAAACCATGTCCCATTTCATGCCCTATCACAGCGCCAATGCCGCCATAATTAACCGCAGGGTCTGCAGCTGGATCAAAGAACGGAGCCTGCAGGATGGCGGCGGGAAAAACGATTTCATTTAGTGACGGGCGATAATAGGCGTTCACTGTTTGCGGGTTCATACCCCACTCCCCGCGATCAATCGGACCGCCCAGCTTTCCAATATTATCATTCCACGACCAGACATTGGCGGATTTAATCGTCCCAATCAGATCATTACGATCAACCTTTAATTCCGAGTAATCCGTCCACTCTTCGGGGTAACCGATTTTCGGATTGAACTTCGCGAGCTTGTCTTGGGCCTCGACTTTGGTCGCGGGGTCCATCCAATCAAGGTTATCAATACCGTCCTTGAAAGCGGCGCGTAAATTTTCAATCAGCTTGTCCATCTCTTGCTTAGCGACGGGCGGGAAGTGCTTTTCGACATAAACTTTGCCGACCATTTCTCCCATCGTGCCATCAATTTGGCCGACAGCGCGTTTCCAGCGCTCTTGCTGAACCTCAGTCCCGCGAAGGGCTTTGCCGTAAAACGCGAAACGCTTATCATCAATCTCGCTTGGCAAATAGGCGGACATGCCGCCAATATAATGGGCTTTCATATAGGCTTTAAGGACATCTAAATCGGCGCGACCAAAAATCCCCGCAAGACCGCGAATGGCATCATTTTCACGTATAACAAATTCGTTTTGAGTAGATAAACCTGACGCTTCGAGCATGTCATCCCACGGGAAGCCCATGGCATATGATTTAAGCTCTTCAAGGCTCATTTTGTTATAGGTCAGGCTGCGATTGCGGCGCTTGGTCGGTGTCCAATGAACGCGAGCCATTGAGGTTTCAAAGGCCATGACTTTGCGCGCACTGCCCAGAGGATTTTCATCACCTGCAGCTGTTAGCATTGCCCGAAGATAATCCACATAAGCAGCACGTAACTCATCAGACTTTTCGCCTTCATCAAGATAGTAATCACGGTTGGGCATACCCAATCCGGATTGGGTCATGTAGAAAATATAATTATCGACATCTTTGGCGTCGACATCGACCCAGCCGCCAACAGGCGCGCGAATTCCCATAGACGGATCACCCATCAAGGTGGCGACCTCTTCCTTGGATGTAACTGCATCAATCTTGGCAAGATCAGCCGCAATTGGTGCAAGTCCGGCCGCATTGATTGCATCCATATCCATAAAGGCCGCATAAAAATCGCCGATTTTTTGTTCTTCAGAACCAGGGGCTGCATCTTTGGCAGCGGCTTCTTCAATGATGACCTTGACCCGGTCATCTGATAAATCACGCAATTCTGTGAAAGATCCATAAGAAGATTTATCTGCTGGAATCTCGGTGTTCTTTAGCCACGTCCCATTGACATATTTGAAGAAATTATCACCAGGCTTTACCGAGGTATCCATATTGTCTGTCGCAATACCATAAGCGCCCAAAACAGGTTTGGCGTTTTTGGCGGTGACAGTTTCTACTTTGGCAGTGTCTTTACTACCTGAATCTGTGCCTGCGTTATTACAAGCCGTCAGACTAAGCGTGAGCGCCACTAAGCTCGGCGCGAGTAAATATTTAAGTGTCATGCGAACGTCCTTCTAAGTTTTATATTTTAAGTTTATTCTGCGGGGGCCGGCGTAGCGACGGATGGCGGAATATCTTCAACAACCACCTCATCAAGTTCCATATCGTCAAGCGCCAATGCCATTTCTGGATCATAGGTTGAGCCTAGTCTTGGCTGTTTTTCTCCGCGCCATAATCCGCGGAAGAAGCGCGCAATGTCAACACCAATGCCGTACATGGCAGGCACTAACATGAGCGTGAGGAAGAAATCAAACAGCACACCAAAGGCAAGCGCCACAACCATAGGCTTGAGGAATTCAGCCTGAGCCGAGGTCTCAAACAGGATTGGGGTAATGCCTATGAAGGTTGTCACTGACGTTAACAAAATAGGGCGGAATCGCGCCACACAGGCATCCAGCATTGCTTGATATGCGCCAACGCCCTTATCCCTTAAGCGGTTCACGTAGTCGATCAAAACAAGGTTATCGTTGACCGCCACACCTGAGGCCGCAAAGAAGCCAAATATCGACATCATGCCAAAGGGAACGCCTGTTACAATATTGCCGAAAATCATACCTACCAAAGCGAATGGAATCGCAATCATGATCAATAGCGGCTGTGCGTAAGACTTAAATGCAATCGCCAATAGGCCATACATCATAAACAAAATAGCGATGAGTGAGATATTTAATTCCTTGATGAAATTCGTCTCAATTTCATCCTCACCTACCGTAATACGACTTACACGCGGATGACGTAATTCCCATTGCGGGAAGAAGTTTTCATTAAGATCCTTTTTAATCTTTGCGATCTCACTTTGTTCGCCACGAATACGTGCACCCGTATATGTCAAGCGTTTACGGTCACGACGCTGAATGCGCCCAATGCCTTCTTCGAATGAGACATCAGCAACAGCGAAGAGCGGGACATCCACACCATTGGCCGCGCGGATACGAAGCTGTTTCAAACTGTCAATCGACTCACGCGCTTCTTCAGGATATCGGACCATAACACGGACGTCCTCACCGTTTCGCGGAAGGCGCTGAACTTCGCGGCCATAAAAGGCCTCACGAACCTGACGCGTTACATCGGACAGATTAATTCCCAATGTTTCCGACCCAGGTTTAAGCGTAAACCGAATTTCGCGAGCAGAACTCTCTAATCCATCCCACGCTCTGGAAACAGCGCTGTAACTTTCGATTTCAGATTTGAGGTCAAGAATAGCCGCCTTCAAAGCTTCGGCGTCAGATGACGCAACGCCATAGTAAAGGCCTCCGCCCTGACCTGAACCACCTTCTGTGACACCGTAACTCACGCGATAAGCGTCAGGAACAGGTCCGACATATTCTTCTAATTTATCAGCTATGTCTTTACTAGAAATCTCAGGACGCTTGTTTGGGTTTGATAATCCTAAAAATCCGTCAACGCTGCGGCCTTCCGAAATAGTCCCAGCATCGGTAATTAGCTCAAAATCAATCCCGAAATCTTTTTGGGTATTTTCATTCAACTCTTTGATGCCGGCATCAACTTGTGCCCGCACCTGCTCGATACGCTCAAAATTAGTTCCTTCTGGGAAACGCGCGTTAAAGGCGATCATATCCCCCTCAACCTCAGGAATGAACGCGCTCGGCGCCACCCCCGATTTCAAGAGCATGATGGACATTATAAACAACCCAACAAAAACCGACATTGTTACATAGCGAAACTTAATCAGCATTGCCACAAAAGGCCGAAACGTATTTTGTGCAAAGCTTACAAGACTATCCGCAATCTTAGTTTGAAACCGCATCAGGCGGCCTTGCTTTTCGTGATCAACAGGCTTCAAATGACGCAAGTGAGCCGGAAGAATAAAGAAGGCTTCAATCAATGAGAATATCAGAACGGCAATAACAACCAAACTAATCTGGCCCAACATGGCCTGAATAGGACCAGTCATGAGCAAGAAGGGAATGAACATCAAAATTGTTGTTATCACCGCAAAGTAAACGGGTTTCACAACCATATTGGCACCCGCAATTGCGCCGCGTTCGCCGGAGATTCCGTTTTCAACATGAAAATGGACACTTTCGCCCACGACAATGGCGTCATCCACCACGATCCCGATAACCAAAAGGAAGGCAAAGAGTGAGATCATATTAAGCGTAATGCCAATATGAGGCGCAATCGCTATGGCCCCCATAAAAGCCGCGGCAATACCAACAGTCACCCAAATGGCAACGGCGGGTCTTAAAAACAGCATGAGGGTAATCAGGACGAGGATCATCCCCGTAATCGCATTACCTCCAATAAGGCTCATGCGGCTGTCAAACATTGTCGACCCGTCAAACCAAATAGAGAATGTCAAATCGGGCGGAAGAGTCTCATTTATTTCTTTTTCAAACTTTCGGATGGCTTTACCAGCATCCGATACGTTCAAATTATCGGGAGATAAAACACGGAAAACGGCGGCATTCTCGCCTTTAAATTTGGCATTAAATTTTGTATTATCAAAACCGTCAATAACATTAGCAATATCACCAACGCGCACGATGCCGCCATTCGCACTTTGCCGGACGATAATATTTTCAAACTCAGCTTGCGTATTCGCTAACGAACGCGCCCGTAACTGTAAATTACCGCCAGCTGTCTCTACGGTACCCGCGGAGAGGTTTACAGATGAGCCAGAGATGGCTTGCGAAACCTGTGTAAAAGTCAGGTTATATTGACGAAGCGCGTCTTCGGAAACTTCAATGGTCACTTGTTCCGATATTTTCGATATTTGATCAGTGAGCTGCAAGCCTGTTAACTTGGTAATCTCTAAACGCAAATCTGTCGCGGCACGTTGCAATGTGAGGCGGTCCACGTCCCCATGCAGCGCTAGATAAATAATATCAGCTCTCGCATCCCAACGATATATTTGCGGACGAAAAGCATCTGGCGGAAGGTTTTGAATACCGTCGACACGCGCTTTGACCTGATCAAGCATCTTCTCATAATCAACACCTAATTTGGTGCGAATATTGACATTATAGCTACCCTCGCGGGCTGTGGCTTCGATGTAATCAATGCCGTCAAGGCCATCAACGGCTTCCTCAATACGGACGACCATCTGTTCTTCAACATCACGTGGAGAGGCTCCCGGCCAACCGGAAGAAATCGTCATACCGTTAATTGTAACCTGGGGAATAAATTCTCTATCAAGGCTATTATAGCCAAAAATGCCCACCACAAACATGGTGAACATAATAAGGTTGGCAGCGACGGGGTTCTTAACAAACCATGCAATTAAAGCTCTCATTGATCAGTCTCCTCGGACGTTGCCGCTGGGCTATCAGATGAAGACTTAGCATCATCACTTTCTGGCTTATCGCCTTTTTTTAGAGGCCGCTCAGACTTTTTGTCTTCGTCACCTTTTTTCTTTTTGTCTCGTGACTTCTTATCATCCTTGCCTTCATCCTCTTTCATTTTCTTCATCCATTCCGGCTCAGGAGGATCTACAAGAACAGTTTTGGGGTCGTTGGCATCAAGAACCTTCAAGGTCATAGAGACCCGTGATTTCTCCATTGGCGAAAGCACAATAAGTTCACCAGCTTTTACGCCGCTAATTAGGAGAGCTCTCTCACTATCCGTATCCAAAACGACAGGCTTTCGAATATCAACCTTACCTTGATCGTTAACGACATAGACTTCGTCTTCGGGGCGCAACCCGTCGCGCGGGAGGACGATGATATCTTCATAAGTTTTACCATCAATTTCGGCATCCACAAAAAGACCGGGCGCTAGAGGGAAACCATTCTCAGAGGCCCCTTCCCCATATGGGTCAAAAACTTCAGCAATCGCAAAAAGCGCCCGAGTCTGCGTATCAAACGTACTATCTGTTCGCATGATTTTTCCGTTCCATGAGCGGCGCTGACCCGCAATCACTGTGCTAAAACTGACATTAGGTGCAGAGGCGCGGTCTTTGGCAACATAGGCCAAAGGAAGATCCATTTTTGACAAATCATCATCTGTTAAAGGCAAGCGAACTTCGACAATATCAGTTGAAAAAATTCGGCCTAAAGTACGGCCTGGAGATACAAATTGTCCTAAGTCGGACGCCTTAGTTTTAACGCGGCCAGTAAAGGGAGCGCGCACACTCGTCCGTGACAATTGAAGTCTAGCCGATTCAACTTCGGCTTCAGCGGCCTGCAAAGACGCCCGGGCTTGCGCTTGCTGTGGTAATCTGAGAGCCAAAGGACTCGCTTCACCACGACCAAGCTCTTCATAGTCTCTTTTCGCAATTTCGCCTTCGACTTGCTCCCGTATGAGGACTTGTTCGGCTTGAGCAACGCTGGCCTGAGCCCGGATAACGGCAATTTTGAAATCAGAGTCTTCAATACGCAGTAACGTCTCGCCCTTTTTAATAATACCGCCCTCAATAAAGTTAGGTGACACATAGACAATTTTACCGCCAACTTCGGGGACAAGATCAATTTCGGTACGGGGACGCGCTTCGCCCTGAGTCTTAACCGTCAACCTAACATCATCTTGAACAGCATAATCGGCCATGACAGCTAAGGTGTTAAAGGCGCGCTTTTTCTCTTCAGGTTTTTTATTGAGCGCAATCACGACAGCGCCCAAAACGATGAAGCCCACAACCACTAAGATTGGGATAAAGATGATAAGAAGTTTTCGCAAAATCCCGCCACTTCGCTTAACTGCCGGTGTATATGACTCTGAAGACATAAATTATTATCCATTTTAAGGCGCTGTGCCCGCTATATTATTAAGGCGCTAATCCGCCATTTGTTTCAAATCCACCGCCAAGTGCAACATGCATACGTGCGCGATTGGCTAGACGTTCTTTTCGGGCACTAATTAGTTGGCCCTCAGCCGAGAGCCGGCGCGATTGCGCGTCCAACAATTGAAGTATTGTCGCAAGCCCTTCGGTGTAACGCAACTCTAAACGGTTCTCGGCCTCCCTGGCCTCATCAAGTGAGATCCGCAAGGCCGTTTCACGTTGCAATAGGCGCTGCTCTCCATCCAAAGCATTTTCAACCTCAAGATAAGCGGTCAACGCCGTTCCCGCGTAATTTTCAAGCTGTTGCCGTAAAATCGCTTCTTGCTGTGCGACATTTGCTTTAAGGGCACCGCCTTGAAAGATTGGAGCCGTCAAACCGGCTGTCAAAGAGGCGATAAGCGCGTCGATATTAAATAACTTATTCAAACCATTTGAGGCTAATGACCCGCTACCATCTAGTGTCAGGCGCGGTAGAAGATTTTTACGCGCAACATCGATCTGCAAACCCTGCGCTTGCAGACGGCGCTCTGCAGCCAGCAAGTCAGGGCGCTTGCGCAGAATATATCCGGGGGTTCCCGCCCCTGATAATGGCGGCAGCACAGGTAAGTCAGCCGCAGCTTGTATTTCTTCTGCAGGATAGCGGCGAAGCAAAACTTCTAACTGGCGCGTGACAGACGACAGACGCTGCTCGCGAGAGGCTTGCAAGGCTTGGGCATTTGCCACGGAAGACCGCGCAAGGCGCACATCAGAAGACCCCGTGACCCCGCCCTCAAAGCGGCGCTGTGTCAGGCGCAAGGCCCGCTCTTGAGTATCGACATCGCGGACGGACAATTCCGTCAGCAAGCGCGATTCTATAAGATCAAACCAAGCCTGCGTCACTTGCCCGGCGATAGAGAGGCGCGCTCCGGCGTAATCCGCCGTTGTTGCAGATGCCTCTAATTCACTCGCATTTATGCCGTCTTTGATACGGCCCCATAAATCAGCCTCCCAGCTGGCGGACACACCTCCAGACAATCGGGTTGAGCTGGGGATAACTCCTGGGTACTCGGTGCGGTTCACACTCGTACTCGCACTTACTGATGGCAGGCGGTCTGCGGCGGAAATATCAGCCCTTGCCAAAGCGGCATCGACCCGCGCGGCGGCGGCGCGAATATTTGTATTAGCGCCCAAAGCTTCGCCAACCAATTGTGACAGCGACGCATCTGAAAAGCTCCCGACCCAGTCCGTTGTCGGCAGGTCTTCGGGCGCGGCTTCGACCCAAATAGGCGCTGTGGGCGTGACCTCTTGGATCACGACGTCTGTAGCTTTCGGCTTTATCTTGGATAGGCTCTTCAGGTTGGCACACCCGGAAAGGCCGATCACGCTTGCCGATAATAGAATCGTAAAACGCATTATTCTTGTCTCCTTAGGGGCATCAATAACATTACCTTAGTGAAAGTCAATCAATTATTATTGAAAAACAATAAATATCGATACATGCCCTCGTTGAGGCTCACACAGCAAATGACCGCGTTGTGTCATATATAAAAATGAGAAACCATTTAACTTTTATCCAGATAAAAGTCAGATAAAAGTCAGATAAAATCTTGGCCGCAGTTCTTATTTTACTTGTCAGCGTTGGATAAATTGGGCTTATGAAGGCTATGATATCTAAACATCAGCTACCCTCCCTAACGCCTTAGCGAAAATGAAAAACGCACCCACATCCACACGCTTATCCTCAGAGGATTTGACGCTTGTCTTATCCGTGAGCGCTATTAGCCTTTTGGGGCTTAGCCTTTTATTCAGTGTTCCGCTGGGACCTACCCTGACTATTCTCGCCTTGGCTGCCGCCGCGCTTATTATATATGGGCGTTTACCTGAAAAAACGACGACAGGCCCCTTGCAGGACATCTCGGCTCTGCAAAGCGAGGAAGATTATCTTATGGCGCAAACAAATATGGCGGATAATATCGCCGATGCGGTGGCGATGATTGATCAGCGCGAACGCGTTGTTTATGCGAATCCTGCGGCGCGGCAATTGCTGCAACTCAAGAAACTCGGGCGCCCACTCTCGACATATGTGCGCGAAGCCGGGGTGAGAAACGTTATTCATCAAGCGCTTAACGGTCAAAAAACACAAGCCGTGACCTATCACATAGAGGATTCCACCGACCGTCATATTCGGGTGATGGCCTCGCCTTTTAACATGGCATTTTATGACCCGCCACGCCCCATGGCCTTATTATTCTTTTATGACGTGACGGAATATATCTTGGTAGATAGTCAGCGCGCAGACTTTCTGGCAAATGCCTCACATGAGCTTAAAACGCCTGTCGCCTCGCTTTTGGGTTATATCGAAACCTTGCGCGGTCATGCCAAGGACGACCCAGAAGCGCAAGAGAAATTCTTAGGCATCATGCAAAGCCAAGCCGAGCGGATGCAGCGCCTGATTAATGACCTGCTTTCCTTGCGCCGCATTGAGCAAAATGAGCATATTGTGCCTAATCAAACTGCTGATTTTTTCTTAGCCGCTAAGGCCGCCATTGAAGCAGCTGAACCCTTGGCGCAAAAACGCGGCGTTAAAATCAAACTCAAATCCAATAAAAAAAGACTGGTCACCGGCAACCAAGATGAGCTGGTTCAACTTGTGCTGAACCTTCTGGACAATGCCATAAAAATATCCGCGCCATCGACGAAAGTCACGCTCACGATTGATCTTACGGAGCAGTGGAGCCCCGGCCAAGCTTTTTCGGGATCGAATTTCTCTGAGACAGCAGCAGCGCGTCGCATTGTGTCCCCTGCCATAGCTGACAGACCTTATTACGTTTTGAAACTTAGAGATCACGGCCCTGGCTTTGCGCGTGAGCACCTTCCGCGTATTGGAGAGCGGTTCTACCGCATCGCCGGCGACCTCAGCTCTCAAGAAAAAGGCACAGGACTTGGGCTGGCAATTGTCAAACATATCGTCAGGCGGCATCGCGGCGGCTTGCTGATAGAGAGCGGCCCCGGTGAAGGCACGGAATTTACGGTTCTATTGCCAACAGCTGAAGAGCCACTCTCGCAATAATTAGATCCCGTCAGTTTAGCACAACTGTCACATAACTGTAATACAGTTGTCATATTTTCGATAGATATGCTACGTAATCGCCATATTTAACTGATTCGTTTTCATGTTTCAGAGTAGTGGGGTTTAAAAGGATATGCATAAATTGGCCGAACACATTGTTTCTGGATATGATGATGATCTTAATGAACTCACCACGGCTCTCTCTGAGTTAGGTGGATTGGTTGAGACGATGACATCTGATTCCGTGCGCTCCATTAAAAAGCGCGACTCTGAATTAGCCAAGCAAGTCATCGCAATGGATAAGCGCGCCAATCAATTACAGGAACAAATCGACGAAGATGCCCTGCGCCTTATGGCCTTGCGCCACCCCATGGCAACAGATTTACGCCGCACGATAGGCGCCATACGTTGCGCCAATGACCTTGAGCGTGTTGGCGACCTCGCCGAGGGCATTGCCCGCCGCGCTATATCCATCAATGAAGAAGACAAAATCGATCTTGCCAAAGGTGTTGGCCGCATCGGCAAGCTTGTCAAAAGACAGCTTTCCGGCGCGCTGGATGCGCTGCTGCGTGAAGATGCTGACAAAGCTCTTCAAGTCTGGCTGGCGGATGAAGATGTTGATGAAATGTACAATGCTATTTTTCGCGAATTGCTGACCTATATGATGGGCGACCCGCGTACCATTACGGCCTGCGCCAGTTTCCTTTTCGTCGCTAAAAATCTCGAGCGTATTGGCGACCATGCCACGAATATCTGCGAGTCCGTTTATTTTACGGTCAATGGCAAACAGCTTGTCAATGATGCGTCTCTGGACAGCAGACTTTCGCGCTAATTCCAAGGACTAACCTGACACATGCAGCCTTACGTTTTAATTGTTGAAGACGAAGATGCCCTCGCGACTTTGCTTGAATATAATTTTAGCAAGGAAGGCTATGATGTAGGGCTTGCGGGTGACGGTGAAGAAGCTTTGCTGATGGCCGCAGAGCGCACGCCTGATATTATTCTCATGGATTGGATGCTGCCAAAGCTTTCTGGCGTCGAAGCCTGCCGCCGCCTGCGCCGCCGCGACGAAACCCGCAATACCCCGATTATTATGCTCACCGCACGGGGCGATGAGACAGACCGCATTACAGGGCTGGATTACGGCGCCGATGATTATCTGGTGAAACCCTTTTCAATTCCTGAACTATTTGCCCGCACCCGCGCGCTTCTACGCCGCTCACAGCCCAGCTTGCTCGAAGATGTCATCCGCCAAGGCGATATTGAAATTGACAGCAAAGCCTTTCGCGTTAAATGCGGCGACACCCAAGTGCATCTGGGCCCAACTGAATTTCGCCTGCTTGATCATTTTATGCGCCATCCTGGCCGCGTCTTTTCCCGCGAGCAATTATTGGATGCCGTCTGGGGCCGCGATGTCTATGTCGAAGCCCGAACCGTTGATGTGCATATCGGGCGGCTGCGCAAAGCCATAAAGAAAACCCGTAAAGTAGATCCCATCCGCACGGTGAGGTCCGCAGGCTATGCTTTTGAGGTTCTAAATATATAATCAGATTAAGGTGGGTTACCTAAGCTCCACTTTGAAAATAAGCGCTGCATTAGCGGGTATGCCGCCGCCTTTGCCAAGCTCACCATAGCCCAAAGCGGGGGGTATAAAGAGTGTCCATTCATCGCCTGGATTCATCAAGCTCAAGGCTTCTTGCCATCCCTCAATGAGTTCACTGGGCTTGAGGTTTTCAGGGCGGCCCCGATTAAACGAGCTGTCGAAAACCGTCCCGTCGGTTAAGCGGCCTTCATAATGAACCGTGACCGTTTGATCGCCCTCATATTTTTTACCGTCGGGATTTGGGCTGGGTTTATCAACGCGGTATTGCAGCCCTGAGGCTGTCGTGATGACTCCGTCCTCGCGCCGGTTAGTCTCCAGCCATGCTTGCGATGCGGCCAAGGCATCGGATAAACGTGTCTCAAATTGCTCACGCGCGGCTTTTGTTTGCTTATCATACTGGCTTTCCGCGGCCGGCGGAGGTGGCGGAGCAATAGCGGCAGGTGTTGGGCTACTGCTTCCGCCGCCGCCGCAAGCGGATAGCACTAAGCTGATAGCCCCTAAGAATAATGTGTTTTTTAAAGTTCGCATCAGAGGTCCTCTAAAGGGTTCCCTACAAGATAAGCAATTATCATACCAATCGCCGCCCCCATTATTCAGATTCAAATATTATTTCCAACTTTCTTAAGATTGAGGCGGGCTGGCCCGAAAATTGCAAATTAAGCTTCTAAATATAAGCGATCAATATCTTAGAAGTGGCATCAATCATGGCAAGCAAAACATTAGTTACCATACTGGCGATAGCGGCGGCCTGCATGTCCGGGCAGGCTTACGCTCAGGTCGCGTCATCAAATGTTGTTATTAGCGAAGTGAATGGCCAGCAAGTTTTCCAAGGCGACGGCGGCTATGACCAAATAGATTACCCCGGTAATTCCGCTGACTACGTGTTTATCCGCAATGCCGATGGATCTGTTTCAGTGACAAAGCCAGACGGCGTGACGGACCGGCTTATTAATATTGACGGGATTTGGTTTAATGGTGAACAGCAATGGTATGCGATTGAAAGTCTCGAAGTCCCGGCCAGCTCGGGGCAAACGATTACGGGCTCTTCGGATACTTACGATCAAGTCGATTATCCGGGACTTTCAGGCGAGTATAATTTCCTGCAAAATGCGGATGCGTCTGTCTCAGTCACCAAACCGGGCGGCGGAATTGATACGCTGATAAATATTGACGGTATCTGGTTTTCTGGTGAACAGCAGTGGTTTGCCATTGGCGATCTTATTGCGGCTCCGACTGGCGACCGCACGATTACGGGCGGGCCGGATTATGATCAGGTAGATTATCCGGGCGCGTCTTCCGATTATAGGTTTACCGAAAGAGCTGATGGCTCGGTTGGCGTGGTCAAGCCTGATGGCAGTGTAGATACATTAATAGATATTGACGGGTTATGGTTCCAAGGCGAACAAGCGTGGTATCCGATAGAGTCGCTTATTACGCCGAGTGGCCAAACCATTGTTGGAACTGACGCCTATGATCAAGTAGATTATGACGGATTCCGAACTGACTATATTTTCTTTGCAAATGACGACGGAACAGTCACTGTCAATCGGCCAGGCGGGATAATTGACCGTTTAACCGCTATAGACGGGTTCTGGTTTCGCGGTGAGGAAGCTTGGTATTCCATTGAAGACATATTTAACGGCAGCACCGGCACGCTCATTGATGGCGTGATAACAGGGTCAAATGACGTCAATGACAATCTTGTCGGCACAGCCGGCGACGATATATTCTTCGCTGGCCGGGGTAATGATCTCATCAGCGGCGAAGGCGGCGTGGATACGCTGCGAGTTGACGGTGATGTCTTTGAATGGACCTACACTCAAGATAATGGCATTGTCACAATGACACATGCCACATGGGGCGTGAATACGCTCAGACGTATATCTCGGATCGACTCTCTGCGGTCTGGGACAAGCTTTTCAATCGCTGATGCCATTGCCTCAACTCGCGGCCTTCCGGCGTTTCGAGTGGATAATGATGATGTTGTAAACGGCACGCCCGGCGATGATACCATTCCCGCGCAAGCGGGCGTCCAAGGCTATTATGGCGGGCTAGGCGATGACACCTATCAAGGGACGAATACCTTTGAGCAGGTCAATTATGATGGCGCGCGGGCCGAATATACATTTGCCCAAAATGCCAATGGATCCATCCAAGTCAGTCACCCTATTTGGGGCACAGACACGCTCATCGATATTGACGGGCTCGTCTTCACAGGCGTCGAACCTGGTGTCGGCGGCGAACGGACAGCCGAGTTTGAATATATAAATATTGGGGACCTGTTTAGTTAAGAGACCATACCGCTCCAGCGGTAACTCCCTTGCGAATTTAAATGTCCATTGCGAAGCTGGCTGAGACATCTGAGAGACGGACTTTGCTGATGAAGGCGTTGATAGATGTGGCCGAAATCGGACACGCTGCGCACCATCATTTTTAGGGTGAAATCAATGTCCCCGGACAAGCGGTTAAATTCGATAACTTCCGGCATCCGCCCGACAGCTTATGAAAATCTGTCCCGTCGGTTAAGCGGCCTTCATAATGAACCGTGACCGCTTGATCGCCCTCATATTTTTTACCGTCGGGATTTGGGCTGGGTTTATCAACGCGGTATTGCAGCCCTGAGGCAGTCGTGATGACTCCGTCCTCGCGCCGGTTAGTCTCCAGCCATGCTTGCGATGCGGCCAAGTCATCGGATAAGTGCGGTCAAAATCCATTCGATGGAACCCGCTGAGAGCCCAACTTTGACAACAGGGCACAAGGTCGGCAAGCACCGTATCCAAGGCGGCTCAGATGAATTTATCCCCGAGATTGTCTGGCTTAAAACGCTGGACGAAGCTGTCTCTCAACAGGTTTAATGAAAACTGAACCGGTAAAAGATGGTTATTTGTCCAAGGGTTTGTGTAGGTTGACTGCGAAGTTTACTAATAACGACAAACCGGCCTCGCGGAACATGCAAAAGACGCAATCCGCGCGGTGCCTAATATACCAATGCACATCATTGCCTGCCGCCTGTCATAACGACTTCGTCGCTTCGCGGTTCGCCCATCCATAAATTTGCCAAGCATCCATGTATGATGACGGATAGCAAGATCGTCAGGCTTGCTATTCGCCAGACGGGTTCAAGACTGTCAAATGCGCCATGCGTCTGTGCGAAGATAACATAAAAAATTGTGCCCATACCGCGCACACCAAAAATGGATATTTTAAATTTATCGGCTTTACTCTCTTTCAATCCGATAAGGCTGAATGCGCCAAGGGCAGGCCGAATAATAAACACGATGAGAGATGCAATCAGCACATCGGATAAGCGCCAAATATGCCATAGATCCTGCGCAATAAAACTCCCGAACCAGAGCAGGAGCAACGCCATTAACACAGATTCAAGTTGATCTGCAGAGCGATGCGCCTCTTTTTCATATGGCTCTGCGGCGGTACTTGCCGACACAACTCGCCCCGCCCGTGCCGCGATGAACACAGATAAAAATCCGTAGCCGTGTAACAGCTCTGCCGTTCCATATGACAGGCAAGTGGCGGCCAGTAAAAACAGCACCACATTAGTCCGCCCATTTTTGGCATCACCCACGGGGCTGAACAGTAATTTCGTGACCGCCCAGCCCGAGGCGAATCCTGTAAGAATCCCTACAATAATTCGGTAAAGCACATCTTTGCCGAACCAGTCCATCCACGCAAAGCCTTGCGCCACATCGCCCGGTGTCCCCTCACCTAATTGCGGGATGAGTGAAAGCCCCACCGCCAACCACACAAAGGGAAAAGCCAAGCCGTCATTAAGCCCCGCCTCCGCCGTCAATGCGCCACGAATGCCATGCTCATTAGATCCTGGCGGTCCGACCTGCACTGCGCGCGCTAGGACTGGGTCCGTCGGAGCCAAGGACGCGCCAAGCAACACCGCAGCTGCCAACGTTAAGCCCCCTGCATAATAGCCTAGCGCTGCAATCGCGCAAATTGTAAGCGGCATAGCGATCAGGATGAGCCGCCATGTCGGTTGCCATGATCTCCAGCCCATTTTTTTATCAATCGCCAGCCCCGCGCCTGCCAAGGCGATAATCACGATAAGCTCAGTAATATGCTCTAATACTTTGGCCTCTATCTCTGTACCAAATGGACTTATTTGCGGCAATCCTAGCCCAATAGACAGCGCCCCAATCAAAATATAAAAGGCAGGAACATTATAAAAAAAACGTTGCGAGAAAGCTGGCTTTATAGTGAGGCCTAAGAATGCAACCCCAACGAGAATATAAAAAAGAGCCACGGAGTTAGAGAGCATTATGCTTTATAAAGGTCTCGATAGCGTTATGACAATAGCCAGAAAAAATAAAAGCGTCGGGAACTAATGTTTATCCCTCGTGTTATATTATTTTGGAGGATATTATGCCCAATCATGAACAAGGTCGCATTGATAACATGCCCGATCAACCTAAAAGCAGAAATCGCTGGGTTGGCAAGATTATTATTGGCGGAATATTTGTCGGCCTAATCATACTCTTGGCATTTGCGGCTTAGAGATATTATCGCGCAGACATTTCACCCCAAAGCCCGACTCATATATATTGGCGGCGGGAATGGCAAAAAAACATTAGTAAATATTTCTCCAAGAACCAGAAATTTTTGGCTCTCAACGGGGCTGCGATATAAACTTGGCATAAAACTTCTCTCCATTGTAGAGCGTGGCAATATATATCGTCTAAATAGGTGCTGTTGGAGCTTTCCTAAGATATTTCCGCCAACAACCCTATCATAGTCTCAACCCGTTTGCAGATAAGGCTTCTGCGGCAGCGCGTTTTTAGATCGCGCAATTTTTGCCGCAATCCAAATCCGTGTCCTCAATAAGCGCGTTACTCTTTAGCGGAAATTTAATCTCGGCATTGCTCATTTTACCTTGCCTTTAGGGCCGCTGTTAGCTCCTCAGCTTTGGCGTCTTTGAGCGCAGCGCAGAGCTCAATCCGTTCCAGCGTCTGCGCGAGGCTCCGCTCATAGCCGGGGATGATATCAGCTTGGCTTTCAAAGAAAGTTTTAGCTTCATCTCGGGCTTCGCGCGAGCAGCCACGGGCAAATCCAGGCATCCCGCCAAGACGCACATCCGGAACTTTGCGCTCTACAAAGATGGCAAAGTTTTCCTTTAGCCATGCCCATGTGTCATCACCATGCGCATCCGATCCGATTAAGCGGCTCACCAATCCATTGGCTTGACGTCCCGTAAGAGGGCTGTCTTCGGCCAAAGATAAATCCCGTAGCTTATCCGCAATCGCTTTATCTGTTGTCGCCGCCAGCGCGCCAAGGGCCGCGCCTTTTTCAAAGGCTGAGCCATTTGTCGCCATCTCAAGCAGTGGGCCATAAGCTGTCTCGCCATTAGCCTTCATCGCTTGGGCAAGGGCCAGTCCCGCCAAATTCGGAGCCACGGCTTTCTTATTGGCTTTGCCGTTGAGGCCCAGATAAGCTGCGCCTTTGGCGGCCATCTCAGAGGTAAGCTTTTTATCTTGCCCCAAATAGACGAGGCGCGAGGCCAGTGTCGGCACGAGCAAATTACCCTCCACCGTATCTTTGCCGACATTGGCGGCGTAACGATCGCCGAACATATCGCGCACTAACCGCGCGACATCGTCTTCGGCGTCCAATTCGCTCTCCATAAAGCCCAGCAAGGCCCCCGCCCCTGACGCGACATCATATTCAGGATGTTTGGCAAAGGCTTCGAGCCCTTTGAGGAAGACAGCACTCTCGACTTCGCCCGCGCGGTAAGCGGAGACGAGGCTGTCTTGCGCCGATAAAGCTTCGCGTGTGTTAAGCTTATCGAGATTAGCAATGAGAGCCGCCCAACCTGCCGTGTCTAATGTAAAGCGGTAATAGCCTGCGCCGTTAGCATTGGGCATAACCCATTCAGGGCAAGCCGTCGCATCATCCGTCACCCAAGCAGAAGCTTTTTCTTTCAAGAGTGTTCGCCCTTCCTTAACAGCTTGATCATATTCATATTTCATCGTTACTGGAATTTGCCATGTTTGACCTTGCTTAGTCTTGGAACCAAGAGGCGCATAACGTGATTGGGCCATATCAATTGTAAAGCTTGATGACTCACACTTCATGTTCATTTTCACAATCGGCACACCCGGCTGATCGACAAAGCTTTTCATCGCATCGACCACATCAGGGTTACCTGATCCATCGGCAATGCTTTGGAAGAAATCATCGCCTGTCGCGACGTCATCAGCATAGCGTTCCATGTGCAGGCGCACGCCTTTTTGGAACGCCTCCTCGCCGACATAGCTTTCAAACATATCCAGCACGCCGCCGCCTTTGCGGTAGGTAATGCCGTCAAATTGATCCATGACGTTTTCAGACCGCGCCAAAGGCTCGCGCACTTTGCGGGTCGTGCTAAGCGTATCAATGTTCATCGCGCCGAGCGAGGCATTGAGCGTCACGCGGTCATAATTGGCTTCGGGATAAGCGATATCAATGGCTTTATTTCCCATCCATGTCGCGAAGGCTTCATTTAGCCAGATATCTTCCCACCAGACAGGGGTGACCAAATTGCCAAACCATTGATGGGCGAGCTCATGCGAATGGACGCGGTTATAAGCGCGTTTCTGATTGAGCGGCGCGCTCTCATCCATCAGCATTAAATATTCGCGGTAAACAATCGCGCCCGGATTTTCCATCGCGCCAAAGGCATATTCTGGCGCGGCAATAATATCGAGCTTTTCATAGGGATAAGGCGTTCCGAAATACTCCTCCAGCGCGGTCAAAATCGCTTCGGTCCCTTTCAGGCCAAAGGAAATCTCATCACCAGAGCCTTGCGCTGTAATCCCGCGCTGCGCCAGCGGTGTTTTGCGCACGCTATTGGGCGGAATATCGCCAAAGTCATTCACGTCATAGGGCCCGGCCCCAAAAGCAACCAGATAAGTCGGCAGCGGACGGGTGGTGGCAAAGTCATGTTTAATCCAGCCGTTTTCCGCCGTGCTTGTCCCTGTCTCGGGCGTATTGGCATAAACGAAATCAGACTCGGGCGCGGTTATGGACAGCGTGAACGGCACTTTATATTTCGGCTCGTCAAAGCTTGGAAAAGCCTCGCGCGCGCCGAGCGGTTCAAACTGCGTGACGATATAGCCCTCACCGCCGCGCTTAACCTGATAGGCGGAATTCAGCGCTTGGTTAAACGGCGTTTCATATTCTAGGCGCAAGGTGGCTTTGCCCGCTGGCAGCACCGTATCAGAGGTGAGGTTCGCAACACCAGAAGGCGCGTCCGCGGCGGGAACTTCGGTAAAGACCAAGGGCATCTGCTCGCCGCCCATCATTGCGGTGGCTGAGCTGACGGTCATATTCTTACCGTGCAGCCAAATTTTATCTGTCCGCTTTAAAATCTCCACATCAATTTCGACAACGCCGCTAAAGCCCTCAGCATCCGGGTCCATGATCATATCCACGCGGTAACTTTGCGGGACGACATTACCGGGCAGCTGGGCGTGCGGGATCTCGTCCACACGGAACACATCTTGCGCGCCATTAGATGTCTTGGCTTCAGACTTAAACGCCTCCGCTTCGGAGGGCGATATATCGTCTGACGTTGACGAATTTTGGCAGGCCGCCACTGTAAAACTCAGAGCGCCTGCTAAGGCAAGATTGCGAAGTAAGGTCATGTGGGATCCCTCTATTTTTAGTTTTTATATCCCTACCCTTTAAAGAGCGCCTTGCACAATTATTTTCTAAAGAGGTGACGTGCGCAGCTTTATTTGGCACAATCTCTTATGCTTAGGATTACCCCCCGCATAACTGTCCCGATGAATGAAATTGAGATGACGGCCATTCGTGCCCAAGGCCCCGGCGGGCAAAACGTCAATAAGGTCAGCTCCGCTATTCATCTGCGCTTTGATGTGAACGCGTCGTCCTTGCTGGAGGGGCACAAAGCGCGGGTGCTGAAACACCGCGATAAGCGCATCACCAATGACGGCGTCATCGTTATAAAAGCGCAAAACCACCGCACCCAAGAGCGCAACAAACAAGAAGCCTTGGACCGCCTCCAAGCCATCTTGACGGAGGCGCTAAAAACCAAGAAATACCGCCGCCCCACACGGCCAAGCTACGGCGCGGTGAAAAGACGGCTCAAAAAGAAAACCGAACGCGGCGAAGTGAAAAAGCTACGCGGCAAGGTGCGGGATTTCGATTAAAATACGAAACACGCTCGGCGAGACATAATTGTGCATGACATTTAAAAACTAATGACGCGGCGAAGACTGATGAAGACTTAGATTGGTGCCGCGAGGGTTGATGAGGCCATCAGCACCCTTCACCTGCGCGCTTTGGACAACTGCGGCGCGATGTGCTAGTGACCTCCTAGGGAGAGATTTATGAGCGTTAGAGAGATACTGGGCAGTAAGGGCCATGACATTTATTCTGTTTCGGACGGAGCGAAATTACGTGAAGCAATTGCTATGCTAAATGAGAAGAATATCGGCGTGGTTTTGATAACAAATGATGCCGGTAAGCTTGCCGGGATTTTATCCGAACGCGATGTGGTGCGCCGCTCACTATTGCAGGAAACAGGGTTTCGCGATGAACCTGTCACAAAATCCATGACAAGTAACGTCAAGACCGTTCCCTCCTCGGCCAGTCTAAATGATGTCATGGAAATTATGACGACGTCCCACATCCGACATATTCCGGTTCTGGACGGTGACGATATAAAAGGCCTGATTTCGATCGGGGATGTCGTCAAACGCAAAATTGCCGACGCCGAGAACGAAGCCGCCTCGCTGCGGGATTATATTGCCGCTGGGTAAGCGCTCACTCACACGCTTTCCAAGTCTTTTTCGGTCATCGGCATTATTTTCGCGCTCGCCTCTTTGGGGCTGGTCGGCATTATCCCTGCCATCCTCAAAGCCTTAAATCTGGGCAGGACGACAAATATCGTAATCATGGCATTGC
>ENA-ORXR01000946-ORXR01000946.1-marine-metagenome-genome-assembly--contig:-NODE-946-length-33822-cov-5.285998_pt1 | contig 33822 bp, 27 predicted proteins | sample MGYA00237866_ERZ511479 | MGnify/ENA metagenome assembly ERZ511479
CGTACCAATGATAGCAAACACATAAAAAACCAACATCATAATACAGGATATCGCCACAATGCCAGGCACTGCTTTTAATAAACCCTCTACCACACGACGCATAGCAGGAATCGTAGATACCACACGAAAAATACGTAACACCCTAAACACCCTAAATGCACTAAAAGATTCCGAGTGAGGGAAGACTGAAAATAGTATGATTACTAAATCAAATAAACGCCATGGGTTAATAAAAAATCGCCATTTATCCACCAATAAATACATAATAATCTCAACCACAAAAATAGACAGAATAATATTATCAATCATAACAAGCGTATCGCCTATTTTAGACATCACCACTTCAGAGGTTTGTAGGCCCAAAATGACAGCATTCACTATGATCAATAGTAAAATAAAATATTTAAATATTTCGCTACGGGTTATTTTTTCTAACATATGACTAAATTAATGTATTTCACCCCAATGATTACCTGTTGCCACATCCACAATAAGTGGTACATCTAATGCGATCACTTGCTCCATTTTTTGTTTGATAGCTTCTGCCACGACAGCAGCTTTTGCAGCTGGCACTTCAATAATCAGTTCGTCATGTACTTGCAAGATCAATTCTGCTTGATGTTCTTTAACACAGGGTTTAATCGCTAGCATTGCCATTTTAATAATATCAGCTGCACTACCTTGAATCGGTGCATTAATAGCAGCACGTTGAGCAAAGGCTTTGCGGGCCCCATTACTACTGTTAATCTCAGGGATAAAACATTTACGCCCTTTAATGGTTTGTACATAACCATATTGCGCTGCATATGCTTTAGTTTGCTCCATATAATCTTCAATACCAGGATATTTGGTAAAGTAGGCGCTGATATAATCGGCAGCCTCTGTACGGCTAATGCCTAGTTGATTGGCGAGTCCAAAAGCACTTTGCCCATAAATAATACCGAAATTAATGGCCTTGGCACGGCGGCGCGTGGCGGCGTCCATATCTTTGACTGACACGCCGAACATCTCGCTCGCGGTCAGGGCGTGAATATCTACGCCATCCGCGAAAGCTTGTTTCATGGCCGGTAAATCCGCGACATGGGCGAGCAGACGCAGTTCAATTTGTGAATAATCCGCCGCGACCAAAACATGACCCGTTTCCGCGATAAAGGCATCGCGGATTTTACGGCCTTCCTCAGTCCGTATCGGAATATTTTGCAGGTTCGGATCAGAGGAGGAGAGCCGCCCCGTGGTTGTTGCCGCAAGAGAGAAGCTGGTATGCACGCGGCCTGTACGCTCATTAATTTGTTGCACGAGCGCGTCGCTATAGGTTGATTTTAATTTCGAATATCCGCGCCAATCCAAAATCGTCTGCGGCAGCTTTTCCCCTTTGGCCGCCAAGTCCTCAAGTACGCCCGCGCCTGTCTGCCACGCGCCTGTCTTGGTCTTCTTGCCGCCCTCTAATCCCATTTGGTCAAAAAGGATTTCACCAAGCTGTTTCGGGGATCCGAGATTGAATTGCGTGTCGGCCAGCTCGTAGGCTTCCGCCTCCAGCCCTGCCATTTTCTGCGCGAACATGCCCGACAGCCGCGCCAGTTCCGCCCGGTCAACTTTGATACCCTGATTTTCCATTGTCGCGATAACGGAGGGCAGCGGACGTTCCAGCGTTTCATAAACAGTGGTCACGCGCTCGGCGACGAGTTTGGGTTTGAGAAACTTCCAAAGCCGTAAGGTGACATCCGCATCTTCGGCGGCATAAGGCGTCGCATCTTCGAGGGAGATTTGATCGAAGGTTTTTTGTTTCTTCCCCGTGCCCGCCAATTCTTTAAACGAGATCGGCTTATGCCCGAAATGAGTCTCCGAGAGAAAATCCATGCCGTGCCCATGAAGCCCGCCCGCGAGTGCATAGGAAATCAGCATCGTGTCATCATAAGGCGCGGCCTGAATGCCGTAACGCTGAAAAACACCCAAATCATATTTGAAATTCTGCCCGATTTTCAAAACGCTCTCATCTTCAAGCAGCGGTTTTAAAATCGCCAGAGCTTCGTCCATATCAATTTGCTCAGGCCTATCATCGCCAAACATATCCCCGCCGCCAACATGACCGAGCGGGATGTAGCAGGCTTCATTATCGGCCACCGCCAAACAGACCCCAACCATATTTGCCGCCGCGCTATCAAGGCTATCGGTTTCCAAATCCACCGCTATTGTGCCAACCTCAAAGCTGCGTTTGACCCAATGCTTTAAGCGCTCAACGGATTGGACACATTCATATTTGGATTTATCAAAGGTGACATTGTCGGGCACAGATTTCTCGACAGGAGGTTCAAAGCCGGGCTTACTATCATCGCGGCGCAGGCCATCCGTCTCGCCCTCACCCAACGCCACACGCACACGGTTGGTCAGCGTACGAAATTCCATCTCTTCGAGGAAATCAAACAGCTCGTCTATATCTGGGTCTGTAACGGCGGTGTCTTCCAGCGGCACCTCAACCTGAACATCAGTTTTGAGCGTCACAAGCTCAAGCGAGAGCCGCGCATTATCGATATTGGCCATCATCTTTTCGCGGCGGCCCTTTTGCGGTATTTCATCACAGCGCTGCAAAAGCGTTTCCAAATCACCATATTGGTCGAGCAACAGCACTGCCGTCTTCACGCCGATTCCCGGCACGCCCGGAATATTGTCTACACTATCCCCGGCCAGCGCCTGAATTTCTGTCACGCGATCTGGGCCCATGCCAAATTTCTCAATCACTTGCGGGATGCCGATGTGCTTATTTTTCATCGTATCGAGCATGGAGACTTTATCCGAGACCAGCTGCATCAAATCTTTATCCGAGCTGATAATGGTGACTTGCGCGCCTTTGGCTTCGGCTTGCTTGGCATAGGTTGCAATCAGGTCGTCCGCTTCGAACCCTTCCATCTCCAGCGCCGGCGCGCCAAAAGCCCGCGTGGCGCGGCGGGTGAGCGGGAATTGCGGGATCAGGTCTTCGGGCGTCTCGCTGCGATTGGCTTTGTAGAGGTCGTAAATATCATTGCGAAAGGTATAGCTGCCCTTGTCAAAAATGACCGCAAAGTGTGTCGGACGGTCGGTATCATTTTGCCCTTGCAGCATTTTAAACAGCATGTTGCAAAATCCGGCTACAGCGCCAATAGGCGCGCCGTCTGATTTGCGGGTCAGCGGCGGCAACGCGTGATAGGCGCGAAAAATATAGCCAGACCCGTCCACCAGAACGACGTGAGACTTTTTATCGACAGGCGCCGTAACAGACATGCAGAATCCTTAAAAAGGGATGATTTGAAGTCTTTTGACCTTACGGCCGGACTTATTCAATAGGCGGCCCTAATTTTGCCGTATATATTTCCCTGTAAAGTCTATAAAAGCAAAGCGAATAGCGCCGGGAGGGCAAAACACAGGTGTATCAGTCCATCGACGATCCCCAAGACGACTTAGATGCGCTGGAGCGTAGCGATAAGCATGTCTATATTTGGGGATTGGCGGTGTTTTGCATCGCGCTCATTGCGGCCATTATCTATCTCACGACGCTTGATAAACCAACTGTCCCGCAAACTGATAATCTGCTACGCGCGGAACAAGTCACCTATCGCAAGGCCATCTCTGAACAGGCCGCCCCCATGCGGCGCGCGCGGCTACAGGACTTTCTGACAACCTACCCCAAGAGCAAATATCTGCCCGTGGTTCAGGCTCAGCTGGATGTAATAAACATACAAGAAGCCGCGCAGTGGAAAGACGTGAACAATATCGTTTTTGCGCCAAAAACAACACGCGAAGAAAAGCTCGCGGCGCTTGATAATTTTGAGGCAAAGTGGGGCGGCGCTCTGCTCGGCGGGCGCGATGATGAAATTCGCGCCTTACGCGAAGATATTTCAGCCATCAAAGACCTGATCAAAACCCCCAGCCGAAAGATGAAAGACCTTAAAAGTCCGATCCCCGAAACTGTACCGGATACGATGCTCGCGGGCGGGCCCAGACCTATGGCCCCGCCGGTTATTATTCGGCCCGTTCCGCCGCCGCCGGAACCCGTAGTGGAGCTCGATATCACGCAGCCCACAATCCGCCGTAATGTGACGCCCCGCTACCCGCGCAAAGCGATGCGGCGCGAAGTCGAGGCGCTTGTCATTTTAAAACTCAATATTGATGAGCGCGGCCGCGTGGCCATGACAGAGCTGGTCGATGTCAAAGCTGAACGTTATCAAAAAGACTTTGTGAAAGCCGCAGAACGCGCCGCCATGAAGACACGGTTTAATCCGAAACTGCTAAATGGCAGACCTACAGCCACATCTGGCATCGTCAAGCGATACCGGTTTCAACTCAGGGAATAGACGCTTAGTGGTGACTGCTATCCACCGCGTCATTGGCAACCGCAAAAACACGGTCACAATATTTACAGCGCACTTGATTATCCTGCCCCATTTCAAGCCACGTCTTAGGATGTCCTAGAGCCCCGCCGCCGCCATCACAGGCCACACGCCGGGTCGTCACGATTGTAACATTATCAACAGAAATATCAGGGTTTGACATAAAGGAGTCCTGTTTCACTTTGGCTTTCAGATAGTCACTCCCGCCACCATGGTCAATTGATAAGCCGCATGAAAACCATATTAGTATCTATATAAGCACAATGCCCACTAGAACACTTAAACAAGGATTAACCATATTTCTCGGAACGAGTCCCGCCTTTTCCCGTTATCTTGTTAACAGTAGCAAATAAGAGATGTAATCATGATTGACCACAATGTTAATGTTTTGAATTCTGTTACCAAGACGCTGATCGACAGTTGTAATGGCTATGACGCTTGCGTCGAAATTTCAGGCGAAAACTATGCCTTGAAAACAGAATTCCTGCGCAGAAAATCCGAACGTCATAAACTTGTACAAGAATTTCAGAACCAAGTTCGCGAATTAGGCGGGCAACCAGCCACGGGAGGAAGTATGGCAGGTGCCGTCCATAGAGGCTTTACGCGCTTTACAAGCTTTTTCCGCGACGACGAGACAGCTGCGATTGCCGCGCTTGATGACGGGGAAGAATATTTGGCGGAAAAAATAGAAGATAAATTAGAATATCACGATCTGAGCGCTCAAACCTCGGACTTGCTCAACAAAGCCATGATATCTGCAAAATCCGGAGAGCGCTTCGCTGATATGATGGCAAGTTAATAGTATCAAAACACCTAGAATATCTATCTCTCATCTGCTGAGATAGATACTTTATTTTAACCTGAGCCCAAGCTCTGCAATTATCGGAAAATGATCTGAGCCAAACTTGGGCAAGCGTTTTATTCGTATAACTCCGAAATGCGTGGAATGAAAAATGTGGTCCAACGGCCAACGCACAACAGGTATCTTAGCGTTATAGCTATTATATAGACCACGTCCGCGGCGCGGATCTTCCAGCCCGCTGGTTTCCAAAAATGTCTTGATCGTTCTCGACCAACCAACATCATTTAAATCGCCTGTTACGATTACCGGTTTGGTATAATCACAAACCTCTTTGCCCACATGAATAAGCTCATGATCTAACTTTTCCGTATTGTCCTCTGGACGCGGTGGGCGCGGATGAACCGCATAGAGACGCAAATCACCTTCATTTGGCAAATCCAAATCTATTCTTAAAGACGGAATATGATCTTGAACGAGATAACGCTCTTCTACATTTTTTATAGGAAATTTTGAATAAAATAACATCCCGTTATAATCTTCCAATGGCAAAAGATAACTATGCTCAAAATAAGTTTCCAAAGGGCTCAAGCGCTGTCGCCATTGCTCATTAGTCTCGCATAAAAAAACCAAATCTGGATCAGTTTGAGTGATAGCGCCGATAAGGCCATCCGCGTTATCATTATCCTGCAAAACATTCCCAACCAACAAGCTGACCGAAATATGATCTTCAGTGTCTTTGATATTCAGCGCCTGCTTGGGCCAAATTGGGGTGAAGCATAAGATATCTCGTAAAGATAAAACGGCAACGATAAGGCTTACCAACAGGACTATTTTTTCATCAGGACGGTCTAGCCCAAAAATTGACAGCAAGGTAATAAGTGTCAGGCCAGATAAGATAAACATCTGTAGCCGAGCATAGGTCCAAGCCCTGAGCCACCAAATCTGAAAATGAAATAAAGGAATCAGACCTCCGATTAACAGAGCCGCTGTCCAAATCCACAAGCCATATCTGAGAATTTCCATAGATAACAACTCTCTTTGCCTAGGATATAAAAAAATCTATCATCGAACAGTTATAAGGACGAGGTCAGCAGGTAATAACCCCCGAAGAATACTAATTTGAGGATATCAACTTATAGCTATCACAACAAGTAATCGATGGGCTGTGATCAATTGATAAGACGCCGGAAAAAACGATAGCGCAAGCCCCTTATTTTTATAAAAGCTATCCCTGCTGACATCGCCCGTGTAAGTCGTCACACATATGAGCACATTATTCAAAGAAATCGATTACCGGGAAACCCCTATAGGACCTATCAGCTTGCGCAGGCGACGACTTTTATCGCTAGACGTGGATGTTTACGAAATCATCCTTGGCGATGAGCATTTAATGTCGAGCCTGTTTACCGCCTCTGAAATCGCCCTAGCAAAGCTTGGTTTGGCAGATCTTAAGGGCGAGAATTTGGACATCGTTGTTGGCGGGCTCGGACTTGGCTATACGGCGGCGGCTGTGCTCGAAGACAAACGCGTGAACACGTTAATCGTCGTTGAGATGCTGCAGGCTGTGGTTGACTGGCACGCCGACGGACAGCTGCCTCTTGACCCGCCGCTTAGCAGTGATGCGCGCTGCCGTATTGTAACAGACGATTTCTTTGCGCGCGCTCAATCCGAGGACGGATTTGACCCCGACGCGCCAGGCCGAGAATTTGACGCTATTCTAATTGATATTGACCACACACCAGACTGGCTTTTGGATGCGCGGAGCGGAAGCTTTTACAGTGAAGACGGTCTCTTACACTTGCGGGCACATTTACGGTCTGGCGGGGTCATGGGATTATGGTCTGACCAGATTGAAGATGAAGCCTTTACTGCGCGGCTTAAACAGGTCTTTGGCACGGCCCGCGCAGAACGCGTGACCTTTGACAACCCTCTACAAAATAATAAGCCTTTCACGCAAAGCGTCTATCTGGCCAAGAATATAAACGTTTAAATCGGGCACTGTTGCAATAACAGATGGACGACGCAATCCTCACCGGAAAGCTGTGCTACTGACTTGCTATAATAAGAATGTAGGCCATACAAAACGTCATGAGATACGTCCTATACTTACCCCTGATCGCCGCTATTTTTGTAGCAGGCTGCATGACGGTTGATATGGGGACGATACGATCTTTAAGAAAACTCGACCCCATGCAGATTGATCCGAGAGCGGGGCGCATTGCCGTTTTCTGGCCCGAAGCTTTTACCCACGCAGACATCCCCTCAATCGATTTTAAGGTGGAAAAAGATGACACGGTTCAGATTGAGGGCAATGCTAAATTTATCACGGACCCGCAAAGCGCAAAGCAGGTCCCCAACAGCCGAGCAGATGCAGGTGAGTTAATTGTCTATGCGCTAGAGCCGAGCCAATATGACATGGCCACTAAAGCACAAACCATACTCCGCGAGGTTAAAGAGACGCATAAATTCTTTGGTGGGCCTGATTGGTCTGTGGACTGGCATCGGAATTTTCACTTTACCGTGGAACGGCAAGCTTACCGTGATTACTGCGACGGGACTCGCAAACTGGATATTTCCGTGTGGGTAAAGGTCAACAGCCAAATGCCATTCAAGCGCCTCGTCGACGAAAAAGGTATAGATAATTTCGTCTCAGGGCAGCTCAAAGAGGAATGCGATGACCCTGAGACGGGTTTAATTACGCGGGAGTAGCGGTTACATCACGTAAAATAGAAGGCTCTTGGAAGTATCTTTTTATAAGGAAGTTCGCTGCATAATTTGAAGGAGATAAGCAAGGAGTGACTAAACACCAGCCCATTGAATTAATTTCCTCACCAGTTAAATCCTCGCTGGACGATAATCACGTATTGCCCGCAATTGCCCAAGCGGCATAAGGGCCATCTAGCACGCCGAAATAAATTTCTTCTAATATAGATTAGCCTTCATCAAAGCTATAGAGGCTCACGCCTCTACGCCGCTCATCAAAGCTTAGTGTTTTATTGAGCGGAGCATGGGCGCGTTGGCGGCAATGGGGGCGCTCGCAGAGGTAACAATTAATCCCAATTGGCGTGGGCTGCGGCGTGTCAAGATTATATTGGCGCGCGTAAACCAATCGCGGGGCATAAGCGATATCGCAGCCCAAACCGATGGCGAGCTTTTGCGCCGGCGCATTATAGGTTCCGTCACTGCGGCTGACCATTTTAGCGATAGAGAAATAAGTCGTCTCATCGGGGAGCTGTATCATCTGCGTAACAGTCTTGCCGGGCGTTTGAAAACATTCGTGAATATTCCACAGCGGGCAGGCGCCGCCAAATTGACTGAAATGAAAGCGGCCTGCGCTAAAGCGTTTGGACACATTCCCCGCCACATCGATACGGACAAAGAAAAAGGGAATGCCTCGCGCATCAGGTTTTTGCAGCGTGGTCAGGCGGTGCGCCGTTTGTTCAAAGCTTGTCCCAAAACGATGACAGAGCAGGTCAATATCATATTTGCTACCTTCGGCTTCCTTGAGGAAACGGGCATAAGGCATGAGGACCGCGGCGGCGAAATAATTGGCAAGGTTCGTACGGCAGAGCCCCTCCGCCTCGCGCCCTGGCAGATTAGCGGAGCTTACTATCTCGTCAATTAAAGCGCGGTGCTCAAGCATCCCGATCTGAAAAGCGAGCTGAAACCGCCGCCCCGATTGCGGGAGAAGCTCTGACAGATTTATTCGTTTTGAATGGCGATCAAAATAACGCAGCATTTGCGGCATAATTTCGACGGGGACCACACGCACCGTAATGCCATGCTTATCGTTCAGCCGGTCTGTGAGCGCGGCGGCGATGAGCGGTTTGCCAAACCCGATATCTTTGGCCAGGGTTTCTGCCGCCGCGTCGAGCGCTGGAAAGTAATTCTTCTGCGCATGTATAAAACGGCGCACGGATTCGACGGCTTGCGAGGACTGTTCCAACAATTCAACTCGGTCGCGGTCAGGGGTGTTTTCACTGGTTCGAAGCGCCATATCACGGTGCTTGCCATAAAGTTTTAGCAGGGCCCGCGCTGCATTAGGGCTGATATTAACCAAATCTTCCGCTTCATTTTTCGACAAGGTCTCCCCCTTAAAAAGCGGATCGCGCATAACGTCAAAGACTTCGGCGACCAAATGCGCGTCCCCCGCCCCCGTAAAGCCAGCAATATCAAAATCGTAAATTTCTGCCATCCTCAGCAGGACTTTGGCCGAAAGCGCGCGCTGATTGCGTTCCATTAGATTCAGGTAAGACGTTGAAATACCTAGATCTTCGGCCATGCGGGCCTGAGTCAATCCCAATGTCTTACGAAAGCGCGTAATACGCGGTCCTATCAGTAATTTTTCGTTTTTTGCGGCCATATTGCTCACCTAAAATTTGACAATATTTACAAATATAACAGATATATTTTTACAAATATTACAAAAATACCTATAATTTACAATTACTTATAGATTCTTTTCCGTATTTGTAAATATAGTATTATCACGAATTAAAAAAAGGAGGTCGCCATGAACGCGCCAGTAAAACATACAGATCAACCCATTCCCCGCCACCGCGTGCTGGCCAAAGTTACCGGCAAGACAGCAGCCCGTTATGATGAAGTCCTAACCCCAGATGCTCTTTTATTCCTCGCGGACCTTGAGCGCCGTTTTGGGCCTCAGCGTCGTATCTTGCTCGAAAACCGCAAGTTACAACAAGAGCGCTTTGATGATGGCGAGCTACCCACGCAACCCATGGAGACGCAACATGTCCGCAATTCCGTCTGGGAAGTCGCGCCCTGCCCTGCAGCCTTGCAGGATCGCCGTGTCGAAATCACTGGCCCTGTTGAGCGTAAAATGATGATCAATGCGCTGAACTCAGGCGCGAAAATGTTCATGTGTGACTTTGAAGATGCCAGCAGCCCCACATTCGCTAATATGATCCACGGACAGATCAATATGCGTGACTATGCTCGGGGCAACCTCTCCCTAGAGACGGAAAAGAAATCTTATGCGCTTGGCGAGGAGACCGCGACAATGCTCGTGCGTCCCCGCGGTTGGCATCTTGAGGAAAACAACATCACCGTTGACGGGAAGCCCATGAGCGCAAGTCTGGTCGATTTCGGTCTGCATATTTTTCACAATGGCAAATTACTGGCCGCTGATGAACGCGGACCCTTTTATTACTTACCAAAAATTGAGGCTTACCAAGAAGCGCGTCTGTGGAATGATGTATTCAACTTCTCCCAAGCGGTTTTGGACATTCCCAATGGGACGATTAAGTCAACGGTTCTGATTGAGACCTTGCCCGCAGCCTTCCAGATGGAGGAAATACTTTATGTTCTGCGCAACCACATTACAGGACTGAATTGCGGCCGTTGGGATTATATCTTCAGCTACATCAAGACCCTGCGCAATCATAAGCAGTTCCTGCTACCCGACCGCGCGCAAGTTGGCATGGACCGCGCTTTCCTCTCGGCCTATGCGTCCCGCTTGGTCGAGGTCTGTCACAAACGCCGCGCACATGCGATGGGCGGCATGGCGGCTCAGATACCTGTCAAAAATGACGAAGCGGCCAACACGGCCGCCTTTGATAAGGTTCGCATGGATAAGCAACGCGAAGCCAGATTAGGTCATGACGGCACATGGGTAGCTCACCCGGATTTAGTCGCTGTGGCGATGGAGGTCTTTGACGCTGAAATGCCGTCTAAGCATCAGATCCATAAGAAGCGCCAAACTCCGCGTATTGATGACGAGTCTATGCTGGCCCCTCATAGCGGCACTGTGACTGAGGCGGGCATTCGCACCAATATCGAAGTCGGCATTCGCTATATCGCGGCCTGGCTGTGTGGACGCGGCGCGGTGCCGATTCATAACCTCATGGAAGATGCGGCGACGGCAGAAATCTCGCGCTCGCAAATCTGGCAATGGCTTGCCCATGGCGCCACAGTTCAAATGGAGGGCGGCTTTACCGAAACACTGACGATCCGCCTCTTTGAACGCATTTATAATGAAGAACTCAAAGCCCTCGCCAAAGAGTATGGCCCTAATGGGTTTGCTCAAGGCCGCTTCCCTGAAGCCGCGGAAATATTCACACAAACCGCGACAGCACAAGTGCTGCCCGACTTCCTCACAATCCCTGCTTACGACATACTGGAGACTAACTAATGACATATTCAGAAACACTCACAAACCTGCAACAGCGCTACCCCAACGGTGCTCCTGCCGGGATAAATCTCGAAGACCTTGCGCAATTAAAAACGCAAAACACCTTTGAGACGCATCTGGACATTGCCAAAGCTATGGCCACGCAAATGCGCAATGATATGGCACGTTATGATAATGACACCAGCAACTTCACGCAGTCGCTTGGTTGTTGGTCAGGCTTCCACGCCATGCAAATGATGCGGGCCATTAAACGCCAAAAAGGAACATTGGACGGCTCATATGTCTATCTTTCCGGCTGGATGGTGGCAGGTCTGCGTAACCAATTTGGTCATCTGCCAGATCAATCCATGCATGAGAAGACATCGGTCGTGGACCTTATCCAAGAGATCTACACCAGCCTGCGCCAAGCCGATGAAGTCGAGCTCAATGACCTGTTCGCTGAGCTGAAAGCTGCGAGCAATCAAAAAGATAAAGACGCCATTATTGCCAAAATTGACTCGCATGAAACCTATGTTCGTCCGATTATCGCCGATATTGATGCTGGTTTTGGTAACGTCCACGCGACTTACTTGCTGGCCAAAGAAATGATCAAGGCGGGGGCGTGTTGCCTTCAGATCGAAAACCAAGTCTCTGACGCGAAACAATGCGGCCATCAAGACGGCAAAGTCACTGTGCCGCGTGAGGACTTCGTTGAAAAGCTCCGCGCTTGCCGCATGGCCTTTGAAGAGCTCGGCGTGGATGACGGCGTTATCGTGGCCCGCACGGACTCCCTTGGCGCGGGGCTGACACAGAAAATACCCGTCTCTAAAGAAGTCGGCGATGCAGCCTATGAATATACGAAATGGCTTGAGACAGAGGCGGTCACGGATATGAACCCGCTGACCGAAGGCGATGTTGCGCTCTTCATTGATGATGAGCTTCGTAAGCCTGTGCGCCTGCCAAATGGCCTTTACAAATTCAAAGATAATACGGGCGAAGACCGCGTTGTTGAGGATTGCATCTCGTCCTTAAATGATGGCGGGGCAGATTTACTCTGGATTGAAACGGCCACGCCCAATGTTGCGCAAATCGCAAACATGGTTCGCCGAGTCCGCGAGAAAGCGCCGCATGCCAAGCTGACCTATAATAACAGCCCAAGCTTTAATTGGACGCTGAATCTGCGCAAGCAAGTCCGCGAAGATTGGATTGAAAGCGGTAAAATCAAAGCCGGAGATTATCCTGACAATACGCAGCTTATGTCAGCCGCCTATGATGAGGATGCGCTCGGCCTCGAAGCTGATGCGCGTCTGCAGGCCTTCCAAACGGATATCGCCCGCGAAGCCGGAGTCTTCCATAACCTGATTACCCTTCCAACCTTCCACGGCACAGCCAAAGTTATGAATGATTTGTCAGAAGGTTATTTCGGAGAGCAGAAGATGCTGGCTTATGTGAAGAATATTCAGCGCGAAGAAATTCGCACCAATGTCTCAGCCGTGAAGCATCAGCATGAGGTCGGCTCAAATCTCGGCGATGATTTCAAAGAAATGACAGGCGGCGAACGCGCGCTCAAAGCGGGCGGTGAGCATAACACCATGAACCAGTTCGAGAACGCAGCTTAGAGCGTTTTATCTAAAGATAAATTACGGAACAAAACCACGCACACTATGTGTGGTTTTGAAAAACTAATAAAAAACCCCGCTCAAAAGGCGGGGTTGATTTATATTAAATAATGTCAAACTTTTAGAGGTTCACGACTTTCATCTCGCCCATATCGGGGGTCTGTTTCTTAAGGTTAGCCTTTGCCACTTCATAAGCAAATCCAATCATCGATTTGTCTGACGCCCAAATCGCGGCGTCAATCGGCGTGAAGCGAAGCATCAACATTTTCGGGTCAGTCTTGCCGCCCGGATACCACGCCGCAACAATAGGATTCCAAAACTTCTCAATCGTTTCGGGGTTCGTATGCACGGCCAGAATACCGCTGACACAGGCCTGATATTTGTCATCAATATGGCACATATGGGTCTTACCCGCACTCTCAATCACGGCTTGGCCCAGCTCACTTGTGCTGTCTGAATAGAAATAGATCGACTGATCTTCGACATCAACTTGCGGGCTCATGGGCTGCATGTGCTTGTCATGGTGGTTGGGTGTGCCGAGCATCACGCAGCGCGCGGATTTAAGCTCTTCAAGTAATTGTTCTTGCGGGTTCTCGTCAAATTTATCCAAATCGGCCATGTCAGTCTCCTGTGAGGTGGGTTCGTCAATATAACCATCTCAAGCCAAAGTTGTTCCGAAACAGTTATAGCGCTATGGGAGGCTTCATGCCAGGCACGCAAACAATCATAACCCAAACGAAGAGATGGCTCTCGAGCATTGTCATCGCGCAAAATCTCTGTCCCTTTGCCAAGCGCAAGTTTGATAGTGGCCGCATTCATTATCAGGTCATCGAAACATCAGACACGCAATCGCAACTGGAACAGCTCATCGAAGCGTGCGCCGAATTAGATAAAGATGCAGCCCGCGAAACAAGCCTGCTCATCTTACCAAACGGCCTCTCTGATTACGGCGATTATTTAGACGTGTTAGCCCTCGCAACAGCCCTAATAAAAGCGCAAGGCTATGAAGGCATTTACCAACTCGCGAGCTTTCACCCGCGCTATCAATTCGCCGAAACTCCGCCGGATGATGCAAGTCACTACACAAACCGCTCCCCCTACCCCATGCTCCACATCTTACGCGAAGCGAGCGTCGAGGAAGCGCTAAAGCATTATTCAAATCCAGAAGATATTCCCGCACGGAATATTAAATTGATGCAGGAAATGGGGGTGGAGACTATGCGGGTCTTGTTGGCAGCATGTTATGAGTGACCAAGACCGAAAACGACGAGAGAGCAAAGCTAGAATTGATCTGATAATTTAATGAAATCACCAGATAATCAAAACTATGTCCGCGCCGTAAAGCTTACTGCGTAGCCGCCGCCCTAAATGCGGCCCCGCATTCAGCATCTGAAAGTCCCTCACAATTGACGGCAGGCGCCGCCGGAGATGCAACAGACGTTACGACCGGAGCGGGTTCATCATCAAAGGTAAAGTTTACTGTTGGTTGCCCCTCTTTGAGCACCATTAACACGCCTGTTTTTTCATGAACTTTACGGCGCATGCGCGTAAAGGTTTTCTTTGTCCAATTTTTGGGTTTACCGAAAATCTCTCCGACAGCGCCCTCAACAACGCGCCGGTGAGCCATACCGCTTTTTTTATGCGTGTCTTGACCGTAAACATTCAGGCTATAGCCCCCCTGATAAGGGAACAAACAGGTCGTGATATTGAGATTTTGCGTCGCGTTGTCCCGCGTAAATCTACCAATCCAGACGGCCCCATCACACGACGCTGTCTTAAGTCCTGCCCCGCCTCCATTCATTTGCGCCATCGCTATAAGGCCGGCCATTGAGGAGCCTTCGAACTGATCCGCCATATCAACAATTTCGAACCGCTTTGGGACCGCTGGGGTAGGTTCCATGACTAAAGGAGAGCTCGCTTGGATTTTCGGCGCGTTTTTCTTAAGTCCTTTACGTATGGCCTCTGAAATTTCGTCACTTGGTAAATCGGTTTTAAGATCGAAGATATAATACATCTCCGTAGTATTTTGATCTTGCGCGTGTGCAGGCAGAGTGCTCGCAAACCCTGCAGCCATTAAAAGCGCGCTAATTCCGGCTATTTTAAAAAATATATTCATCATAATCTCCCCAATTCTTGGCAATTACACTGATAAAAATAACCAGAGGTGTCAATGTCGTATTTCTACAATCAGGGGTCTGGCTTAGAAAAGGAGTCTTAAAACCGATCCTTCGCCGCGCGTATTTCACCAAGCCGCTCTGCCGTCTCTGCCCGCATAAAGGGGTTGGCGGCTTTTTCGGCGGCGACGGTTGTGGGGACTGTGGGGGTGCCTTGGTCTCGCAGCTTTTTCGCGTGTTTCACGTAATCATGCAGCGCATTATTATCCGGCTCGACGGTTACCGCGAACCTCGCATTTGAGAGCGTGTATTCATGGGCGCAATAGAGCTTGGTCTCATCCGGCAGCTCTGCGATGGCGGCCATGGAGCCGAACATATCTGCGGGTGTGCCCTCAAAAAGACGCCCGCAGCCCAAGACAAAAATCGTATCGCCGACAAAGGCAGCCTTAGCAGCAGGGACATAATAGATGATGTGATCGACCGTATGGCCGGGGGTAAAAATGACCTGCACCTCATATGCGCCAAATTTAAATTTATCGCCGCCCGAGACGCCTTTATCCAGCCCCGGAATACGCCCGTCAATTTGGTCAGGCCCCGTAATGGTCAGGCCGTGCTTATCTTTTAGAGCAAGATTGCCGCCGACATGATCAGGGTGATGATGCGTGTTCCAGATTTGCGTGAGCGTCCATCCGCGCTCCGCGCACGCCGCCTCAATCTTGGCCGCTTCGGGCGTATCAATGGCGGCGGTTTGCCCGCTATCTCTGTCATGGATCAGCAATCCATAATTATCCGAAAGACAGGGAAAAAGGGCAATTTCGAGGGAGGATGACATGCCTTAATGATAACTCTTAGCCAGCGCGAAAGACAATACGTTTTGCCTTACCAGTGGTATCTACGGCCATGCCATTAACGGTTTTAGGCTCATAACGAAGACTTTTGACAGCCCGAAGCGCTTCTTTCTCAAACTCAGTCTTATAACGACCTGTATGGTCGTTCGATTTTATCTGTAAGTTTTTAACCATGCCTGCGGCATCAATGTCATATACGACAACAATAGCGACATCGACAAAATACTCTCGGCGCTGCGCTACTTTGGGATAGCTTGTGATTGCGTTTCGTATGATCTTCTCATCAACGATGACGTCCGCCATTACAGGTGTCGGGGCCGGTTTAGTGACAGTCTGAATGCTGGCCATTTTGACGGGCGCAGGCATGAGCTGTGGTGCGGGAGCGCTTTGAAATGGCTGTGAAGCCGGTAGGCCATCTGTAACAACCGATGTGGTCGGAACGGCCTGTATCGTATCATAAAACTCACCAGACGGCACGACTTCTGCCATTTGCAATGTGGGTTGTGGGGCTGTCTGAGCTGTAAACTCAGCCTGCATCTGGAATTGCTCTAAGGCCAGCTCTTGATCACGTTCAGCTCGCTTTATTTCAGTCAGCAGCGCCCCCGTAATCTTTCCGTCAATCTCAGCCATTGCAAATAATGTTTTAAAGTTCTCAATGGCCTCTTGCGTCGCCGCCGTCTGTAAGCCGTTAATTTCGCCATTATAGAAGCCTAATTGAGACAGACGCTCTTGAACATCGCTTGTTAATTCAGGGTAATTGACAAGAGCCTCATCCTCGGCTTCGCTAGCGGGTTCAACACTATCAGACGTCTTTGACTCTACCTTTTCAGCGGCCACTTTCTCTAATGCAACGTCTTTAATTTCGACTTCTTTTACGGTTGATGCCGCCTTGGCTGGGTCTTTGGATTTAGCCATATCGGAGTTTATCTCCGCCCTTATGTCAGGCATCATATTCGGTAATTCAAAAGCAAATCCGCTCGGCTCAATAATCTCAGCCATTTTCACGACTGAGGCTTCTACCTCGGATGATCCTTCTGTCCCATTTGTGGATTTAGCAAGTGTTTTGGTGATGACGGCTTCTACGTCCTGCGCGTTTTTCACAACAGGCTCTTTAGTTTCCTTAGTTTCCGCCTTCGCCTCAACATCAGTTTTAAGTTCGGCCTCAACCTTCTCTGTCGTTACAGTCTTTAAGCTCTCAGTCTCATTCAGCGCAACCGAGCTAGGTAACTCAACTTTCGTAACAGCACTCGCGACCTGTGTAGGAGCGGGCGTGCTTGATTTAACCTGAAGAGACGGCGTCGATGTCTTGCTTAACGATAAGCCGCCGCCCAGAATGGCGATGCCGCCAATAACCGCGCCCAAAGCCATAAGGCTGGAGCTGTGGCGACGCACAAAACTGGGTGTTTCTTCAACGCCAGAGACTAAAGCCGCCTCAGCTTTTTTATCGTCAGCGCTGAGGGCAACGTCTTTGACATCAATGCTGATTTCAGCATCTTTGTCCCGCGCAAAGCTACGGCGCATGCGGCCCATCATGCCTTTTTTAGCGCTTGATTTCACAGCTATTGATGACGCTTTTGATGTTTTAATATCTTTACTAGCAGATTTCTGATCCAGACTGCGCGCTGTAAAGTCTTCGTCCGTAATATTTTCCGGATCGCCGCCCGCACGGAGGTGTTCGATGGCAGCGGCATGGCTAGCTTCGCGGGCTTGGCTGTCTTCAACAGCTTGTTGCGTCGCTTCAATTTCAAGCCTCAAGCCTTGATCTTTTTCGTCTTGCTGCGCCAAAGCCGCTTCCAGCGCCACTATTTCGATTTTCGCTTGGTCCAGCGCGGATTGAGACCGCTCATATTTGGTTTGTAATTTTTGTGATTTGTCTGACGCGTCGGAGACAATCTGACTTTGTGATGTCAGTTTTTCCGATAACGCAGAGAGACTCTCAGACGATTTAGCCTCTTCTTGGCGGAGCGCATCAAGCTCTTCTCGCCGCGCATCAGCGCGGGCCATGGCGGCCTCCGCTTCTTTCTGCGCGGTTTGATAATCACTATCAGCTTGCGATAGACGCACAGACAAAGCCTGACGGTCGGCTGCCAATGTCTCTGATTTTGACTGTAAAATCGTCAAGTCTGCTGTTGCGGCTTCGAGTTTTAAAGCACTTGTCTCAAAGTTCTCATGTTGTTTGCTGGCAGTTTCTTCAGTGGTCAGCAACAGACTATGGCGACCTTGCAAATCGTCTTGTTGAACTGCGAGATTTTCTGCTTCAGATTTAATTTGTTTTTTAAGATCTTTCAAACGACCCTTAAGGCGCGTTTCTTCGCCGCGCGTCATGTCCAAAGCCGCCTCGTAGCGCTTTAGAGCCGCTTTGCGGTCTGCTTCTTTCTTAGCCGCAATTTCGCGTTTGCGAGCCTCTTCAATACGGCGAGCCTCCTCGGCCAAGCGCGCTTCTTCGGCGCGGCGCTCTTCATCAACGCGGCGCATTTCATCTTGCTTTAAGCGTTCAGCTTCTTCGAAGGCTTTGGCGGCGCGTTCCATTTCTGCAATACGTTCACCTTCCATTTTAAGCGCCGCTTCAGCTTCGCGGGCGGCCTCAAGCGCTTTGCGGTGAGCGTCTTCTTTGGCCGCTGTTGCCGCTTCCATTTTGGCCTTAAAGTTCTGCGCGGCACGGTCGGCTTCCTCGGCCCGTAATTCTGTTTCAGATTTCAGGCTCTCGGCAGGCACTTCTTTTGTCTGTTTGAAGCGTGAGAAAAGTCCAAGCGCAGGCGCTGCCACGGCTTGGGCCGCCTCGCGCGTTTCAATCTCTGAGCGCTCCCACGTAATTTCTTTCTCAATGTCCAGCTCTGAGCAGCGCAACACCAGAACATCGCCTGAGGTTATATCATTGGCAAATTCCGCCGGGATATCAATCTGTGTCGTATCGCCAACAGCACGGCAATCCAAGAGCGTGACTTTTTGCTGATCTGTCCAGCCAACAGGCGATAACCATTTCGCCCCATTCTTGCTGAGGCTGACCAAAAGTTGATCATTATCGCACGCTTGATCAATGACCATTACGCTCGCGCCATCTGCTTTTTGTGTGTTTTGAGAACCCATGCCCATCTCCCGCAATTATTAGCAAAGACCAAAGGCTTAATTATCTCGCGAGCGCAAGTCATAGACTATCAGGATGTGGATAACCTCGGCTTTCATCCACAAGATTTTCTGAGTCAGGACGCAGAGGCTACTGTATTTGGTTCATACTTGCCTATGACGCCCATAATAATTGTCACAATAAATGGCCATATCATCAGGATCATAAACAGCGCGATACTCAAATTACCCCCCTCTGCCTTCACAAAATAATGACGCCCTGATGCCGCATAAGCGGCCCAAAGAACAACCGTTAGCCCAAAGCCTGCCCATAGAGCGCGGGAAACGGATTTGCGAGCTGTCATGATGAGGCCAATCAGAATAAAGGGTGACGCGGCAAAGCCTGCATTGAAAAGCAATACACCCACATCTTGAAATATGCTCTCAGATCGCCCTGTTGTTCCAAAGACAAAGATGTCCGCCGCAAAAGGCAAAGCCGCCACGAGGGCGGCTGTGATTAGAGATATTTTATTCATGGCCATAACGGCTCATAGCATTATTTTATTTTGACGGAAGCCATAAAGCTTTTACTTTTTTCAACATCTTTGGGATTTCCGTAAACTTCGATTTTTCCCATGCCAGCTGCGTCAGCTGTTATGGAGTTTGAGGCATACACGGAAATTTCTCCCATACCAGCCAAATCAACATCGACATCTTCGCATTGTAAATCTTCTGCGCGGATTTCACCTAGGCCCGCCAAATCAACATCCAATGACCCACATGTACCCGTCAATTCCATGTCGCTAATACCTGCGACTTCGATTTGAAAGCTTCTGCTGTCAATGCCTTGAATCTCGCCAGCGCCGATGCCCGTAATGTCCAGACCGTCCAGAGATGGCAGCGTAATAACCGCGCGAATACCGCTATTATTTTTATTCTTACGGCCATTCAACTTAATGGTCTTGTTGCGCTTATCTTCATCCTGCGCGAGCACGAGGGTCGAGCCTTTCAAATAAACTTCCATGCCTTCGACGTCTTTATGTTTGCCGGATGTGAAAACGGAAAAATCTTCGCCCACCTGAACCTCTAATTCGTAAACGCCTGTAATGCGGATTTTAGAAAAATCGCGAATGTCATGCGTTTGCTCAACGCGCTCATTATCATCAACATCATGGGCCATCGCCAGAGATGTTGTCGCTAAAATCACTGCAGTGGCACCCGCAGCGGCGAAAAGCTTTTTCGTAAATGTCTTTTGCATAATTGCCTCCTTATTGTTTTTCGATAACAAATAAGTTAAAACCTGTCAATTCCTTATCGTAAAACAATAAGATTAAGCGGAAATATTACGACGGTCTATATTCCCGCTCGCCCAGAGAATAAGCGCTATCAACGGAAATTGCAGCGCTACCCTCACCCACAGCGCGGTCGGGCTCGCGGCCATGTCGCCCAACGGGATATTGTTCATCGCCATGTAAATATTGGCGGGCAGTACGGCGAGCAGATAAGGCGCAAGCCAGAACCCTGAGGCTTTGCGATATTTGGGCAAAACTAATCCTACCGCAAAAACAAGTTCCATCACGCCTGTCACCCAGACAATCAGTTTTGGAAATGGCAAAAGCGGCGGGACAATGGCGGCAAAGCTATCATCCTGCACAAAATGCAGGATGCCTGCGTAAAAGAAGAAAAGCGCGAAGAGCCAGCATAGGAATACTTTGAAAGTCAAACCTTAGCTTTCAGGAAGACGTTTGTGCTCAACCCAGTATTTCATATCATCTATGAGTTCACCTGTTGTAGCCGCCAGTGCTCGCTCTTCATTAAAGCCCCTGTCGCGCCTGTTTTGATAAAACACTTCCATAAATTCGAGATATGCCCCCTGTATACGTTCCGCACCATCTGCACGTGAACGCTTAATATTCTCAAGCCAATCTCTAACAATCTGCATCGCTTTTTCTGCAACATCTTCATGAGCTTTAGGATCTAAACCATTTAAATCTGACGCAGCCTTTTGAGCGCTATATTTCTCAGACTCGAAAATTAGAAACTTCTTTTCACAATATTCCTTAGCGTATCTTTTTGCACCTATATCCATACCCAACTCCAGAGGCATATTCAGTCGATAAAACTCTCCTTTCTTGGCAGCTTGAAGTCGAGAAATATCGTGAATTGAGTATTGAGCAGAGCCTATCATATCCTGAATTTTACTCAATCTATTGTGTTCAGAACCTTGTACTTGGCTTGCTATTTTGACGTCAAATTTAAGATAAAGGATCGTGAAAATAATATAATTTTGAATTTCTCCATAAGACTCGTCAAATGGACAGTTTATAAAAACTGTATTGCTATATTCCCCCATCCCTAACTCCTAATCTGCGTAGGAGTTGACGTCTCTAATTCTACCATTTGAACGGTGGATAAAAACTGAAGATTTATTTTTTCTTGCGGCAGTTTTGGCTGAGCGTATGGCTGCGTCTTGGGTGGAATGAGTTGAAGAAGCTCTCGCAGAGCCAGCTCTTCTCACAGCCCACTTACCAGCAGCGGTTCTGACGACATGAAGACTTTTTTTACTCACATTATCTCCTCTTAAGCTCTAATATAGCAGTTAAAATTAAAATTTCAATTATCCAGACTCACTTTCCATCTGCGCAAGACGGTTAGCTTGGTCTTCGCTGATGAGCGCGTCTATGACATCGCCTAGTTCATCCCCGGCCACGATTTTATCGAGCTTATAGAGCGTGAGGTTGATGCGATGATCGGTCAGGCGGCCTTGAGGATAATTATAGGTACGAATACGCGCCGAGCGGTCACCTGAGCCGACTTGATCTTTACGCTCATCGGCGCGTTCGGCGTCTATGCGCTGCTTTTCAATGTCATAGAGTTTCATCTTGAGCAGGCGCTCGGCATTGGCGCGGTTCATATGTTGAGACTTGGCATCACAGACGACAACCACGCCTGTCGGTTCATGGGTCATGCGCACGGCGGAGTCGGTTTTATTGACGTGCTGTCCGCCCGCGCCTGACGCGCGCATCGTATCGACCCGCACATCCGTCATGGAAAATCCAATGTCGATATCTTCGGGTTCAGGCAGGACGGCAACCGTCGCGGCAGAGGTATGGATGCGGCCTTGGGTTTCCGTCACAGGGACACGCTGCACGCGGTGAACACCGGATTCAAATTTGAACTTGCCGTAAACCCCGGCCCCGCTGACAGAGGCAATGATTTCTTTATAGCCGCCCATATCCGCCGCCGAGTCGCTCTCGACTTCGACCTTCCAGCCTTGCAGCTGGGCATAGCGCGAATACATCGCAAAGAGATCGCCCGCAAAAATTGCGGCTTCATCTCCGCCTGTGCCTGCGCGGATTTCAAGTACGACCGAGGCGCTATCATCTTTATCTTTGGGCAGCAGCAAGAGAGAGACATCTTTTTCGAGGCTCGGCAATTTATCTTTGAGGGCTTGAAGCTCTTCTTTGGCCATATCGCGCATCTCTGGTCCCATCTCCGGATCATCGAGCATCGCTTGCAAATCTTCCATTTCGGAGCGCACGGCTTGGAGCGCGCGCACGCCTTCGACAACGGGCTTAAGCTCGGCATAGTCTTTGCCAAGCTGCACAATCTCGTCGCTATTCGTGGTCGCGCCCATACGCGCTTCGATATGTTCAAATCGGTCAACGACCTGTGAGAGTTTACTATCTGGGATATTCATAGTCGCGGATTACGAGGATTTTTGGCCAATGTCGAGAGCTTTAGACCCCTTGCCTAATACTCTGCCGACACCCCAAAAAATAGCGTGCGCGGGCGGCCCGGGAAGTAACGCTCATTGCCAAAGGCGAAATCGGCACGGTCCGCATAGCGCGTGTCAAAAATATTATCGACGCGCCCAAAAAGGGTAATCCCGTCGCGCACGTCATAGCTACTGCGCAGCACAAAAATATCATGGCCGGGATAGCTGGCCGTATTTCCGGGATTGGTAAAATAGCTGCCCATGTGCCGCCATTCAATTTCTGCCGTGAGATCTTCGGTGGGGTGTAAGGTCGCCCTCAGTTGCGCCAGCGTATCGGGGGCGGTATCCACGCGGTCGCCTGAGGTAATATTATTCGCGGCGGAACCTTCATCAAGATCAAAATCATATGTGTGCCGCGCGAGCGTGCCGCCGCCTGAGATTGAGAGCCAATTAGTGATGTCTCCGTTAAAGCTAAGCTCCACACCTGTATGCCGTGTCTTACCATCGACGACATTAAAGCCATTAGCATTGCGGAAGAAGAAGTTATCTTTCCACATTGTGAAGGCGGCGAGCTCCATATCGAAAATCCCAGACCTGCCTTTGAAACCCGCTTCCAAACTGTCCAGCGTTTCAACATCGGCTTCACCTGCCACCTGATTTAATTGCACCGAATAAAGGTCGGTCACTTGCGGAGCGCGAGAGCCTCTGGCGGCGCGGGCATAAACCATGTTCCCACCGTCAAAATTGTAGCGCAAAGAGGCTTTAGGCGTGACGGTCAGAAAGTCATCACTACGGTCGGCTACGCGGATAAAACGGCCGGATTGGCCATCACTGGCTTGGTTGTCATAATTGTAATCGGTATATTCCGCGCGCGCGCCGATATCGAGGGTGAGATTGTCAGTGATCTTGACGTCTTTCTGGACATAGACCGCGCCGACGAAACTCTCGACCTCATAATCATAATGCAGACCTTGGACGAAAGAAAAGCGGTCCGCGTTGTCCTGAAATTCATATAGGAAACCTTTGGTATATTCAGTGTCAGCGCCGATATTAAACGTGCCATCATAATAGGCGCTTTGCAGCCCGACTGAACTATGGCCGTTTTTCTCAAGCGCTTGTCCGGGTACGAAATGGCGCAAGAAACGTAATTCGGCGCGGCGGGCATAGGGCGTCAGCGCAAGTGTTTTTCCGCCTTCTAACCGACGTTCAAACCGCGCTTGGGTGCGGTAACTTTTTCCGTCGCGAAAGGCTTCGGGATTGGGGTTGGTAAAGCGAATATCATCATCTTTATAGGCCTCATCGCCTTGGATAAAGCCCGCCGTTTCTTGATTGAGATTGTTGAAAGAGGAGAGCCAATCTACAGACCATGGGCCAAAATTCTCTTGGTATTTTAACTGAAATTTTTGCTGATCAAAGCCGCTATCCTCACGAAAGCCGTCATCGTGGACTAATGAGACTGAGGCGCTTAGATTATCTACGTTTGATATCGAAGCTTGCGTTGAAATCAGCCCGCGTGAACTGCCCATCACTTTGACGGTGTTCAAATCACCTGTGTCTTTGGACTGCACATTAATAAGACCGTGCACAGCGTTCGAGCCATAAAATACAGGCCCCGGCCCTTTGAAAACTTCCAGCTTATTGGCGAACTCCGTTCCCGCCTCAAAGAGCCCATTCACATTCGCGAATCCTGCCGCGCGTAACGGCACGCCGTCCTCAAGATAAAGAAATGAGCCCGCCCCAGCCCCGCCCGTCAGGACAGGCGACCGAATAGCGGTGAGATGTTCTTGTCCGCTTCCGCGATGTATGTTCACACCTGCAACTGTATTGAGAGCCTCAGCAGGATGCACGAGAGAGATTTTTTCAAGCATCTCAGTGGATAATAAATCGATACTGGCAGGAATGCTTCCTACGGACTTATCTGCATCATAAATTCCCCGAACTATAACGTCGTCATTCGTAGGGCCGTGAGGACTCCATACGTAGTCACCACCATTCCCCGCCGCCTGCCCCCAAGCAGGTGCAGCCAATAATAATGGTATAAGAGCAAGATATTTCACTCTCACCCTATGCCCGAATTTGCGGGCCGCTCAAACAAAAAGATTGACGCTATGACGCCGCGGTCAAGGCTGTGAATAGGGCCGCGCAGCATGCCGCAATAATGTGCTTAGCCTAATGTCATGATGATACGGTTCACAAAACGCTTCAAGATATCATCTGGGGTATTGTCAAGTTTCATGCGTGCATAATTATAAGCAGTCGCCAAAATGATACGCGCATCAGAATGGTCGGTTTCACCTTCATGCAGTCTGACTTGGATACCGTCTAGAAGCCATTTTTGAAATTCTAAATATTGAGGACGAACACTTTGCCCAAATGAGCAGGACCAGTTTAAGGTCACTTTCAAAATATCTGGCTGCTGTTGCACGAGTGTGGCAAAGCTATCCGCCAAATGCTGAATACGTGCCTGCGGCGTGGCGTTCACAGGCGGGTGTTCTGAAAACATGTCTAAAAACGCATCATGGACAGCTTGAAAGACAGCCTCGGTGAGCTTTTCACGCGTTGCGAAATAATTAAAAACAGTGGCCGTCGAAACACCCGCACGTTTGGCAATATCCCCATGCCCTGCACGCTCCACCCCAACCTCACCGTAACAGGTGATAGCTACACGCAGTAATTGCTCTCGCCGAGCATCACGCTTTAAGCGTCTTTTCGTGATTGTCATATTTCCCCAACTTCAAGGCGAATATAGAGCAAAATCGCGTCAAAAAACAAGTGGTTTTACATTAAATTACAGTTGAAGGTTTTATATGTGTGAAAACCACAGCTTTATTATAAAAAACAGATTTTTTTATGACCTTAACTTATTTTTTAGGGGCCTGAGATTTTGCTTTCGCACCCGCCGTTTTTGTCTTGCGTGGCCGCGCCGCGGCTTTTGCGGCAATATCCAGCGGCATCTTCTGGCTGACAATATTTAAATCTGTCTGAGGGAATGGTATCGATATGCCCGCCTCAGATAGGACTTTATTGATGTCCGTATGCACCATGTGTCTCACTGTGACGCGGTCATCGAAATTCCTCAGGAAAACACGCAGTTCAAAATTCAGAGAACTGTCACCAAACCCGATAAAGAAGACTTGAGGCGCAGGCGTTTCCAAAACCTTCGGATTCGCCTTGAGGGCCTGCAACATTAACTCGCGCGCTGCATCCGTATCAGAGCCGTAGGCAATGCCGACAGGTACGGTCACCCGCGTCACAGAGTTTGACAGTGTCCAATTGGTCACCCGCTCACTGATCAAGGCTTCATTGGGAATGAGGATTTCACGGTTTTCTAAATCCGCCAAAGTCGTTGCGCGGATTTGGATGCGTGACACAGTCCCGCTCTGCTCGCCAATGGTGACATAGTCGCCAATCCGCACCGGGCGCTCGAACAAGATGATGAGACCTGAAACAAAGTTTGCAATAATCTTCTGTAGGCCCAAACCAATACCCACGGACAGACCCGTAATAACCCATTTTAGTTGAGACCATTGAAGGCCCAACTTATCAAATCCAATGACGATGCCGACAGCGATAATGATATAGCCCAATATTGTGGTTACAGCATAGCGCGTACCGGCATCAATGCCTGCACGGTTTAAGACGAATATTTCCAAGAAGCCTGGTAAATTCTTAGCGGCGATAAACGTCAAAATTAGAATGACGAAAAACTGTATAAGATTCCAAAGCGTGATAGGAACTGGAATGTCTTTCATGATCCCAGCTTCGTCCACAATTTGGCCTGTATAGGACCCAATTTCAACTTCGTTGAAGATTGAAAGTGCAGGTAATAAATCCGACCATATCATCCACATGAGAGCCGCGAAGCCTAGCACAATCAGCGTGCTTAGCAGTTGCGCAGATTGACGGCTCATCGCTTTAATATCGATCTCGCTTGTATCAACAGGGAGCGGCGTTGGGGGTTCTTCTCCGCTTTCTTCAGCTTTTAATTTCTCAACTTTGGCTTTGATGGCAAGGTCGCGCTTTTCTATGGCTTGACGAAAGGCGATTTGACGTTGCGCCACCAGAATGGTGCGCTTTATGAGGCCGTGCACAACATAGGTAAGAAGGAACAACCATGCCGAAAAGAACATCCGGCTTAAGAGCTCTCGCGCTGTATCATAATAGCCATAAAGCGCCAGTCCCCCGGCAATAAGCGGCAAGCCCACAGACACAAATGTCAGCGGACCTTTATATTTAATAAAAAAGCTTTCCTTATCAAAATTCGTCGAGAGCACATCACGTTTCTCCCATAGAATTTTAAACCCAAACCATGACAGGGCAAGCGCGCTGATAACAAAGGCAAAGACACTAAAACCTTCATAAACATTCTCATCAGCACTTGCGTCTGTGAGCGCAATTAAAGCCGTCGAAAACCCTGCAACAGGGATAAACCAACGTAATTGCTTATTGACGCTTTTGCGAAAGCCGGAGGGCAATCTGTAATGCGACGCAAATAAAGACTTATCTCTGTCCCAAGCTCGCCATGTCAGCAAAAACAATGAAAATAATGAGACATATAAAAACGTGTCCGAGAGCCCGCCAATCAAAGGATCACGCGAATCACTTAACTCAAATAATAACCAAAGCAGGCTAAAGAACAGCGGAAATGGCAGCGCGATTATAATACAGGATATAATCACGGACGGGGTGTGCCAATAATTATCCTTTTGCACGCGTCCAACTTTTTTGGCGCGCTCAACAATGTTTTTCCACAAATCTTTTCGCATAGACAGACAGCCAAGAATTGCGAGGGTGAATATAAAGACTAAAAACCAAAGGCTGGTGATTTGCGCGATAAAGACCTCTATTGTCAGGATAATATTTTTTGGCGAGAAAACATCAAAAACACCCTTCACGACTTTGGCAGGCCAACCAAAGTTCACTGACGGCACGCTGGGCACCCAAAGCAGTTTTTCATCCAGCATGGTTTCTAATCTAACAGTACTGCTCAGCAAAGCATTTTGCTGTTCTAACAAATTAGCAATTTCAGTATGCCGGGAAGAGGCAGCGCTCATAACGCGCTGTAAAAGTTCCCTACGCTCTGTGATCAATGACTGAAGGGACGCTTCGTCATCAGCCGTTAAATCCGGAAGGTCAGGTAATTGAACCCGCGCCTCTGCCAACATGGCCTCTACATCTACAAGGCCAAACGGAATGTCGCGAAGATTTTCTTGGGCGATCAAGCGTTCCTGCGTAATGCCAATACGTGTTTTTTGAGTCCCTTTAATTTCTGTCTTCAAAACTTTTGACGGCGTTAATTGATTAGACAATCTGCGCAATGTCGCGCCAGCACGCCGGTCCAATGCGCCATTTTCAATAAGATCTTCTGCGACCTGCAGGTCACTTTCCAAGACATCCAAACGTGAGCGGGTGCTCGCCGTTTTCTTGGAAACCTCAGCAGCGCCGGCTGCCAGTTGGACAATCTCTTCGGCCAGTAGCAAGTTTTTTTGTGCAAGGTCTGAAAGAATAGGATGAGAATCTGAATAACTATCGAGAACTTCACTGACTTCATTTTCAAGAGTTGCTGCGTCATTTAATCGTTTTTGACCCGTTTTCTCAGAGAGATACTGGACATCATCTGTCAGCTTTCGAAGTTTCAACTCCGCAATATTACTACGCCCGGTGACAATATCCTGGCGCTTTGACAAACCAGCTATCTCTTGCTCGAGCGCCGCGATTTGTGTTCGCCTGAAATAACGCCGCGCTTCTAATGCTCTTCGATTAGCATTTGCGACCGCATCAAGATCATCTTCCCCCAATGTACTTAAAGCCGTCGTAATTTCTCCGAGCCGTGTACGTCCCTCGCTTAGTTCTTTTGGCGCCGCAATCTGCCGCGTTGCAAGATTTTGCAGTCCAGATTTATACCCTTCCAGCTCTGACCTGAGTGTCCTCAGCTCGCTCTCTTTCGCAATCAGGTCTTGCTCTAATTTCAGCAACGCCTCTTCACGCATAGGTTCGTCACTTTTCTTCGGGGCATTTGCGACCTCAATTTGGACTTTAGAAATATCTTCGCGAAGCGTTTGAAGTGTCTGCGGCGCATTTTCGAGCTCTGCTTTGAACCTTGCGCGGTTTTCCAAATTCTTAGCGGCATTCGCTAAGGATGTTATAGATGTTTCTATATAGGTCTTAGCTTGTCTTTTTTGCTCTTCTGTCAGTTTCTCTGAGGCCTCAATGGTCTCCAATTCAGCTTCCAGGTTACTCGTCGTGAAATCCGGCGTCTCAATTCCCTGCGTAGCGCTCGTTTGAGCTTGCGCCGTTGAAAGAACAAAAAGCATAATAATTGCGAGCGCAAAAGATGTGAAATATACGTGCAGCCTGTTCATAAGTCCTCATTATGGCATAAGTCTCTGAATGTCTGCATGAAATTTCCACAAGGCGCAGCTTGCGCCGAGATATATTAAGCGCCAAAAGCACTCTATGGAAACTAAGACTTTTTCAATTGACGGGCCTGTTCTTTTTACCCCGAAACAGTTTCGCGATGGCCGCGGGTTTTTCGCGGAAATATTCAAGGCGAATGTCTTTGAGACCGCGATTGGGGGCGCATATAATTTCGTTCAAGATAACCTGTCTGTCTCTGAAAAAACAGGAACATTGCGCGGGCTGCATTTTCAAGCCCCGCCCCATGCCCAAGGCAAACTCGTCTCCTGTCAGCGTGGCCAGATAATGGATGTCATTGTTGATGCCCGTAAAAGCTCCCCGACTTATGGGCAGCATATGCGTGTCGCCCTCTCAGCCGAAACACGCGCGCAACTTTGGGTGCCACCCAATTTTCTGCACGGCTATATTACGCATGAGGATAATTGTGAGGTGGTCTATAAGGTGACGGATTATTACGCGCCTGCCTCCGAAGGTTCTATCATGTGGAATGATACAGATTTAGCGATTGATTGGGGCGTAGCGAAACCAATTATATCCGAGCGTGATATGGACGGGCAAAGCTTCGCTGATTTTGAGAGCCCCTTCACATGACCCTTCTTATCACAGGTGGCTGCGGATTTATCGGCTCGGAACTTATCCGCCAAGCCGCAGCGCAAGGGCGCGATATTGTGAATATAGACGCCCTCACCTATGCCGCCAATCCTGCGAGCCTTGCGTCGATAGACGACTATAAAAATTACCGCTTTCAGCAGCTTGATATTCGAGACGCAGCAAAGCTGGACACATTATTTTCAGACATAAAACCCGACGCCGTCATACACCTGGCCGCCGAGTCCCATGTTGACCGCTCTATTGATGGGGCGGGTGATTTTGTGACGACTAATATAAATGGCACCTTCAACCTGCTTGAGGCGGCGCGCAAATATGGCGTGAAATTTTTGCACGTCTCGACAGATGAAGTTTATGGCGATTTGTCAGATAGTGATCCGGCCTTTACGGAGACCACTGCCTATGCGCCAAGCTCACCTTATTCCGCGAGTAAGGCCGCCAGTGACCATCTGGTCAGAGCTTGGGGGCGCACTTATGACTTGCCCGTTTTCATTACCAATTGCTCAAATAATTACGGCCCTTACCAGTTTCCTGAAAAGCTTATCCCGGTCATCATCCTCTCTTGTCTCTTTGAAAAGCCCATTCCCGTTTACGGCAAGGGCGAAAATATTCGCGACTGGCTTTATGTCGGAGATCATGCGCGGGCCTTGCTGAGCGTCTTGGATGATGGCACGCTTGGCGAGACCTATAATATTGGCGGTAATAATGAGCGCCGCAATATTGATCTGGTTCATACGATTTGCGCTATTATGGATGCGGAGCGCCCCCGCAGCTCAGGGACTTATTCTGATCTCATTGAGTTCGTCACCGACAGGCCCGGCCATGATCGCCGCTATGCCGTGAATGCGGCGAAGATTAAGACGCAGCTGGGATGGGCACCGTCCACTTCCGGCGATGAAGGCTTTGCCGCCACTGTGCGCTGGTATCTGGAGAATAGAGATTGGTGGGAACCGCTTCTCTCCCGCAGCGGCGTTGGCAAACGGCTTGGCCTGATATGAGCATTTTAGTCTTTGGGAAGAACGGGCAATTATCACGCGCGCTGCAACGGTCCTTGACTGCGCGGGGCACTAAGTTTTCCTGTCATGGCCGCAAGGAATTAGACCTTATCGCCCATCCTGAAAATGCCGCGCAGCTTATCCGAAAGCTCTCGCCGGACGCCGTGATAAATGGCTGCGCCTTTACCGATGTTGACGGGGCAGAAACGCAGGCGGCGGAAGCCAATATCCTCAACGCCAAAGCCCCCGGCATCATGGCCGCCGCTTGCCGCACAGCGCATATTCCCTTCATCCATATCTCAACCGATTATGTTTTTGATGGCCAGAAAAGCGGGGCTTACCTCCCATCCGACAAACGAAATCCTCTCAACACTTATGGGCGCAGCAAGGCGGCGGGCGAACGCGCCGTGATGGCAGCGGGCGGGCAAAGCCTCATCCTGCGAACCAGTTGGGTCTATGACGGCACGGGACAGAATTTCATGACCACCATGCTGCGCCTCGCCAGATCAGAAACACATCTTAATCTGGTCAGCACGCAATTTGGACGTCCCACCTATGCAGGCCATTTGGCCGAAGCCTGTCTTACCGCATTAGACCAAATGCCCACACAGCCCAAGATTTACCACATCAGCAATAGCGGGCCAATCATCAGCTGGGCTGATTTTGCGCAGGCTATTTTTGAGCGCGCCAAGCTTCATCCTGACGTGACGCGGGTTACGGCTGATCACTTCCCGCGCCCCGCACGGCGGCCTGATAATTCCGCGCTGGATATCACAGATTTTGAACGTGATTTTCAGCATCCCATGGAGCCCTGGCAAATGGGTTTGGAATTAGCTTTCCAAGAGCGGAAAACATAAGCTAAGACCCGCCCATGACCGACTCCCCCGCCATAGAGGTTAAAAACCTTCGAAAGACTTACGCCAAGTCCAAAAAGGCCCCTGCCAAAGAGGCGCTGAAAAGTGTCGATCTTAGCATTCCGCGCGGCTCTATTTTTGGCCTGCTCGGGCCTAACGGGGCGGGTAAATCCACACTGATTAATATCCTCTCAGGCATGGTCAATAAGACCTCAGGCACAGCGAAGATTTGCGGCTATGATATTGACAACCAAACCCGACAGGCCCGCGCCTCCATCGGGATTGTGCCCCAAGAAATTGCCATGGATGTGTTCTTTACGCCCTATCAAGCGCTCGAACTGCAAGCGGGATATTACGGCGTCCCAAAGGCCGAGCGCCGCAGCGAAGAAATTCTGGCCGCTCTGGGCCTGTCTGATAAACGCGATGCCTATGTAAGACAGCTCTCAGGCGGGATGAAAAGGCGGCTCTTAATTGCCAAAGCGCTTGTCCATAATCCCCCCGTCCTCATTTTGGATGAACCGACAGCGGGCGTTGATATTGAACTGCGGCGGCAGCTTTGGGTCTATGTCGAGGAGCTACATCGGCGCGGCACGACCATCATTTTGACAACGCATTATCTCGAAGAAGCCGAAGCGCTGTGTGATCATATTGCCATCATGCATCACGGCGAGATTGTTGCTAATGAGAGCAAGGACAGCCTGATGTCGCGGCTGGATAAGCGCACCTTGGTTATCACGCCCACCACGCCTGTTAATGCCGTCCCCGCAGAGCTTAAAAGTTTAGACGCCTCTGTAAATGAGAACGGACAGCTCGCGATTAATTACCGCAGCGGCACGGATTCAATCTCAGCCATGCTCGCGCAGGTAAAATCCGCAGGGCTGTCTATTCTGGATTTGCGCACCGAAGAGCCTGATTTGGAAGATGTCTTCCTATCTTTGACCTACGCCCAAGACACTTAGCCTAAGACGAACCGATGGCTTAGCCCGTACGGCCTGTGATGTAGTCCTGCGTGCGGGTATCGCCGGGATTTGTGAATATTTTATCCGTATCATCATATTCAATAAGGTCGCCCATATAAAAGTAAGCGGTTTTATCGGACACCCGCGCGGCCTGGGCCATAGAGTGGGTGACGATGATAATGCAATAGCGCTCTTTAATTTCTTCGATTAGCGCTTCGAGCTTGGCTGTGGCAATCGGGTCCAGAGCCGAGGCGGGTTCGTCCATGAGGATAACTTCAGGATCAACCGCAATGGCGCGCGCAATGACGAGGCGCTGTTGCTGTCCGCCTGACAAGCCTGTGCCTGAGAGCTTAAGACGGTCTTTAACCTCATCCCATAATCCTGCGCGGCGCAGAGATTTTTCAACCAAGGCGTCGAGTTCCGCTTTGGACGAGGTCAGCCCGTGAATGCGCGGCCCGTAAGCGACATTATCATAAATCGATTTCGGGAACGGGTTTGGCTTTTGAAAGACCATGCCAACTTGGGCTCGCAGCAGGACGGGATCAAGATTTTTGTCGTATATATCCTGTCCGTCCATAAGGATTTGACCTGACACACGCGCCCCGTCAATCGTATCATTCATGCGGTTAAAGGTGCGCAAAAAGGTCGATTTCCCGCAACCTGACGGCCCGATAAAAGCGGTCACGCCGCGGTCCGGAATATCGATATCGATGCCATGCAAGGCTTCGAAATCGCCGTAATGAACGCGCACATCGCGGCAGGTAAATTTTATATTGCTATCAATCATATCAAATCTCTAACCCGCCCGTCTCTAGCGTCTTTGCTCAAGACGGTTACGCAGCCATATGGCAAAGCCGTTCATTGTAATCAAGACAACAAGCAGAACAATAATCGCCGCAGAGGTCCGTTCCGCCCAAGCGCGTTCAGCACTATCAGACCAGAGGAAAATTTGCACGGGCAAAGCGGTCGCCGGTTCTGTGATGGAGTTTGGAATTTCTGTCACAAAGGCGACCATACCGATCATCAGGAGCGGAGCCGTTTCGCCCAAAGCTTGCGCCATGCCGATGATAGAGCCTGTCAAAATACCGGGAGCGGCCAAAGGCAGCTTTTGCTGGAACACGGCCTGTGTATGAGACGCGCCCAAACTCAACGCGCCGTCAACGATAGAGGGGCTGACGCCTTGCATGGCCGAGCGGGTGGCGATGGTAATGGTCGGGAAAATCCGCAGCGCTAAAACCATACCCCCCACAATGGGCAGCGAGCGCGGCATCCCCATAAAATTCAGAAACACGGCAAGGCCTAAGAGACCAAAAACGATAGAGGGCACAGCGGC